>Ga0099364_10012613_pt1 | contig 11377 bp, 12 predicted proteins | sample TergutTh196P3_FD_73070 | JGI IMG/M metagenome (GOLD analysis project Ga0099364, IMG submission 73070) | Microcerotermes parvus P3 segment gut microbial communities from Pointe-Noire, Republic of the Congo - Th196 P3 | ecosystem: Host-associated > Arthropoda: Insects > Digestive system > Gut ...
ACACCGTAAGGCCGGACTCATACAAGTATTTTAATATATCCTCACACCCGCCGCCGCGCATAATCCGCACACGGAACACCGTACCCGCGGACGCCCGCAGCGCCTTAGGGTTAGACGGGTCGGCACAGCCCGGCGCGAGTATCACGGCGTCGATATCCATCGCGCAGGCCGTGCGTATGACCGAGCCGACGTTGCCCGGATCCTGCAGGCCGTCCAACACCACACACCGCGTAAGCGCGCGCCCGCCGCCAAGCGGGCGCAGGGACATATCGGGCGTTGGAACGGTAAATAAGACCGGCTGCGGCGCGTCGAGGGCCGACAATCCGTCAAACAGTCTCCGGGGCGTCCGTATGACGCGCGCGGCGTCCGGCATGGGCGGCAGCCGCTCACAGCCGTCGGGCACTACGACATGCTTGGGCGTTACGCCGGAATCTATGGCCTCGCCCAGCGTTTTAAGCCCCTCGCACAGCATCAGCCCGGCCTCGCGGCGGGCGCCGGCGTCCCTGCCCAGTTTTCTTATCAGCTTGAGCGTCGTGTTCGCGCCCGACTCTATGCGCTCCGTCATGTCATCAGATATCTCAGCACATCGCAGGCCGTCTCGTATTGCTCCGGCGTGGCCGACATGCGCCTGACGATACCGGCCCGCATGTCCTGGCCGTGCGGACGCCCAAACGCGTCCAGCTTTGGGCAGTGGCGCGTATCCACAAAAAACCGGCTTAGCCCGGGGTCGGGCAAATCCATCCCAAGCTCGTCCAGCGGCATGAAGGTATCGGGTTCATCCTCCAGCATCAGGTCTATATCCTGTTTATCAAGGATAACCAGCAGGACGTCCTGCTGAGAGAGTATGGCCATCATCTTCATACGGCTGATATACGCGTACTCGCCTTCGCCGCCCAGATTCACCGGCGTGACATCCACAATAAGCGGCTCGCCGTCCGGGCCTGTGACCGCGCCGCTCAGCTCCGCGCTCAGCCCGGCGGCGGCCTCCTCATAAAGCCCGCTCTGCGTGGCGTACAGCACAGTGACGTCCGGCCTGACGTTGCTGACCATCGAGACTATCATATAGATTATAATCGTCAGCCCGGCAACCACGCCGAGCATAGGGAATTTATAGTGATACCAGAATACGTCCGTGAACCAATGCTTAAAGCCGTCGAAATCCTTTACTTCCTTAAGCTGCTTAAACCCCCACAGAAACCCGACGTCCTTGGGCGCCCTGTATACGCCGCTCATGACTCGACCGGCCTCATGGTCGGGAACAGCAGCACGTCGCGTATGGACGCGCTGTCTGTAAACAGCATTACCATGCGGTCAATCCCCAGCCCCATACCGCCTGTGGGCGGCATACCGTATTCCATAGCCGTCACAAAATCCTCATCAATAACGAACTCGCCCTCCTTGTGGGTTTTAAGGGCCTGTTCGGTAAACCGCTCACGCTGATCCTCGGGGTCGTTCAGCTCAGTAAAGGCGTTGCCCATCTCGCGCCCGAAGATGAACACCTCAAAGCGCTCCGTGAGCCTCGCGTCATACTTGGTCTTTTTGGCCAGCGGCGATATCTCTATGGGGTAATCGCAGATAAACACAGGCTGTATGAGCTTGTCCTCCGCGAAATGCTCGAAAAACAAATTGATGATGTCGCCGCGCCTGTGGCCGTCCTCGACCGGCAGTCCGTGTTCCTTGGCCGCCGCCGCCGCCTCGCCGTCTGTCTGTATGCCGTCGAAATCGACGCCCGCGTATTCCCTGACGGCCTCACACATGGTCAGCCGCCGCCACGGCGCGGAGAAGTCTATCTCAACGCCCTGATATGTCAGCCTGCCGCCGCCGAGCAGTTCGGAGGCCACCGCCCGGTACAGCTCCTCGCAGAGCTTCATCATGCCGTGATAATCGGTATATGCCTGATACATCTCCATCATGGTGAACTCGGGGTTATGCTTTACCGACATACCCTCGTTGCGGAATATGCGGCCTATCTCGTAAACCCGGTCAAAGCCGCCGATAATCAGCCTTTTAAGATGCAGTTCAAGCTCGACGCGCAGCACCATATCCAGATCAAGCGTGTTGTGATGCGTGCGGAACGGGCGCGCGGCGGCGTTTGTGGAGTGGTTGTGCAGTACAGGCGTCTCCACCTCAAGATAGCCGCGCGCGGCCATCTCGCGGCGAATGATATCCAATATGCGCGAACGCGTTACAAACACGCGGCGGGAATCCTTATTCATTATCAGATCCAGATAACGGCGGCGGTAACGCAGGTCGCCGTCCTTAAGCCCGTGAAACTTTTCGGGCAGAGGTCTCAGCGACTTCGACAGCAGCACGACGGTTTTGCAGTGTACGGATATCTCGCCCCTGCGCGTACGGAACACCACGCCCTCCACGCCCGCGATATCCGAGATATCTATCTTTTTGAAGGCCGCGAACGCTTCCTCGCCCAGATCGTCCACCTTGACATACAACTGCACGCGCCCGGTGGAGTCCTGAAGGTCGCAAAAAAACGCCTTGCCCATATCGCGCTTTGACATAACGCGCCCGGCTATCCGCACCGTTTGATTCTCAAGCCGCTCAAAACAGTCATGGATATCGGCGGCCCCATGCGTAAAGTCAAAGCCCGTATGCCCGAACGGATCCTGACCTCCGTCGCGCAGCGCGCGCAGCTTTTGACGCCGTATGGCTATAAGCTCGTTTTCGGTCGGCTCCGGTTCAGGCGTTCCGTTGTTCATTTTTTCGGACATATAAGAGTTCCCCTTGTGAATAGATAAGCCGGACGGCCCTGGCCTCGCCGGAACACCCACCGGTGCGCGCGAGCTTCCAAGCCGCCCACTTAATTCCTGTACCGTGATTACGACGTGATAGCCTCTATCACAAATGTCATTACCCCGGCCGCCGCCTCGAATTTAATCTCGTCGCCCACCTTATGTCCAAGCAGCGCGCGGCCCAGCGGAGATTCGTCCGAGATGCGGTTCCGCCTCGGGTTGGCCTCCTGCGTGCCCACGATGGAATACTCAAAGCGTTCGCCGGTAGCCGCTTCGAGAAGCGTCACATGGTTGCCGACCCCCGCTTCGTCCGCGGTGTCCGCCGCCTCGAGCAATTCCGCGTTGGCAAGTATGTTTTCAATCTCCGCGATGCGCGAGTAGAGCTTGCCCTGCTCATTTTTGGCCTCGTCATACTCGCTGTTCTCAGACAAGTCGCCAAATGAGCGCGCTTCCTTAATCTGCTCGGCCACCTCTCGTTCCCTGACCGTTTTCAGATACTGAAGCTCGGATTCAAGCTTGTCAAGGCACTCCCTTGACATTTTATAAACCTTCTTCATCGAAATCACACCTTTCGCCGGATGTAAATCGGTGAATGCCTATGCAATATCACAGAGTATACAGAATATCGGCCATATTGTCAACGTTATATTTCACATCTTTTTATCAGCCGCCGTCCAAAAACAGCGCGGCGTTCCACATGGCGGCGTCCACGCCGCCGGGAGCGGGCGCGTCCAAACTGCCTGGCGGCGGCGCGCTATCCACGACGCGGCATGACGGTCTCTTGGCAAAACCCTCCGCGAGTATAAGCGTCGTCTGCGGCGGCGCCCAAAAATCGCCTTCCCACGGTTTAAGGCAAACGGCCAGCTCGGAGCCTTTCAAGGCCGCCGCCGAGGTTTGGGCCGCAAGCCCGTAGTCCGCTCGCAACGTTTCGCAAAGCGGCTCCGCTCCGCGTCCCGTTATACACATCGCGGCGGTATACGGCAACAGCGCGAACACCGCTTTCCGCGCGGCCGTCCCTACATGGTCTGTAATCACGGCCGCTTTTATCCCCCGCGCGTACGGCGGCGGCGGCGCGCCGGCGCGCCCGCTTCGCAGGATACGCTTCGCCTGCTCGGCGGCCAGAGCGGGAACGCTCCGCCTGAACACCTCCGCCTGATCCGGCGGCGACAGCCCGTACCGCCGCAGGCGCTCGGCGCCCACAAAGCCGCCGGACACGACGGCCATACGGACGCCCATCGCGTTTATCTCCGACAGCGCGGCGTCCAGAGCGCGCCAGTAGCGGGTGCGCGCCGCGGCGGCGCGGCGCGGCCCGCCGGTCTCCCCATGAAGCACGCGCGCCACGGCTATTTTACAGCCCGCCAAACGGCGTATAACAATGTTGTAGGGCGGCCGCCCGCTATGACGCGTCATCGGGCGCGCCCGGACATATTCGGTTTCAAGAAGCGCAAACATATACAAGACATATGCCGTATCCGCCAAGCTTATTACAGCCGTCCCGCCCGGCCTGTTAATCAAACACGACCGGGGTCAGCGACCAGCCGACCACCTGTACGGCTCTCGCGATTTGCGGATCGTCAAGCGGCTGAAGCGTGTTGACCGACGCGGCCTGATCCCCGGTCAGCTCGACCGGGTAGTCGGGCATGAGACCGCCTTCGTCCGCGAGGCTTTTTCCGTTTGGCGTAAAATATTCGCTCGTTGAGAGTATCAGCCCGGAGCCGTCGCTGAGCGGTATGTTGACCTGCGAATAACCCTTGCCGGTGGTGCTCTGCCCTACCAGCACCGCTTTGTCATACTCCTTGAGCGCCGCGGCGAAAAATTCCGCGGCCGAATACGAATGTTCGTTTATCACAACCGCCATCGGCATCCGAATTTCGTCCGGGCCGGACTCATACGCGTCCTCCTTGCCGGATTTCTCGCGCAGGGTTATCAGCCTGCCCTCGGGCAGCAGTATGTCCAGCATCGGCAGCATGACGTTGAGCTTGCCGCCGGGATTGCTTCGCACGTCAAACACAAGACCCTTGACGCCAGCGGCGGTCAGGTTTTCTATACATTCGGCAAAATCTATGTCGGCGCCGGTGTCGAAATTCCTTATCCTTATCAGCCCGATATCATTCTCAAGCAGTGTGGCGCGCACCGCGTCGATGCGCACGCTGCTTCGCAGTATTTCATATTGCAGCGTTTCGTCTGCGGACGGGCGGTACACGTCAAGCGTGACCATGGTGTTGGCCACCCCGCGTATCAGCTCGGCGGCTATCAGATAATCCATAGACGATACCGCTGCGCCGTCAACGCCCACAATTATGTCCATCGGCTTCATACCGGCCCTTGAGGCGGGCAAATCGGGGTAGACCTCCGTGACCTGTATGCCGCCGGTCTCCTCATGATACGCGTACATGACGCCGATGCCCACATAGCTGTTGCTGTCGGAGCCGCTGTAAAACTGAAAATCGTCAACGCTGAGATAGCTCGACCAGCGGTCGTCTAAGCTCTCGACTAAGCCGCGCGTCGCGCCGTCCAGCAGCTTCTCCTCGTCCCATGAGCCAACATATGAGTTCTCGATGTAATTCTTGGCCTCGATGAACTTGGCAAGCTCGTTGGTCAGACGGTAGCTGTCCTCCAGGTCGCGGTTATACCGTTCGGTTATGACCGCGTGCGTTATGACAAACGTGATGGCCGCGGTGCATATCATCAGCGCGAGTACGGCGCCGATGTCTAATTTTTTCCTCATACGCGATTCCTTCTATATCAATTAGGCTGCTTCCATGTCTGCGGGTTTTTATGAACGCCCTTTTCGCTTATCTCAAAATGCAGATGGTTGCCGGTCGATACGCCCGTCGAGCCGATCAGCGCGATGGTCTCGCCGCGCTTGACCTTCTGCCCTTTTTTGACAAGCAGCTTGCTGGCGTGGCCGTACAGCGTGGATATCCCGCCGCCGTGGTCTATGACCACGCAGTTGCCGTAACCTCCGTTATATGTGGAGAGTATGACCGTGCCGTCGTTGGCCGCGACTATCTTCGCCCCCTTGGGCGCGGATATGTCTATGCCTGTGTGCATCCTGTTTGTTTTGTAGACGGGGTGCTTCCTCATGCCGTATCCCGAGGTTATGGTCGTGTGCCCAGGCACCGGCCAGTTCATGCCGCCGCCTATGTATACAGCGTTTTTGCGCGCCTGCTCCTCCATTATCTTTTTTATTTCGTTGTTAAACTTTTCCTCCTCGGCCTGCGCGTCCTTGTACATCTGCTCATACGCCTTCTGCTCGGCCTCGATGGACGCTATCATGTCGTCCATTTCCTTGTACTTGCGAAGCAAAAAGGCGTGTGATTCGGCCAGCAGCTTCTTTGCGGCCTGCTGCTCGTCCTTCTCGCTCTCGAGCTGGTATCTGGCCTCGGCTATCTTTTCGCGCGCCACGCGCAGCTCTTCCATTATCTTCCGGTCGTTCTCGGCTATCTCATTGACGATGCTCACGCGTCCGAGCAAATCCGAAAAGCTGGTGGACTCCATCAGCACGCCGACATACGACGGCGCCCCCATCTCCTCCATAGCTCTTATGCGCGTGCGGAACCGCTCTTCCTTGTCGGTCTCGTCGGCTATGGCATCCTCATAGGCCCGCTGTGTCTCGGCTATTTGCACGGTGTACTCATATATCAGGTCGGTTATGGCGTCGATCTCGTCCTCGGACAGGCGGATCTCCTCGTCAAGCGCCATTTTGTGCTTTATGGCCGCCATCTTGTCGTTCTTGACGTTCTTTATCTGCTGCTCTATGCGTTTTTTATCCTCCTGAATCGACTTCAGCGCGTTTTTCTTGGTATCAAGCAGCGTGGCGGCGCGCCCGATACCCGACAGCAAAACCGAAGCGAGTATCAGCAGCGCGAGCAGCACCGCCATAACCATCGCGAATCTCTTTGTCCAGCGCAAGAACATAACCCCTTTCAAAGCCGGCCGCCTGAGCGAACCCAATCCGAGCCGTCAGCCAAATTCCACATCATACTCTCAAAAAGCGCCTTATGGTCAGCACACTGCCAAGCACGCCCACAACGAAGCCGAACAGCAGAAACACCGGAAGCACAAATATCAGGATATCCCCAAAGGGCGCGAGCGAAAATATGGGGATAACGCCGGTTACTCTGACGGACATATAGTTATAGACCGTCCACTGCACGAAAAACGCGAGCAGAGCGCCCATCAGCCCGAGCAGAAAGCCCTCTACCACGAAAGGCCAGCGTATGAACGTATTGGTCGCGCCCACTATGCGCATTATGCCTATCTCCTCGCGGCGGTAAAAGGTGGCCAGCTTGACCGTGTTGGAGATGATGAACACCGACACGCCCAGCAGCATGGCTATCAGCGACAGCGACACGGCGTTCACGACAGATCTTATGCTCAGAATGAAATCGGTTATCCCGACCTCGGCGTTGACGGCGGCCACTCCCGTAAGATCCTCAAGCTCCCTGATGGTCTCCCGCATTTGTGAAACGTCCCTGAGCTGAACCACAAAGCGGTGCCTTATCGGGTTCATGTCCTCGTCCTCGTAGCCCTCAAGCAGGAAATTATTGTTCAGCTTCCTGCCGAACTCCTCCAGCGCCGCGTCCTTGCTTACAAACACGCGGTCGGCCACGTTGTCTATGCGCGAAATGCGCGTGCCCACGCTGTTTGCCTCGGCCTCGGAGTATGATTCCTCTATAATCACAAGAATCTCGTTTTGGGATTGGATTTCTTTTATGGTGATATCAATATTGACGGCTAACAGCGACACGCTGCCCATTATGAGCAGGCACGCCGCTATCACGCCCACAGCCGCGAAGCTCATAAAGCCGTGCAGGAATATCCCGCGCACGCCCTCCTGAAAAAAATACCCAACTTCGTAACGTCTCATACCAACGGTTCATCCATTCTGAGTTCCGCGGCGTTTTGCCCTATATCCGCCGCGCGGTAAAAACTTGACTACTGCGAATAATATCCGCCCGTACGGTCGCTGATAATACGGCCGCCGTCTATGGCTATAACGCGTCTGGCGAAACGGTTGACCAGCTCGCGCTCATGCGTTACGGTGACCACCGTCGTGCCCAATGAGTTTATCTTGTTCAGTATGGTCATGATCTCCAGCGAACGCGCGGGGTCGAGGTTGCCCGTCGGCTCGTCCGCGATAATCAGCCTGGGGTTGTTTATCAGCGCGCGCGCTATGGCCACGCGCTGCTGCTCGCCGCCCGACAGCTCGTGCGGCCTGCGGCGCGCCTTGTGGCTCAAGCCCACAAGGTCAAGCACATACGGTACGCGCAAGCGTATCTCCTTCGGAGACGCGCCCACGACCCGCATGGCAAACGCCACGTTTTCATAAACGCTTTTTTTCTCGACCAGCCGGAAGTCCTGGAATATGACGCCCAATGTACGCCTTAGATGCGGTATCTGGCCGCGCCTTATGGTGTTTATGTTGTAGCCGTTGACCATAAGACGGCCCTCGGTGGGGCGTATCTCGGAGGTCAGCAGCTTGATTATGGTCGATTTACCCGAACCCGACGGCCCGACTAAAAAGACAAACTCCCCGTCGTCTATGCGCATGGTGACGCCTTTCAGCGCCTTTGTGCCGTTGTCATACGCTTTGTATACGTCAATAAGCCGCACCATATCAGTAGCGTACTCCTTGTGAACCAAGATACCTTTTGACCATCAGCGCCACCTTGAAGATAATGGCGTGGTCAAACTCACGCAAATCCAGCCCCGTCAGCTTCTTGATTTTCTCAAGGCGGTAGACCAGCGTGTTGCGGTGGACAAACAGCTTCCTTGAGGTTTCGGACACATTAAGGTTGTTCTCGAAAAATTTCTGTATGGTGAACAGCGTCTCCTGGTCGAGTGTCTCTATGGTGTTCTTCTTGAACACCTCCGACAGGAACATTTCGCACATGGTGGTCGGAAGCTGGTAAATCAGCCGGCCGATGCCGAGATTCTCATAGTGGATGACCGGCTTCTCGGTATCGAACACGCGCCCCACGTCTATGGCTACCTGCGCTTCCTTGAGAGAGTTGGCCAAATCCTTCACATGGCCGACCACCGAACCGATGCCTATGACCGTTTTGATAAGCAGCTCGGAATTGATGGTCTCGCAGATGGCCGACGCCAGCTTGATGAGATCCCCGGAATCGACGCTGGGCGAGACCTCCTTGACCAGCGCGACGTCGCGCATGTTGAGGTTGATCACAAAATCATACTGCCTGTCCGGGAACAGGCTGTGTACCACGTCGGTAACGGCCAGCTCCTCGTGGCCCACCTGATGTATCAGCATCACGACGCGGCTGCGCTCGCTGTCCATCATAAGCTCGCGGGCGCGCGAAAAGATATCCTCGGGAAGTATGTTGTCCATGAGGATATTCTTGATAAGCGTGGCCTTGTCGTGTTTCTCCTCATAAAAAGCCTTCGCGCCGCTCAGCGCCACGACCGCCACCTTGCATACGGCCTCGGCCACGCTATCCTCGCCGCTGACAAAAGCGGCAAAATCAAACTGCGCGCTCGACCCCGCCAGCGGCTTATAAACGTATCCGTTCAAGCGCGTCAGGCCCGTTTCGGATATCATAATCTCGTGCGGCGCCCACTCGCGCCGCTCGCCGATGCACCCCAGATCCGTGCAGGCGACAACCGTGCCCGACGAATCCAGAACGCCTACCGTGTGCGTAGTCGCTTCTTTTATTTGCAGGATTATGCCCTGAAACATTCTGCTTGACATAAAAACACACCTCGCTGGAAGAAACTTTCGATTCCTTCGGCGCAGTATTCTCTTTTGATTTTAATATATAATAAAACAATTTGCAAGTTTTATTTTGAATTTTCAAGTTTTATTTAACGGCGTTATGTAAACCGCCCCCCTTCTCCGGCGCTTAGCCTGAAAAAAGGGGGCTTTTTTCCGTTTATCAGTCCGTTACAAACGGCAGAAGCGCAAGGTGCCTCGCGCGCTTTATGGCCTCGGTCAGCTCGCGCTGGTGCGCGGTGCAGGTGCCCGTCATACGGCGCGGCAAAATCTTTGAGCGTTCTGAAACATAACGGCGCAGCTTGGCCGCGTCCTTGTAATCAATTACCGCAATCTTGTCGGCGCAAAACGTACATACCTTGCGGCGCTTGCGTCCGCGCGGCCCTTTGTCCATGGGCATGGTAATACCTCCCTACATGTGATTCGGCGGTTTAGGCTCCCCTTAAAACGGAAGCTCGCCGTCGTCGTCCTGAAGATCCTGAAAGCTTGACGGCTCGGTAAGCGGCATGGCCGCGGGCGTCGGCGCGAAACCGGACGCCTGCGCCGCGTACGGCGCGGCTCCCGGCTGGGAGCCGCCAAAGCCGCCGCTTTCCGACGCGCTTTTCGATTCGGCGAACTCCAGCTCCTCCGCGACCACCTCGACGGTCACGCGGTCGTTGCCGTCCTTGTCTTTCCATTTTCGCTGCTGGAGCCGTCCCGACAGCACAATCTTCGTACCCTTTTTAAGCCATTTCGACGCGAACTCGGCGCGCCGCTCCCAGCACACGATGTCAAAGAAGTCGGCTTGGCGGCCGCCCTCCTTTGAATACTTGTCCACGGCCAGCCCGAAAGACGATACGGCCGAGCCGCTCGGCGTGTGCCTCAATTCCGGGTCGCGGGTCAGGCGGCCCATTAGTATGACCTTGTTCATCTCTGCGACCATCCTTTACTGAGCGCCGCGGCGTTTTGCGCGGTATCCGTGATACCCGCGAAAAAATCCGCCGCTATTCGCCGTCCGTGTTGATGATGAGCGAGCGCATGATACCGTCCGTGATCTTGAAAACGCGATCCAGCTCCGCGGGGAAGCCGGGCGCCGACTCAAATCTCATCAGAACGTAGTAGCCCTCTTCCTTGTCGTTGATCGGATACGCCAGACGGCGCTTTCCCCACTCGTCGATTTCTCCGATGAGCGAGCCGTTTTCAGCGACCAGCGCTTTGAATTTCTCGACGGCGGCGGCGATTTCCTCCTCGCCCAGCGCGCAGTCGATGATGTAGATCACCTCATACTTGCCCGTGACTTTTGCCATGTTTGCACCTCCTTATGGACTATTGCGGCCGCCATCCGCAATGGCGGCAAGGAGCAATTGTCGATTTACCGGCGGTATAATATACCGCGGCGCGGCGGCCTGTGCCGCAACCACAATATTATACATAAATACCGGCGTTTGTCAAAATTTATTTTCAAACTCGCTTTTAAGAGCCGGATGGACTATCTCGCCGCCGCGCACGTTCAGCCCGCGCGCGAGCGCCGGATCGGCCTCCATGGCCGCGTCAATGCCCATATCGGCAATCCTCAGCGCGTAAGGCAGTGTGGCGTTCGAGAGGGCGAACGTAGACGTGCGCGGCACCGCGCCCGGCATGTTGGGCACCGAATAGTGTACCACGCCGTGCTTGATAAAATAGGGGTTGCAGTGGCTGGTCAGCCGATCCATGGTCTCTATGCTGCCGCCCTGATCTATGGACACGTCCACCACCACCGAGCCGGGCCGCATCGACATAATCATCTTTTCGGTGACTAACTTGGGCGCTTTGGCGCCCGCGACCAGCACGGCCCCCACAAGCAGGTCGGCCTGCGCGACGGCCTCGGCTATGGCGAGGCTGTTTGACATAATCGTTACCGCGCGCGCCGACAGTA
>Ga0099364_10012614_pt1 | contig 11377 bp, 5 predicted proteins | sample TergutTh196P3_FD_73070 | JGI IMG/M metagenome (GOLD analysis project Ga0099364, IMG submission 73070) | Microcerotermes parvus P3 segment gut microbial communities from Pointe-Noire, Republic of the Congo - Th196 P3 | ecosystem: Host-associated > Arthropoda: Insects > Digestive system > Gut ...
GGGCAGCACAGTGTCTTTTGATACAACGGGCGGTGAAGTATTGTTTACGGGAAATACGGCAAACGGAAAGCCGAATGACGTGTACATGGATATAGACGCGATATTAAACATAAGCGGAAGCAATACGATAAAATTTGAAGGCGGGATAGTAACGTCGTCAATAAATGTAAGCGGGATAGAGATAAACAAAAGCGGGTTGGGAGCGATGTATTTGGGCGGAGACAGCGAAGTGTGGGGAGATTTCAACATATTCGGCGGAGACATAGTGATGCTTGGCAGCGCGACGTACAGAGGAAAAGCGCTGGAACTGCCGTCAGGAAGCGTATTTGATATGGAAAACGGGACGGTAAACAGCGTGGAAGCGGAAGGGAATTTTGAAAGTTTGACAAACGTGAAGATGGACGTATTTTATGACGGAACAAATGACGTGATAAAAGCGGGTACGGCGCATATAGACGGAAACATAGACATATTCGCGGGAGTAGGGACATACAATAACAAAGAATTCGACTTGATAATAACGAACAGTTCGTCGTATTTGACGGGAGTGTTTACAAGCAGTTCGGTAAGCAAGACAAGCAGAAGCTATTTTACGTATGAGCTGAAATATGAAGACGGGATAGTAAAACTGATAATAAACGGGATAAGCCAAACGAATTTCAGAGGATTAGATCCGCTGACGTATAATCAGAGCGAAACGGCAAGAGCGTTTGACAGTATATCGGCAAATCCGGGATTATGGCAGCAGATATTGAATGATATGATGGCAAAACAAAACAACGGGACGGACAGTGAGATAGCGGAAATAAAAGAGTTTCTTGCGGAAACGTCGGGATATTTCTTATCCAATATTATAAGAAATATGGCGGCAGACAGCCCGAACAACGAAGTGTATGACAAAATAAGAAACCACAAAGAAGAATACGCGGCAAACAGCGGATTGTGGATACAGCTGAAAGGCGGAGTAGAAAGCTTTAAGGGAGACGGAAATTCGCTTGGAGATTACAGCGATACGTCGATCGGCGTAATGTTCGGCTTTGACAGATTCTTAACGGAGCAGTGGGCGACCGGCGACGTGATATGGGGCGTATACGGAAGAATCAACAAAGACAGCGTAGAGCAGGGCGATCATAAAGCCGACGGAAACAAGAACGGTTTGGGAGTATACGGCGGATATATAAGAGACAATTGGGAAATGAAGGCGATGCTGCTTGGAAGCTATGACAGGTTCAACACGGAAAGAAAAGTGATGGGCGAAACCGCGAAAGCTGAAATAAACGGCGTGACAATAAGCGCGGACGTGGAAGCGGCGTTGAAGATAGGCTTAACGGAAAGCATAGAGTTTAAGCCTTATGCCGGATTGGAAATGCAAAACACGATGTACGGATCGTTTACGGAAAGAGGAGCGGGCATATACGACTTAGAAACGGAAGCGGGAAATTATTTGAGAAGCGCGGCGAGAATAGGAGCCGGAGTGGACTACGAGAAAGAAAGATGGATATGGTACGCCAACATTGAAGGAAAGTATATGCTGGAAGGAACGGAGCATGAGATAGAGAGCAAGTTTGCAAATACAGGCGTAAAGTTTAACAGCCGGGGGAGTGAAGAAGGAAACATCCAGCTGGGAGCAGGGTTGGGAGCTGAAGTAAGGATAGCTGAAAACTGGAAACCGTTCGCGAACGCGAAGTATTACGTGGCAGACAAATATGAGAATTTGTACGGGAATGTCGGCGTAAGATATATGTTTGGCAAAAAGAAGAATGCGAAAGCGTACAGCGATATAAAAGAAGCGAAAGATGCTGCCCAGGAAGCGGAGAATTTGGCGGATGAAGCATTGCTGAAGTCGTATGAAGCGTTGAAGGACGTGGAAGAATCGGGCGCGAAAGAAAAAGAGATGGAAAATATAGATGCAAATACGGCGAAAGAGCAATTATATGCAATGAAGATAGAAGCGGCGATTGAATCGATAAACAGAGCTAAGGAAGGCATAGAGAAAGCTAACGAAGCGATAAAGAAAGCTGAAGAAGCAAATGATAAGGTCGAGCTGGCAAAAATGTATGAGGCGAAAGCTGCGGAAGAAGGGTACGGAACGACAAAGAGCGAGCAGGCGGAGTTGGATAATATAGATATGACAACAAAAGGAGCGTTAAGTAAAACGAAAGAGGCGCAGAAAAATGCGTTAAGCGCGAAAGACGAAGCGTATTTACTGTTAATAAGAGTAGAAAAAGAAAGAACTAAGAATGAAGAGCTGAACAGAGAGTTAGAAGAATCGAAGATAAAGAAAGAGGTTAGCGACGAGGAGTTGAATGAGCGCAAGAAAGAGGCTGAGGAAAGAAGAAAGAGAAAGATGCTGAAGTCGTATACGCTGACTGCTAATTTTAAAACCGGCAGTTACTTTTTGACGGAAGAACTTAAGGAGCAGATAAGGGACATAGCGGAAGAATTAAAGAGTTTTGATTATACGGTGATAGCGATAGAAGGCCATAGTGACAGTACGGGCCCGAAAGAGTTAAATAAGAGATTGTCGAGGCAGAGAGCGAGAAGCGTATATGACGAATTTGTAAAAGCCGGAGTGAACAAAGATAAAATGAACTATACTGGATTTGCCTCCAGTATGCCTGTGAAGAGCAATAAGACGGCAGAAGGAAGAGCTGCAAACAGAAGAACCGAGATATTTGTGGAATAAGACAGCAATTTAAGCCGAAATATTAAAAAATAACAAAAACGTTTTCCGAGGGACTGCCAAGAAGATTGCGCGGCATGGATAATGAGGCGTCTCTAAAAAACCTGTTTTTTCTTACACGACAAACGCATGAAAGCTATAATAAAATATTACCCTCGCCGCTGCCGTCTCCCTCGCCCCTTGTGGGAGAGGGCTGGGGTGAGGGGTTGTCTCGTAGAGACATTTTTTTCATGCGTTTGTCGTGGAAATGTGCCGTTTACCTTGCGTTTAAGATAATTCTTTTTTGTTTTTGTTTATTGTTTCTGTCTTTTTCTACGAATAATTTATTGCCGGACAAATCTTTTTCGCAGCAGTACATCATTGTGGCGGCTGTCGAAGGGGTTGGGGTAAATATTTGCACCTGTTCGGGGTTAATTTTTAAGTTTCTGCCTATAAAACGCTGAAGATTAAACATTTCGCCGTCGCCGCATCCCGGATAAGCCGCTATAAAATAATAAGTTAAAAAGAGTTTAGAGCGTGAGGACCGCGCGGATTTTTCAAACATATTAACAAATTGTTTAAGTAAGTCCGATTTTGGTTTGCCCATTAACGCTAAAACTTTATCGTCGGCATGTTCGGGCGCGATTTTCATTTGCCCCGAGATATGTTTCTCCGCTAAATTATCAAGATAATTTTGCCCGTTTGCCGGGTCCGCGCAAATCATATCGTATCTTATTCCGGAAGATATAAAAACTTTTTTAACTCTTTCAAGCCTGCTTACTTTCTCCAGAAGTTCAAGCTGTTTATTGTGTCCGGGAATGAGATTTTTGCACGTTTCGGGAAACAGACAGCGCTTGTTTTCACACCCTCCCGCGTTTTTATCTGTACGGCATTTTGCGGCGTACATATTTGCCGTAGGCCCGCCAAGGTCGGTTATATAACCTTTAAAATCTTTAAGTTTTGTGATTTTTTCAGCTTCGGCAAGAACTGATTTTTCGCTTCTGGAAACAACTTCTTTCCCCTGATGAACCGCTATTGAACAGAAATTACATTCGCCAAAACAGCCGCGGTGCGTAGTAATTGAAAATTTTATTGTGTCCTGAGCTTTAACTTTGCCGAGTTTTGCGTAATACGGATGAACTTCACGCGTATAATCCAAATCATATATTGCATCCAGTTTTTCCGTAGTTAAAACCGGCTGGCGGGGATTTTGTACAAAATATCTTTCGGCATGTTTTTGGTATAAAACTTCAGGTTCTTTTGCGGTTTCATTTTTATAAAAAGACGTGAATGCCTCAAAGAATTTATCTTTCTCGCCGGCGCATTCTTCATACGAAGGAATTTCAAAAGAATTTTCGGCATGTTCTTTTGATACGTAGCAAATGCCTTTGATATTGCGCCAATCTTTGTTATCGCGCAATGCATTTGATAAATCAAGCGAAGCTTGCTCCCCCATTCCGTAAATTAATATGTCGGCTTTGGCGTCAAAAAGAATTGAACGGCGCAGAGCATTATCTTTAAAATCATAATGAACAATTCTTCTGAGGCTTGCTTCAACGCCTCCTAAAACTATCGGTTTCGTATTTTTGAAATGTTTTCTTATTAAATTAGTATAGACCATACAGGCTCTGTCAGGGCGTTTGCCGTTTATTTCGCCCGGCGTTAAATCATCGCCGTTACGGAATTTATTCAGCGACGTGTAGTTTGAAACAAAAGAATCCATTGCCCCTGCCGAAACGCCCCAAAAAAGAGACGGCTCGCCAAGGCGCGCTATATCATCGTTATTTATGTCCGGCTGCGCTATTACGGCGACTTTGAAACCGTGAGCGGTAAGCCAATTGCCTATCACGGCTGTCCCGATAAAAGGACTGTCGATATAAGTGTCGCCGGATATAAGGATAATATCCGGTTTATCCCAGCTTAATTTTTGGATTTCTTCTTTTGTCGTTGGTAAAAACATGTAAATTAGAGTCTGTCGGCATATATTACGCATGTGCGTAATATATGCCGGCAGACTCTGACCTCCTCAAATTTTACTTTTTTAATATGAAGCGGTTTTTATCGAATTCTATAATACCGTCATCTCTCATTTTGCAAAGCTCTCTGGACATTGCGCTTCTGTCGATGAAGAGAAAATCGGCAAGTTCGCTTCTGTCAAAAGGGATAACAAACTTTTTATTTCCGGCTTTTTTACTTTGCCCGCTCAGATAAGACAACAGCTTTTCTCTTATGGTTCTTTTGCTCAGGTGTTCTATTTTGGCATTAAGCAAAATATTTTTTTGCGCGAGGATTTTTAGCATGTTAGAAATTATTTGTGAATGAAGCCTGCACGAGTCCGGGCAAAACTTCATAATTTTATTAAAAGGTATAAATAATATTTCACAGTCTGCCGCGGCCGTGGCAGTTACCGGGCTTTTTTGCACCTGCGCGCAAGCCAGCGCTTCGGCAAATACTTCCGAAGGATAACATTGCGCTATTATGGCTCTGTTTCCTTCAATATCTTCCCGCAGAATCTGCACGCTGCCGTTTAGAAGCAAAGCTATGTTTTTGACGGGTTCTGCGGAGTCAATTATAATATCGCCTCTTTTAAATTTAACTGTTTTTTTCCCGAAGCATTTTAAAGCCGATTCTATCTCCTGCTCGGTCATATATTCAAACAGTTTTGTTTTTTTCAGTATGCGGTTGTAGCTGAACATACTACTCCTTTGTTGCATTTGCAACGGAATATTTTCTAACATTATATTACACTAATGATGTAAAAGCAATAAAACAAAGTTCAAAGTGCAAAGTTTAAAGTTCAAATTCGGAGTTTTCGCTTTGCGAAAACCTATTATCAGTTTCGCATTTGGCGAAACACGACATTTGAACTTTGAACTCTGAACTTTTAACTTTGCCGTTAAAAAGGGGGAACAAAATGAAAAGGCAGATAATAAAAATAGACGAGGAAAAATGCAACGGATGCGGAAAGTGCGTAAGCGCGTGCCATGAAGGCGCTATAGGAATGGTCAACGGGAAGGCAAAACTTTTAAGCGATGATTATTGCGACGGTTTGGGAAACTGCCTGCCGGCCTGCCCGACAGGAGCAATTTCTTTTGAAGAGCGTGAAGCAAAACCTTTTGACGCGGAAACAGTTAAGAAAAGAATGGAAAAACTCTTAAATATGGATATAAAAGATGAACCTGCTGATGAAGAAGCGAATCTTCCATGCGGCTGCCCCGGCAGCAATGCAAAAACAATTGAATTGAATAAAAAAACAGCAGAAAAATATTGTGACGGAAATAGCGCGGGGTACGAAGTCCCCTCGCAGCTCAGGCAATGGCCTGTGCAGATAAAGCTTGTTCCCGCGAACGCGCCTTATTTTGAAAATGCGGATTTACTTGCAGCGGCCGACTGCAGCGCTTATTCATGCGGTGATTTTCATAATAAATATATGAAAGGCAAAGTTGTGATCATAGGATGTCCCAAACTTGATAATATTGATTATACGGAAAAACTTGCCGCAATAATAAAAAATAATAATATAAAAAGCTTAACTGTCGTAAGAATGGAAGTCCCGTGCTGCGCCGGAATCGTTTTCGCGGCTCAGGAAGCAGTAAAACTGTCCGGAAAAGATATAAAAACAGAGATCGTAACTTTAAAAATCGGAAACTAAGACGCTAAGGACCTTAAAGTCCTTAAAGACGTTAAAGACCAGACCCTGAAACAAGTTCAGGGTTGATGACACCATATCAATGCAATAAAAAACGCGCATAATACGTTTATATATTTTATGCGCGTTTTTTATTTTATGGCACTTTTAACACAAATTTAACAATAATTAGATATAATAGTTATCAATAATAAAAAAGCAGAAGTTGGGCAACTGGGAAGTTAAGAAGTTGAGCAACGGCACAAGATAAAACAGCCAGAGCTCCTCTCAGCTTCTCAACTTCCACTCATCCCAACTTCTATCACGGGAGATTTCTATGAATTTAGCAAGTCTTGCAATCAAGCGTCCAACTTTTGTTTTTTCAATCCTTGTGGCCATGATAATAATCGGCCTCATTTTTATGAGCAGAATGCAGGTCAGAATGATGCCTGACGTGGAATTTCCGTACGTACAGGTTTCCATAACTTATCCCGGAGCCGGTCCCGTTGAAATAGAAAACAGGATAAGCAACAGAGTTGAAAACGCCATGAGCGCAATTTCCGGACTGAAACACATAACTTCTATCAGTCAGGACGCGATTTCGACGACTTATCTGGAATTTGAATTAACAAAAAACCCTGAAGTGGCATTGCAGGAAGTAAAAGATAAAATAGCGGAAATCCGCAGAGCGTTCCCTGACGACATTCAGGAGCCTGTAATATTAAAAATCGATCCCGAATCAGCGCCGGTAATGACCATAAGCATGAAAGCGGATCTTGACCCGAAAGAGCTGTTTGATTTTGCCGACGAAAATTTCAGAAAAGAAATGCTGAGAGTTGACGGCGTATCGAGAATCTGGATGGCTGGCGGCACAAGAAGGGAAATTCAAGTTTCGGTTGACCGTGAAAAGCTTAATAAATTCGATACTACGCTGACCGCCGTTTCGAACGCCATAGCAAGCAACAGCATGAACGTTCCGATAGGCAGGATCTCAGTCGGATTCGAAGATGTTTCTTTCCGGTCGCTCGGTGAATACAGGACTAGCCAATCCATTGAAGACGTTGTCGTAAACTTTCACGGCAACGAAGTTCCGATAACCGTCGGCGACCTCGCAATAGTCAAAGATACGATAATGGAACGTTTCACAATGGGCAGAATAAATCTTAAAGAAGACGGCGAATGGATAAGGGAACAGTCTCTGCTTTTCAGGATTTTTAAACAGTCAAAAGCCAATGAAGTAAACATTTCAAACGGCATTCTGCAAAAAGTGGACGAGCTTAACGCCAGATACAAAGGCACGAAAGGAAACCCCAGACTTACCGTGGTAACGGACAACGCGAAAGCCATAAGAGATAATATAACCGATGTAAGAAACACAATTTTTGAAGGAATTTTTCTTGCTATAGTCGTAGTGTATTTCTTTCTGGCAAGCTGGCGCTCAACGTTTATCACGGCATTGGCGCTTCCGAACAGCCTTATAGGCGCGTTCATATTTATGCATATGTTTGATTTCAGCATAAACATTCTTTCTCTTATGTCTTTGTCGCTTGCAGTGGGACTTTTAATTGACGACGCCATAGTCGTGCGCGAAAATATTTACAGGCATTACGAGGAAGGCGAAGCTCCGGATGTCGCCGCGCAAAAGGGAACGGACGAAGTGGCGCTTGCCGTTGTTGCCGTGACAGCGTCTGTTATAGCCGTATTTTTGCCCGTAGGTTTTATGAGCGGTATTATCGGACAGTTTTTCAGAGAGTTCGGTCTGACGGTGGTTTTTGCGATGATTATATCCCTTTTGGACGCCTTGACAATAGCGCCGCTGCTTTCGGCTTACATCATTCCCACGCATGAAGAAGCAAGAAAACACCGTCCCGGGAAATTCGTGCAAGTATCAAGCAAAATTATAAGAACGCTGACCGTAGTGTGGTTTGAAAAAGTTTATGAAGTAATTTTATCGGTTTATGTAAAGACGATAAAGTTTATCATCGGCAATAAAATAAAAATTTTGTTTCTGTCCGTGCTGGTTTTTGCCGCTTCGCTTCTTCCTTTGTACTTAGGTAAAATTCCGATGAATTTTATGCCTGCTTCGGAAGCGGGAGAGTTCAGAATTGCGATAGAAGCTTCTCCGGGAGCTTCGCTTGCAAAAACCGATGCGATTTGCCTGCAGATAGAAGATATATTGAGAGAAGTTCCGGAAGCGGAGTTTCTTGTCACAACCATAGGAAATAACAGCAGAGAGTTAAATATCGCCGATATTTATGTGCGTTTGGTAAATTACAGACAGAGGCGCTTGTCAACCGAAGACGTTAAAGACGCTATCAGAAAAAAACTTGCCAAAGAAATTGACCCGTCGGCAATAATCTCGCTGAACAGCGCGAGCGGCGGAATTGCAGGCGGGGGGCAAAAGCCTTTCTCTCTTATGATATTCGCAAGAGATTTAAAGCAGCTTTCAACTCTTGCCGACCAACTTATGGAAAAATTCAGGGATATTCCGGGACTTGTGGATTTAAGCACAAATTTCCGCTCGGGAAAACCGGAATGGCAGATAGACATTGATCCTGCGCAGGCAAAGCTTTTCGGCATAAACTCTGTTTCAGTGGGCGAAGAGTTAAGGGCAATGGTCGAGGGGAATCTTCCCGCAGTTTTCAGGGCCAATAACCTTGAGTACGACATAAGAGTCCAGCTTAAAGAAGGGCAGAGAGACATAATGAACTCTTTTAAAAATCTTTACGTTTTCAACAGGAACAACAAAAGAATCAGGCTTGCAAGAGTATCGACGCTGAGACAGGCGGAAGGGCCGACAAAAATTTTCCGGCGCGACAGAATAAGATTTATTGAAATCGGCGGAAATTTAAGCAAAGGCGCGGCTCTCGGCCCCATACAGGCTGAAGTTCAAAAAATTATTAACGAGCACAAAAGCAATCCTAAAAATAAAGATCTTTGGCAGGGCGCAAGCCATCAGTACGGCGGAAACATTGAGGAAATGCAAAAACTGCGCACAAGCATAGCCATGGCCGCGCTTCTTTCCATAATGTTTATTTTTATGGTTCTCGCGAGTCTATATGAGTCGGTAATAACGCCTTTTACGATAATGGTCGCGCTTCCTTTTGCCGTGGTAGGCGGAGTAGCCGCTCTTTTTATGACAAACCACGCTTTGGATATGTTTACGATGATAGGTTTTATAATGCTGCTGGGCATAGTCGCCAAAAATTCAATTATTCTCGTGGATTATATACAACAGCTTATGAGGCGCGGCAGAAAAATTGAAGACGCTATAGTGGAAGCCGGAAAGATCAGGCTGCGCCCGATTTTGATGACGTCTTTTGCTTTGGCAGCGGGCATGCTTCCGACTGCTCTGGCTTTAAGCGAAGTCGGAAAATTCAGGCAGAGCATGGGCATAGTTATTATCGGCGGAATTATAAGTTCTACCGTTCTCACGCTCCTTGTAATTCCCGCGATTTTTGAATATATGGAATCTTTCAGGGTTTGGACGAGAAAGAAACTCGGAAGACCGGCTAAAAGAAAAATTGACATGGATTTTGACAAAGAAGCGAAAACTACGAAGTGCTGAACGATAATTAATAATTTACAATTAACAAATAACAATTAACGACTAAATACCCCGTCCGCTTCGCGTCCGCCCCTTTTGCAAAAGGGGAATAAAAACAGTTAATTCCCCTTTATTCATAAAGGGGTGGCAGGCGAAGCCTGACGGGGTATTTATCCGTTTCCATATTAAGGAATTTGAGGGTTTTTATATGGTAATGTTTTTACAGCTGTTGCTGATTATAGGTTTAAATATTTATCTGCCGTGGAGATTAGGCGGGCTTTTCGGACTGCAAAGAAAAATATGGCTTTATGTTTTGTTTGCCGCTGCGCTTGTTTCCGGTATTGCGGCAATGTCTCTTGTGACAAAATTCGATAATATTTTGGTAAACGCATACTATAATTTAGCTTCGGCATGGATTGGGATATTTTTATACCTAAGCTGTTTTATGATAATTTTTGAAATCGTAAATTTAATATATAAGCTGCCGCCTAAAAAAGCCGGCCGGACAATCGTTATTCTTACTTTAACAGTAACCGTGTATTCGTTATTTAATGCTGTTTCATTCAAAACAGCCTATGTTTCAATACCCGTAAAAAATCTTGAAAACGAAGTGAAAATAGCACAGATTTCAGACGTGCATTTGGGCGCCGCAAGAGGCAAAAGTTATTTAGAAAAAATAGTTAAAAAAGTAAATGAATTTAATCCCGGCTTTGTCGCTATTACAGGCGATATAGCCGACGGAAAAGCGGCATTAAGCAGAAATATGCTCGCGCCTCTTAAAGATTTACGGGCGCCGGCATATTTTGTTTACGGCAATCATGACGTATATGCAGGTCTTGGCGAATTAATAAAAAAACTGGAAGAAAATAATGTAACGGTAATGCAAAATGAAGTTTTGATTACTGACGGCATAAAACTTATCGGTCTTAAGTATATGAAAGCCGATGACAGCGTGTACGACCCGCATCAGGTAACGGATGAAACCGTAAAAGATACTCTTCCGGTTTTAGATTTAAGCGGAGATAATCCCAAAGTAGTTTTGCATCACGGGCCGTGGGGCGTTGAATATATGAATGAATACGGAGTGGATTTAGTATTGGCCGGGCATACGCACGCCGGGCAAATATTTCCCGCAAGCCTCATAGCAAAAAAGAACTTCCCTTTTAACAGAGGTTTATATGAATACAAAGGAACTTACGTATATGTTTCACAAGGAGCCTCTACATTCTTACCCAGAATGCGTCTCGGCACAAATAATGAAATAAATTTTATAACCTTAGTAAAAGCAAATAACAAATAACAATTAACAGTTAATAATTATTGTGTTTTCGCTTTGCGAAAACCTGATTAACATGTTTCGCAAGCTAAGCTTGCGAAACTCATACATTGTACATTGTTATTTGTTAATTATTATTTGCCGTTACTCCAGGGCAATCGCATTTAAACCATAACTCCGCTCAAGTTAGGTAGTCTATAGTAGGGAATCGAGAAATTATGCAGCATTATAGCGGGTAATTTAGTTTTTCACAGATTTTTTGAG
>Ga0099364_10012615_pt1 | contig 11376 bp, 12 predicted proteins | sample TergutTh196P3_FD_73070 | JGI IMG/M metagenome (GOLD analysis project Ga0099364, IMG submission 73070) | Microcerotermes parvus P3 segment gut microbial communities from Pointe-Noire, Republic of the Congo - Th196 P3 | ecosystem: Host-associated > Arthropoda: Insects > Digestive system > Gut ...
TGTTTCCCATGCGACCGCGGGCGCGAACAAAATCGGAGCGTGGTAATATCACACGGTACGGTTTTGACGGGCAAGGGCGGAGCGACACGCCGACAGGCGGGACGGCTCACGCGAAGCACGAAGCGGACGAACGGCAGGGCAACACGTTCACGGGTTGGCTTGCCAGTTCGGACGCAAGCCCGCCCGCAGACGCGTTCCCCCGTTCCGCATATAAAAGACTAAGCAACGCACAGCCGGCGAGAAAGATATAAATAGTCTGGTCGCCGTCGTAAGTCAAAGCGGCACCAATCTCCGTATAAGCTAACAAAACCGGGATTAACCATGAAGTATGCCGTTTTATTGCTTTCCCGCAGCGTGTCACGCCGAAAACGACAGCTAATAAAACAATGTTCGCAATTGTCCGCACCAAAAAGTATTCGCCACCGAACATTACGATAAAATAAATCTGTTTTATGATAACATACAAAACAACCGTGATTTTCGTTGACTTGATAGCTGTTGAATACAACGAATCCTTACCGACGTTCATTAGCTTTTTCTCAATTTCCTTTATTAAACTTTGCGGCTTTGTCTGACCCTGTCTCTAATCACGTATGGATAACCCACGTAAAGGCATATATCCTTACACAGTTTATATTATAGCAGATACTACTACGATTTTCAAGGAAAAAGAAAATATATTTATGAAATATTTTCAAGTCAGACAAATTGGGTAGAACATAACTATAACATTACGCTCTACCCAATTTAATAAAGTGATTTTCAAGTCAATTTTATTTGAGTTATCTATTGCTGCTTTCTTTTTATTTTGATAATAATACCTGCGGAAATTATTGAAGCTATAGAAAATAATGTAATCGGGTCAGCTGTCGCCGGCGCAGTAGTCGGTGAAGTAACAGATACCGGGACAGGAGCTACAGGCTCTTCAATCGCTGTCGGTACCGTCTCGGGTTGAATCGGAACTGATTGTGACGGTTCAGGTATATTTAAAACTGCAGAAACTAAAATCCTGTCCCCGCTACCGCCATAGCCATGGTCGGAAACATATATTTTATTCCCGCCGAATGCCGCCATCGAATAGTTTGCCGAATCGCCCATTTCGCCTATTTTCGCAACTTGTGACAAATCGTTTACGTTCAGAACATAGACTGCGGAAGATTCGCCGTCATGAGTTGAAACAAGAACGTAATTATCATTCATGACACTTACTCCGTATGCTTCGGTAATTGAAACCTTAGTCAATACGTTTTTGCCATCCGGGGAAATCTTATACAGAGTATCTCCCTTGCTTCCGTCGCCCATATTATATGATAAATATATATTACCGTCTGAGTCAACGTCTAAATAACTACCCTCATTGCCTCCGCCTACCAATGCGGTAAGGTCAACAATGCCGCCGTTTCCGACACTTGTGTTTAGAACAGGATTTTTTACATCTGTTACGTCATAGCTGTATATAAAATTTGGTCCGTAGTTTGTGACAAAATATAGAATATATTTCCCGTTGAGATTTTTCACTGCCGCGCCGTTAATGCCTACTCTTCCTTCTATTGCTATCTCAGTTATATATTCTTCCGTCATTGTCCCCGTATTCACGATTGAAAAAAGAACTGCTCCATCGTTAGCTGAGTTGGTTATGCCTACATAGAGATAACCGCGGTCGTCCGCCGCAAGCCCTTTGGGATAACCCCCGTCTGCACTGTCAATATACTCGCCTACAACATTTCCTCTGACTGAATCAATCTTCAGAACACGTCTTTCACCTTGCAGGAAACCGCCGTAAAGAAACGCGCCGTCAGGTGATACTGCAAATCCGCGCATCTGATATGTTCCTGTTTCACCTTGGTCGTATTCTCTTAACACAGAAAATGACACTCCTGTAAATATCTCGTCATACGGACCCGCTGAAACAAAACTTTGCATTAATATTGCTAAAAGAACCAACACAACAACAAATTTTAAATTTTTCATGCTTTCTCCTTAATTTTTATTAAATCTTTTACAATAAATATAGCTTTAAATATATTTTACAGAATATTTTTGTAATTGTCAAGAGTTTTTGTAAATTTTACGCGGCGATTACAAATGAGAATTTCTATTTTTCCATACAATTTTACAAAATTTTTATCAGTTCGCCGTCTCCCGGCATGACAGTCAACGTGCAGGTATCACCGACTTTGTTCAGTTTATACCATTGTCCTGTTGCTTTATCCATTGCGGACACTGTTTTCGAAGGTTTTACTGTTATATCCACTTTGTTTACAGTAATATAACTCTTGTTCGCAAGCATGGTTTCGCCGCCGTCGAAAAATCCCAACGTAAGCCCGCCCGTCGTTTTTATATCAACTATATCGCCGCTCGGCTTATAGTGTTTTATCAGCTTGTCCGATTCTTCGCCGATATGATATACTCCTGTTGACTTTTTATCTATCAGATACGCGCCGATAACTTTCAAATCTTTATTTATACGCATTACATCATAGTAATGGCGCATGAGCGAACCATCTGTGTCTGCCATGCCGTTTGCCCATTTCCAGTCATCGTCAAAATTAGGAGTTCCGTATGTGAAATACGAGATACGCGAACTGCCGTAAGCTATGCTCTGAAACACTTCCCATCGGATTTCTGCTTCGCTCAGATTTCGATAAGGACCATGTTCCACTACGAGTATTATCACCATGAACGGTACTCCCGCCTCAAGAGATTTATCACGGATTATTTCTATGTTGTCGAAAAATCCCCCGCGCTGCGCCGTGTTCCACGCGGCTTCGCGTATGAGTTTTTCACGTTCGTTTTCATTTGTGTTGTCTTTATACTCTAAATCCCGTCCCACAAAGTGATAGTGGTCGTAGCTGATGATTGTCGGCTTGACAATATCAACATACAAATCAATATGTTCTTTGTAGCTGTCTGCTTTGAGTTGCTCGGCTGACGCATAGTTTGGGAATAAATTAATATACGCCTCGCGCTCGGGGTCAAGCCGTTTCAGTACGGTGCATACTCCGCCCAGAGCTTCAAAATCGTTGCACGACGGCTCGTCTGTGATATAATACGCTTTAACATTCGCAAATTCTTTGTAGTCGTCAACTACCCGCGTTAATAGAGATTCGCGTCTGTCAGGATTGCCGATTGCCTCAAATATACGCCTGTCAGCGACCATTGCTTCAATACCGCAGTCAGCGCATAGTTTTATGATTCTTATATTGTCGTCTTTGTCTTTGCCCTCAACGGGTATACGGGTAAACCCTGCCTCGGCGATTTCTTTCACCGCTTTTTCGTCCACTAATGGCGGACCGAACCAATACATTATAGGATATACATTCATGCTCATATTTTTTACCCTTTCTATATCTTCCGTGACCGCGTTAATTATCTTGATACGCGGCTATAGTTCTCTCTATGTCATTTTTAATTCTGTCTTCTATTCTTTCCATTGACGAAACGAAATTGCGGTTGTTACTTGTCAGCATACCCGTTATTGTCGATACTACACCTCCCCAGTCGTAGAGCTGCGGCGTGCTGTATACTCTGTTGGCAAAGATTATGTCAAGCATTTCCGATGATTCGTCGTCACGCGTCAGTTTGTTTTTTAACTGTATATCGTAATACGCCGGAGTTAGCGTATACATTGATTCCGCGTTCAACGCCTCGGTTATTATCACCGTCCTGTCTAATTCTTCGCCGCTTAACGTCACAGGAATACCCATTCCGCACGCAAGCCATACCGAAACTGTATTAACATAGTTTTCTTGGTCTTTTTCATATTTCGGGGTGGGAAGTATGCCAAATTCCGTCTCAAAGTTTCTGTGCCATGTAACGCGGGACAGACTTGTGAAGAAAAACAATACCCTGTCCGTTGCGAACATAGGATTTATGAAATCCATCCATATGTCGTTGTATCCCCTGTTGCTGAAATTGCCGGGCAATATTGATTTTTGCTTATCTCCGAGATACTCCGCGCCTTTCTCGAAAATATCTACGTCTCTCTGCGTGTACCCCGCATAATAAGGCAGGTCATTTTCATCTTTTTGTACAAGCCGCGTACCTGAGCCGTTCATCAGCGCGAAGATATTAAACTCTTCACCCAACATTCCCCATTGGTCATCCTCGTCCATTATTCCGTCGCCGTTCAGGTCTTTGTTAGCCTCCGAAGCGAGTTCGAACATTTTGTCCATAGTCCAGTTGCCTTCGCGTACAAATTGATATGGGTCGTCAAGTCCAAGCTCCTGAAGCAGTTTTTTGTTAAACAAAATTCCCCATGTGCCGTCCTTGTTGGATATTTGCAGCTCGCCGACGGCGAAAAATAACTTGTGGGCGACAGATAAATCGGCGGCGGCATTTTGGTCGTACCACGGTTTTGTCAAGTCAAGATAATTTACGCCCGTTAAATCAAGCAGATGTCCTCTCTGCGACATGATGCCGAGTTCTCTGATATTGCCCGCAATTAAATCATAAGGACTATCGCCCGCCATAACCGCCCGTCTTACAGGTTCGTTCATACTGTCTCTTACGTGAAGTATTTCTTTTACCGTAACATTATATTGTTCCTCAATTTTTTTATTCCTGATATATATTGCATCATTGATAGGCTCGCCGTTTTCCTCCTCCGCGCCTATTTCCTGCGGCATAATAGCATTTTCTAAATAGTCGGTTGTTATAACCTTGAACTCGTAGCCGCCGAAATCTGCTTCGGGCAAATCGGGTAAAATCTTCGTTTCTTCAGGTGATACTGTCTGTTCTCCATCATTAGAAATATTTGTTTCCAAATCGGAATTTACACTGTCTTGCATATTATTTGTATTTGCAGATTGTTCATTTCCACAGGCTGTCAACAAAAGAATCAATGAAAACGCAAGCAGTATTGATACTAACCTTATAACTTTCATTTTTAGTAATCTCCTTTCAATTCTCCGCAATAAAACTTTTTTAACATATTCAGTATACCATAAATTATTTTAATTGTAAATATCTCAAAAATAAAATTCCGCGTCATTTACCCAATGTATAGTTAAGCAAAGACTACAATCGTTTCATAAAATGCCTCGATATGACAATCTGGACAGGATTTTTGAGAATACGCAGGAAGAAATTTTCGATTTCTGCCGAGATGACGCAAGATTTAAAGCGATTTTAGAAAAATTACGGGGACATAATATCACTTAGGAGATATTTTCGCAGTGTTATTGGGGTTAATTTTACGGCGTATCATATTGCATTAATATGATACGCCGTAGACATTATGATATGATGTACTGTAGAAATGCTTATTTTGAGCATTGCTTATCTATCAAGAACAGGTATCCAGATTTCCCAAGTATAATCTTTAGAATTAACATCGCCATCAGGATATACGTCAAGATTCGGTGCTGCTTCGTTGCGTTTATATTGACTCGCAGGAAACCATTCGGTTAATACTCTTGTGTACGCCGCATTATATTGCTCGTTTCCTGTATTTGAGTTAATAGAGAACACAGCCCACGTCGCAGCGGGTATTGTTTCAACAGTTACGCCATCAGGCTTTTTACCTTTATATTCCGCCCCTATAATAGCTTTAACTTTGTCATCTTTTGATTGAAATTCATACGCGCCTATCTGCCAAAAAGGTGCTGTGTAATAACTGTCGCCGCCGTTGTTCCAAAGTTTTGCATTATAACCGCCGTCCATAAACTCGTTCCATAACTTGCTAAGACATACACCGGGTTTAATCTCAATATTTTCTCCTGTTTCATATCCTGATAAACCCATGATTTGAAAACTTTCTTTTTTCTCGATTCTGAAATTCATTTCATTCACTCCTTTTATAGTGAGTACGAAGCTGATTGCGGGATAGGTTTTAAGCTGTACGCCCGTTTTACGCGCAGATGTCGGCGTTGAGCCGTGCAGTTCTCTAAATGCACGCGTAAATGTTGCCGGTGATTCATAGCAGTATTTCAAAGCAATATCTATAATTTTTTCGCTGCCGTTCTGAATGTCAAAAACGGCTTGCGACAATCTTCTGCGTCTGATATACTCTGAAACAGACATTCCTGCCATGAATGAAAATATCCGTGAAAATTCGTAAATCGAACAGCCGACAATCCGTGAAAGAGATTCATATTTTATCGTCTGCGTTAAATTTTCTTCGATATATTCAATCACATTATTCATACCCTTGAGCCAATCCATGCAATTCACTCCTCTCTGCTATAATTATAAGTCAATGAAAAAGATATTTCTTTACATTTGTTGCTATTTTGGGAATAGTACAAAATAAAAATTTTCTACGATAATAAACAAAGTTTACAAAAACACCCGTCACTCTCTCTAAAGAGGGCTTTTGTGCGACTATTTTCCTTGCCCTCTTTTGTTGACGGGTATTATAATGCTTATAATGTTCTCATCATTGCGATTTTTTCAGGAGTCATATCTTCAAAGTGTTTAAAATCGTACTTTTCATATAATTTGATTGCGGAGCTATTGTCTTTGTAAACATGAAGCCGAATCTTTTTTATGCCATTTTCCTTGAAATAGTTGATTGCAAATTCAAGGATACGGCTGCCGATTCCTTTGCCGCGTAAATCTTCCCTTACGAAAAAATCTGAAAAGTGCCCTTGTTTTTTCCCCATTACAAAGAATTTGCGTTGGGGTTTATAATCATAAGAGCGCAGCCGCCGACATATTCATTGCCTGTTTTATAAGCGAAAACTTTCCGCATCCGACTTCTCAAAAATTCTTCCAAGCGTATATTCGGATATCCCCAAAAAGACGAGCATTTTGGAAGGTCAGCCATCGTTAATTCAATAATTTCATACTCATTCATTATTTTTTCTCCTGAACCTACTATAATTTTGTACGTTAATCAACATCAAAGTTAACAAAACACCCGTCACTCTCACTAAAGGGGGTTTTTAGCACCCCCTTTTGTATGATTGTTTTTTCTTGCGCTTTATTTCGTAAGAGAAGCCACGGTATCTTTAACATACTGCCCGAACTCGTCACACGTTGCACCGGTGTCTCTTCCCGTCATTATCAGCTTCTTTTCCTCGAACATACAAATATCCAACGCTTTTTCCAATTTATCCGCTTTGTCGTTATGTCCTATGTGGGCGAGAAGCAGTACGGACGCTCTGAGCATCGAACACGGGTCGGCATACTGCGCCCTGCCCGACGTTACCATTCTCGGTGCGGAACCGTGTATCGCCTCAAACATAGCGTATTTTTTGCCGATATTAGCCGAGCCTGCCGTCCCCACTCCGCCTTGAAATTCCGCAGCTTCGTCCGTCAATATATCGCCGTAAAGATTAGGCAGTATAAATACTCTAAAATCACGTCTGCGTTTTTCATCAACCAATTTCGCAGTCATAATATCTATATACCAGTCGTCTGTCTCAATATCAGGGTATTCTTTGCCGATATTTTGGCAGATATTCAAAAATTTGCCGTCTGTAGTCTTGACAACATTTGCTTTAGTGACAATCGTTACTTTACCTTTATTGTTATTTTTAGCGAACTCATATGCAAGGCGGGCAATCCTGTTAGTTCCCTCCGTTGTAGTCACGGTAAAATCTACCGCGAGGTCGTCCGTCACGTTCATACCCTGACTGCCGAGCGTATACGCCCCCTCTGTGTTCTCCCTGAAAAATGTCCAGTCTATACCCAGAGCGGACACTTTTACGGGACGCACGTTTCCAAATAAATCGAGGGCTTTCCGCATAGCGACGTTCGCGCTTTCGATATTTGGCATATTATCTCCCGCTTGCGGCGTTGTCGTCGGACCTTTGAGAATTACATTGCATTTATATAATTCTTCGAGAACGTCATCGGGTATAGGCTTGTTATGTGCAATCCTGTTTTCAATGGTCAGCCCGTCTATAACTTTAAATTCGACTTTGCCCGCTTTTACTTCATCTGCGAGCATATATTCAAGCACGGACTGGCTTACGCCGCTTATCATCGGACCTATTCCGTCGCCGCCGCATACGCCTATTATAATTTTATCGAGTTTAGCGTAATCAATAAAATCTCCTGCGACATTTATTTTGTCTACCCTGTCAAGCTGTGCTTCTAAAAGTTTAACGAATTTTTCAGACGCGATTTTTAAATATTCTTCTCTGTTTTGCATTTTTTATATCTCCTTATATTTTTTTATATTATTTTTATGTTTTATTTTCAGGAACCGGAAGTCCAAATCTTGACAACGGAATATATTCAAAATAATAATGGCAATTTACGCTAATTATATAATCTAAAACATCTTTGTATTTCGGATCTCTAAACCAATCGCTCAAAAGATAAATGTATTCCACATCTATATTCAGACGAGAAACTAACTTTTGATACTGTTTTTTCTTGAAGTCACAAGTTTGAAGTTTTTCGTCAACGCTTCCTGCAACTTGCTGAAACTTACATTCTATTATAAAAAGTGTATTATTCACGATAACATAAATGCTGTCGTCAGGTAAAATTCTTTTCGATATAATTTCTTTCCAATTTATACCTTCAGATTTTAAAAATTTATAAAAGTCGTGTTTTTTATAAATTTTTGCAACCAATTCATCATTATATAGAACATCTGAATTATCAACCGAGTAGCCTTTTTGCTGCGATAAGAATGTTTTTAAATCAGTTTTTCCTTCGAATATTAATCCTGTTTTCGTATTAGCACCGCCGCTTCCGCCTTTCTTCATAAATATCTCCTTTTAGTAATTTAAAATTAGCAATTCGCTAATTTTTCCTCGCTTATTCCCTGCCGAATTTATCACTCGAGCAGCATCAATCCTGTTTATTTTATATTTTTCATATAATTTATCAAAAAAATTATCATTTGGATCAATATTTTTAGGGTCTGAATTACTTATAGCGACATATGCTCCTTTTTTACAAATTTCATTAATAAACTCAGCAAGTTCTTTTTGAGAATTATCATCGAATATATTTTGAGTGTATGAATTGAAATTTGAAGTCTGCGATAATGGACGATAAGGAGGATCAAAATAGACAAATGTTTTTTCATCAATAAATTTTTTTGATAATTTATATTCACCGCATAAAATATTTACATTTTTCAATTTTTCCGATGCAACGAACAACTTGTTTTCATTACATATTTTTGGGTTTTTATAACTTCCCGCAGGAACATTAAACGCTCCTCCGCTATTTACTCTATATAAGCCGTTAAAACAAGTTTTATTCAAGAATATAAACAAAGCGGCAAGTTCTAAATTATTACTTTTCTTCTCTTTAAGATAATTAAAGTAATTTCGTTTGTCATAATATATATTTTCGCGAGTTTTGTTATCTGCCGATAAATATTCTTTTTCTTCATTAGATAATAAATCTATTAAATCATTTACATTATCTCTTATACAAATATATGTGTTTATTAACTCTCGGTTTATATCACTTATATAAATTCCCTCTAAGTTATATCTATTTAAAATATCAAATAGTACCGCGCCGCCGCCAACAAAAGGTTCTGCATATTTAGTTAAATTCTTACCAAGTTTTTCGGGATATTTAGTTCTGATTTCATCTAAAATTTGCGATTTGCCGCCTGCCCATTTTACAAACGGTACTGCTTCGTGAAAAAGCATATACTTCATCTCATTTCCCCTTTTTAATTATTATATCACAAATTTACAAATTTTTCAAGACTCTACAGACATTGAAGCAAACGCATTTTGATTTAATTCGGCAATATTTCCGTTTTTAAATTCGTAAAATCCCTGAGCCGCTATCATCGCGGCATTGTCGCTGCAATATTTTCTGTCGGGTATATATATTTCAACTCCCGTATCTTCACATAGATTTATCAAAGCGTTTCGTATGTGATTATTAGCCATCACGCCGCCCGCGCACACGAGTTTTTCGTGTCCTGTCACTTCAACAGCCCGTTTTATTCTTATCAGTATAGACTGTGTGACATTTTCAGTAAAAGACGCCGCTATATTTCGCTTTTCTTCGTCGTTCAGTTCTGATATGCCGTATTTTTGCTTACTTTTGTTAATATAATTTATAATATGCGTCTTGATTCCCGAAAAAGAAAAGTCCAACTCGCTGCCACTCACTTTCGCCATAGGAATTTTTACGCCGTCTTTATCGCCTGAACAGGCGAGTTTTTCTATTTCGGCACCGCCCGGATACGGCAATCCCATCGCCCTCGCTATTTTATCAAATGCTTCGCCTATAGCGTCATCTCTCGTCATACCGAGCAGTTTAAACTGCGTATATCCGCTCACTTCGATTATTGACGTATGACCTCCCGAAGCGACAAACGCCAAAAAAGCGGGTTCAAGTTCTTTGTGTTCAAGATAAGCGGACGCTATATGCCCCCTTATATGATGCACAGGAATTAACGGCACATTTAATTTGTACGCGAGAGCCTTACCAAAGGTTAAGCCTACCAATAAAGCACCGATTAATCCGGGAGCGTAAGTCGCCGCTATCGCGTTTATAGCTTCTAAAGACACGTTTGCCTTTTTCAAAGCCTCCTCGCAGAGCGAATATATCCCCTCCGTATGCGCTCTTGACGCTATTTCAGGCACAACCCCTCCGTATTTTGCGTGAATATCAGCTTGTGACAACACAACATTTGATAATACTTCCCTTCCGTCTTTAACTACGGCGACAGACGTTTCATCGCATGAAGATTCAATTCCAAGTATCAACATATTATATTCCTTATTTTAAAAATGATTTATTATTTCATCAACGGATTTAAAGCAATTTTCGATTGTATCGGCAGTATCAATTATATATTCATGCTCAAAGGGAGTAAAATCGGCGGTTTTATAATGCTCGACAACGTGTTCAAACGACTTAAAAACTTGATGCGGCTTAGGATTATTTATTCTTTCCTCATGCCTTTTCCTCCACTCGTTTTCGTCGCTGCAAATAACAAAAAAACCAAAGATTTTATTGTCTTTAAAATCCAATCTTTCAGAAAATATTTTAAAATTATTTCTGTCGCCGAGCGCAATATCTAAAATGATATCAACGCCCAAATCGAGATTTGTCTGTATAATTTTATATAAAATATTGTAGCAAACCCTATTATTCATCAATTCTTTGTCAGTCGTTTCAGTCATTTTTAAAGCGTCAACGATATCATCTTTTCGGATTACGGGAACAGAAAGTTTTTTTGCGAGCATATCGGAGAGAGTTGTTTTCCCTGTCGCCGCTTTACCTCTGAAAATATATACATTTCCCAAAATAAATCTCCTTTATTTTTATTATCACTCTTTTAAAGTGCCGTTGTAGGGAGCGTCGCCCTCGACGCTCCGCAAATTTATGCAACGCCGAATTTATCCATTGAATAATCATATATTGTTAATAGTGTAGGGCGTGACGACCTCGGCACGCCGCAAATTTATGCCGATATTGGATTTATTTTCACGT
>Ga0099364_10012616_pt1 | contig 11375 bp, 13 predicted proteins | sample TergutTh196P3_FD_73070 | JGI IMG/M metagenome (GOLD analysis project Ga0099364, IMG submission 73070) | Microcerotermes parvus P3 segment gut microbial communities from Pointe-Noire, Republic of the Congo - Th196 P3 | ecosystem: Host-associated > Arthropoda: Insects > Digestive system > Gut ...
TCACCTCCGTTTGGGACAAAAGATGCGATGGCGTAGCCGACTCCGAAAGTCCCTTCATACGACAATAATTTCGCCGTCAAGGGAAGCCTATCCAACGCTCCTGCCATTATTATGCACGAACGCAGACCGCACTCCGCTCCGCTTTCGGCTAATGCGGGTGGGATTCGCAAAAGCCGCTCGAAGTCGCCGTTTGCCAACGCTCCTGTGATTTCCGAGTCCAACTCAACCCCTGCCGATTCGGGCAAGATGTGCGATAAATCACCGCTTGCAATCAGCACGGTTTTGCGGTTAAGCCGCTCCGCCGACTGCCGAATAATCTCACCGAATTTGTAATGCACGGCATTGGAAAGTCCCGAAAGGCTGATTCTCACTAAGTTGTAGTTTTCGTAGTGCTTATTCACGAAATAAAGCGGGACTGTTGTTCCGTGGTCGAGGCTTGAACCCTGCTCACCGAGCGTTCCTGCGGGGATTCCCGACTTGGAACAATTCGCTGTTATTTCGGCGACAAGTTCCGTGTCGTAAGTGGCACTCATGCCGACATTTGCCGCATCGAATCTGCCTAAATCGCCCGTGGCAGTCTTGCCCGGCGAAATGTGGAAATAGTCCGCATAGTTGACGTTGTGCGGCGTTATAAGCACGATTGTGTCGGGGTGGAGTCGTGCGATTTGCTCTGCACATTCGTGAAAAGCGTTGATTGTGGGTTGTATTTCCGACTCCCTGCCCTTGCCGACTTCGGGGATTATGATGGGCGGGTGCGGGAAGACGTATGCGGCTTGTAGCATTCGGTTGCCTCCTGTTGATGGGTGTTTGTTTGAGTATAGCATTTTATTTGAGGGTTGTCAAGAGAAAATCCGCCCTCTGTAATTGAGGACGGATTGTTTATTCAGACATTATATCGGCAATCGTGGGATTCAGTAATTTCACAAGGTCGGTGGTTTTTAGCCAGATTCCCGAATCGGGAAACCCTGTGCTGATGTCAACGTATTCTTCTTGTAAGGCTGTCCTATCGAGGAAAAAGCGAGCTTTACCTAAGAATTGGAGCGGTGTAATCGCCCCTACGGTTACATCAAACTTTTTAGTCAAATCACTCCGTGAAAAAAGAGAGATTTTCCCACCACCCGCTAAATGCCTAACTTTAGACAACGCTATTTTCTTATCTCCCGAAATCATCATAACATAAATTCCGTCTTCAGAGTTCTTCGGCTCTTTGCCTACCATACATTTCAAAACTTGAGCCAAGGGAACGCCACGTTCCCTTGCGACCTCCGCACAAGTGAATGCTTCACTGTGTTGATTTCGTTTTATAACGTAGTCTATACCTAAATCATCGAGGCGACGGACTCCTTGGTACTCGCATACATTCATAATTATTTCGAGGCGTTAGGCAACTACCCGCAAATCCTCAAGAAAGGACGCAACAGACTTCGCACCTTGTTCCCGATATTCTTGGGGTACGCTTAAACGCTGTTCTAACTCCTCTTTCTTTATTTTAAATCCGTTGTCGAAAATGTCGGCATATAATTCAATCCAATAGTCGCATTTCATATCCGCAAATGAGTATTGCAAGTTGTCCCAAAGAATCCCATAAGCCTTTATGTCGGCACTGATGTCATCAATGACATTTCTTTCAATGCATTCAATATCACTTGTCAAGGTGTTTTCAAAATCCACCTTATGAATTTTCGCAATGCCGTTAATGTTCGTAATGCAAGAGATTACTTCGTCTGTATTTGTTTCTTTGATTGCTTTCAGAGCGACAGCAACGGCAGTTGAGGCAATTTTAATTTGGGAAAATTCGGATGCTTTTCGGACAGCCTCACAGGCGGTTTCGTAATCAGAATCGCAGATTAAATCATTGATAGCATAATTACAAACGATGTCCAAAGCGTTCAACAGAGCGTAAATATGCTTTTGTCTGTACTCTTCTTTCCAGTGATATAGACTTCTGTCTGTCCCCAAAAGCGGGAAAGCTCGCACAGCACAAATCCACGCAAGACACACAACCTGTTTATGGTTGAAGTCTTGTAGCTTTTCTTTGAGTCGCTCGTCAAAGCATTTTTCGAGTATTGCAGTCATAAAATCACATCCTTTCGCTGAGCGGCGGGAATTTAAACACGAAACATATTAATCGATGTCGGTATAAATCGACAGCACTAAACCACCCCACGAGGCATTGCCGTTTTTGGCAACAACAGAAAGTTGTATCGGACGTCCAGGGGCAATAACTCGATGTACGTTTTCTGTGCATTCGAGCATAAAGTCGGTATCAACGCTGACGTTTTTTATAACGCCAAGGCATTGCGGAATCTCTTCGTTCGTAGTAGCTTCGGGCTTTGGATAGTTCATGAAAATCACCAAATCCACATTCCCCTCTGCTTGCTTATCGACTTCGATTTTCTCGAAACGGATATTAGCCTTAACAAGTTTTTCTCTGTCAAAACCATTCGGAATCTGTTGAGTAGGAAGAATCGCAACATTATTCTTTGTTTCTTCGCCATCATAGATGAAGTTAAAAACGTTAGCGGATTGCTCGCCACGAAGGTCTCTTTGCATTTGGTCTTTTACGGTGTTTATATCGTCACCATATTGCCCGACTAAAAACATCATCTTAGCCGTTGCGGCTTCGGGAGTCATATCAAGTCCGCTTATTACCCCACGCCTCAACAACCCAACGCTTGCATCGTATAAGCCCATCTCTACCATACCGCTTACACATTGGGTGACGTTGACAATGGCTTTATTGGCATTAACCGCTTTCCCGATTTCATCCAAGAACCTTGAATCTGTTGGGACGTTACCTGCCCCATAAGTTTTCATGACAGTCCCCTTAAGACCATCAATGCTGAAAATCTTTCCAATCATTTTCGCAGTTATCCCTGGAAATATGTCGAATGGTAAGACATTCGAGTCTAAGAATTCGCTTACAAAGAAAGGTGCGGTTGGTGATTTACGTACGAGTTTTTTGTTAACGATGATATGCTCACCGATTGTTGCTAACGGCAAACAATTGGGAGAATCAAATCCCATAAAACCGTTCGAGCTTATTTTGCGTGAGCGATTTCCCCTAAGCAACACCTTGTCAAATAAAATGCATACTTCAGGGATAACTGGCACTCCATCTGAAGCCGCAATCATCAGTGCAGTCACTAAATTCTGAGCCGCATCAGTGCGAGGCTTCGCAAGCGGTAATTGAGAACCAGTAATCACCACAGGCTTGTCGAGGTTATCAAGCATGAACGACAAAGCCGAAGCCGTGTATGCCATAGTGTCAGTACCGTGCAGAACAACGAACCCATCATAACAAAAATAGTTTTCCCCTATGTTCTTTGCGAGTTCTGTCCAGTAGACAGGATTCATGTCAGATGAGTCGATTAACTCCATCTCCTTAGTGTCGACCGTAAACCTCTTTTCGAGTGCTTTCAAAGCAGGGAAGTTGTCTTGGATTTCCTTCCAACTCTTCGGAACAAGCGGACTCGATGGGTCACCCGACACTTTATGAAGCATACTGATTGTCCCACCAGTACACAGCATTAAAACTTTTTTCATAGGTTCAGATTTCATAGAAAAACCTCCTTCTATTTAAATGCGAGTTTATAGACAATCTCATTGCCGTTAATAGAACCAACAAACGGCTTATCTGTTTCATCTAATTCCTTATCAAGTAATTTTTCTAAAACCCCTTTTGCATATCCGTCAAAAAACTTGATATAGCTATTCTCGTCAGAATCTGGACTATGAAGGAATAAGTTTTTAACCACTAATTCATTATTTGTGGTATACTCCAAAATTCCAAACCCTGCCCGAGTATCAAACAGACACCATTGTTTGATTTTATCCGCATCGTTAAGAAACTCTTTTTTGTTACCAAAAGCCTCTTTAAGAGAAACACCAAAATCAACACCGCATTGTTCTCCTGCTTTTAATAACGCAGTATCCATAACAACCCGTGCCTTTTTTGCATCATTTTTAAACTCATCTTTCAGAGTGGCACGGAAGTAGCTTAATAAGTTGATGAAAGTTTTAACCTTAAATGCGATATTGCGATTTTTATCGTCAGGGTTAAACATTTCGCCAGAATCAAATGTAAACAAACGATGTTCACGTGTTATTTCAAAATCGTACCCATAAATTCGTTTCCAGAGAGCGTGGGCTTGGATTTTCAAACGTTCGTTTGCATTCTTTTCATCACCTACATTCACATCAGAAACCAGTTCCTCGCACAATGCGGCAACTACCATAAGAATTTCTTCGTGAAGTAAAATTATCGGTTCTATCTGCTTATCGTTGCCTTTTTTATACCGCTCATCAAAGATACGTATTTGAGAGTCAAACTGTGTCTCCATATCGGAACCTAAAGTCAACAAGGATGCCTTCCCAAATACTCTACTTGGCAACCGTGGTTTTAACAATTCGAGAAACTCATCCAGTTTCTCTTGCTTTTGGTCGTAAAATTCTGGCGGCATACGGCTAACAACAAACGCAAGTTTTCTATGTTGTTTTGCATACATATCTACACTATCCACCACTAACGGGAGCAAAATTTTCTCAAGTGAGAACTTTGCCTCTTCGTTAGGGCAGAAAATCATAGCTTCAGCATCCGCTAAATGTCTTGCAATACTGCTGTAATATGTTACACCAGCCCTCGCATCCAAAATGAGGTAATCAATGTCCATGTCGCTGAGTGCTTTCTTGAGCTCGCTTTTTATGATATGAATAAATGATTTTTTTGACCCCGAAGACAACAATTCCAACCATTCGATTTGGAAGATATTTCTCCAATAAGCACTACACACGCAACCGCAAGGAAGGACTTGAATACTTCCAGTTTCAGCATCCCCCCTCATTTTTACGTCATCAACATCAATCAGATACTTTTTTAATGCCTCAGCGAAAACAGGTTTTTCTTCTATATCTGCGTCGTAAACCTCATCGAAAACCAAATTATAGAGACCGCCTTTTACATTACATACATCTATGTCGAAAAGCAGAGGTAAGCCAGGTGCATCGAAGTCAAAATCGGCAATGACGACTTTTTTTCCCAACGCAGCTAAAATACGAGCGGTCTGCGACACCAAAAGAGTTCGACCAACACCGCCTTTGTATGAGTAAAGGTTGATTGTTTTGAGACTGTTCTTAATCATAAAGGTAGTACCTCCAATAAATCTTCAGGGAATACTTCGACAACACGCCAAGGCGTCACGATAATAACTACATCAGGTTGCATAATATCCCTTTTTTCGCAAGAACTATTTAATTTTTTTATGGCTTCCGCCACTGCTTTTATTATTCGCTTGTCTTCCAAGTAAATGAAATGGGACACTATTCTATCCAACTCGACCCACTCGGCATCAGCATGGATATCATAATCATGAGGTATAGTATCTAACTCCATTAATGTTATTTTTTTGATGACATCAAGTTTATCAACATCATCTATTTCGCTGTCGATTATCCTCAATATAAACTCGATTTTTCTATTTATTTCAAGTTTTTTCTCGAGTCCTGTTTTTAAGCCTTCGATTTTTTTGCCGAATTCCACTTCATCATCCAAAAGTGATTTTATATCATCAACGGCTTTTTTTAACTTGAGGTTATTTAAAACCCCATCTATATTATATCCCATCCTTCACATTACCTCCGAACAGTATGAGTAACACGAGCTTACAAAGGTTTCAAAATGCTCTAAATTGCGAACAAGCAATAAAAAATAAATTGAGTATAGTTTCAAATATTCTTCGCCCGAAAACCCCATCGCCTTTAACAATTCATCAATCTCATTGTGTAAGCGTTCAATCGCTTCGAATAAACTTTCCATAGCCGAATTTCTAATATAAAGATGCGATTTTTTTTGCATTAAATAAAAGTGATTCGAGCGGTCAAAAACCATATGGCTTTTCATGGTTCCACGTTGGATTAAGAATTTTAAGTCCTCTTTACTAAAAAAAGCAATGTGTGGATGATAGTCAATAAACCAAACGCTGTTTGACGGTTGTGAAAAGACATTTTTTCTGTTCTCTATTTTTTCAAGATTCTCGCGACTAAGCGTTAAGTCATGCGTTCCCATTTGGCAAAACAGTTTTTGATACCCTTTCACGGGATAGCAAACTTTCCTGTAAGAATATATCCACATAGAATCTTCGCAAGATTTGGAGCTTATAATGCGAGTAATCTCTATTTTATCATCGCCATCAATAAGGTTTTCGCTTATTAAAATGTCGAGATAATCATTCAAATTAACAGCCGCCATGATAACATATCTACTTTCTGTGTAACAAACTTCATAGTATGTTACACGGGCTTATTTTATGCCGATTTAATCGGCTTCCGTCACTGCTTGTCCTGTGTATTCTCGCCTCGAATTGCCAGACATCGCATTCGTCTGTGTCGCTTGTAGTCGTGATTCCCGCCGTGGGGTAACATATTATGAAATATGTTACACGGACGACTGTCCTATTATAAGGAGGCTCACTATGACCACAGAACCAATCCGCAACAAGAACCAAATCCGTCAATTGGCAGACTATTACAAGAACAAAGGGCAACTCCGCAACTATGTCCTTATCATCCTCGGAGTCCACACAGCACTCCGAATCAGCGACCTACTCCGCTTGCGTTGGGATGATGTCTACGACTTCGAGAAGAACAGAATCCGTGACAGCGTAACCATCATCGAGGGGAAGACTCGTAAATCCAAGACCTTCGCCTTGAACAAGGCGGTCATCCGAGCATTGATTCTGCTTGCGGAACAGAAACTTTGTCAAGGAGCGTTCCTCATCGAAAACCCGAAGACCAAGAAAGCCATCAGCAGAATCCAAGCCTATCGGTTAATCCGAGCCGCATCGGAAGCGTTGGGGTTCTCAAGACACATCTCCTGTCATTCCCTTAGAAAGACCTTCGGCTACCACTCATGGAAGAGCGGAGTCTCGACTGCGATTCTTGTTGAGATTTACAATCACTCCTCGCTGAACGTCACTCGCCGTTACCTCGGAATCACCCAAGACGACAAGAATGCCGTTTACATGAACTTGCAGTTGATTTCGTAGCTTGTTCATGTCGCCCTATATAAGGAATAGCTCACGGAATCCTGTGGGCTTATTTGACTTTCGCCTTTTTCTTGCCGCCTTTACTGCCCATGCCGCCTGTGTCAGGATTTGCCAAATCGTCAAGAGCCGCTCGCATCACACAGAGTCGCCCAATCATAGTGAGTACAGCCTCCATGTCTTCTGTGTTCAGATTACGCATCCCGCCAATCGCTTCACGAACCAACGGCGGACAGTGACTGCAATCGTCAAAGAATTCTGCGAGACTCATATCGAAATACTCGACAATCGTAAGTAAGACCTTCAATGACGGCAAAGCATTTCCAGACGAGATGTTGTAGACGTAACTGCGGCTTTTGTCCAAGTCGTAGCCCATTTGATGCTCGGAAATCTGTCTCTGCAAGCGTAATTCCGTTATGCGGTCACGGATAAACTGTGCGAATTGCTCTTGCACGTCATCACCTCGTTTCATCCACGTATATAATTATATCATAGAATTTCAAATTTGTGTCCCAAGTACATTGGTTATTTTTTAGAAAAAGACTTGAAATAACCAAGTATATATGTTATAATAGAAGTTATGGTGTCGATTGATGGCGGAATGCAAACGAACCGCCAATCTGCACACAACATATTGTACCTACTGAAAGGACTAAACATATGAGAGTCTTACTCATCGAAGATGAACTCCCTCACTGCGAAATGTACGTCAAATGTGCCGAGAATCTGCCTTACGAGGCTGATTTAGAGGTGTCGAACGGTCTGAAACAAGCCACGGAGCTTACCGTGGACGGTTTCTATGACGTTGTCCTCCTCGACCTCGAACTCAACGAGAGCGATGGCGACGGAGTGTCGTATTTGCAGTGGTTGAACACAATCAAACTCGACTATGAACGTCCGTTTGTGGTAGTGATTACCAACAACCGCTCGAAAGCTACTCACGACATCGTCCGCAACCTCGGAGCGGACTACATCTTCTTAAAGCTGAAACCCGACTACTCGCCACGGCTTGTTTTCGACTTCGCTCTGAAGTGCCACCAAAGCAAACCTCAGCCTGAACCCGACACTGCCGATTTGGAAACGGCAATCGCCCGAATAGTCGAAAAAATCGGATTTACTTACGATATCAGCGGCACGGACTACCTTATCAGTGCGGTTTCCGTGGTCATCTATGCGGGAAAGAAGAATCCGTCCTTGAGTAAGGAAGTTTACCCCGTTGTCGCCAAGAAGTTCAAGAAGAGCGACTGGAGCATCAACAAAGCCATCACGACCGCAATCGTGCGGACGTGGCGGATGACCGATGTCGAAACGTTGGCGGTGAATTACACGTCCAACATCGACTTCGACACAGGGATTCCGACTAATAAGCAGATGATTTTCTACATCGTCGATAGAGTTAAGAAAGACTTTGTGGGGACGGTGAGTTGATTCCCCCGCCCCCCTTATGCTCTCGTTGTGAATTAGCCTAAACTCACAAGTGCATAAAATAAGTCTACAATACGAGTCAACATTTTATGGTATACCTCCTGTGTTTTGATGTTTTAAGAATAACACAGGACTCATGATGCGGGTGGTGTAACTCATATTATAAATATAGTCTTTTTAGAGAGAAAGTAAAATGAGTGCTTTTGATTTATATAAAACGCTTTCTATAACGCTCTTTGCGTATTTATGCTTGAGGTTTATAAACAGTGAGAATAAACAGCCATATATGAAGAAATTCATCGGATTCTTCATATATGTAATTTTGACAGCGTTAGTTTTAGCGTTTTCGTCACCTTACGTAATTGAACCATTGAAAACTATACTGGTTATTACGATTTTAAGTGTTTTGACGGCAAAACCCAAAAAGATAAGTCTTAAATATAACTTCACTTGTTGGGGGATTTCTTATGCGGTCAGCAGTGCCATGTATTTGGTTTCTGCATTTCTGTCAAGTGTAATATCTGTAATGATATTTGATATAGCTGAGTTAAGCATTGTTAATATGGCTATGACTTTAGTTTTTGAAACGGTTTTTATGCTTGTTGTTTACAAAATGAAATTCAAGATTATATTGAACGTTGTAAGTATAGGAACTGCCATCTCAGGAGCTATAATATTTATATATGGTGCTTTATACGAAAGCAGACCTACAAATTACGGAGCTATTTATTTGATTTTTGGAGTTGTCCTCTGCGGTTTGGGTTTGTACTGGTGGCTGAAAAAGGAGTCAATCACTGCTTTTAACGATATGGTACAGGGACTAAAAGCCACACAACAAGAGGCGAAAATCGCTGAACTCACTGACAACAACCTCGAACTCGAAAAGACAATCCACACGGACAGTAAAAAGCTCCCTGCGTACAGGGAGGCGGTTGTTCAGACGATTGCTACGGGCGACAAGCAAGCGAAAATCGCATTGTATGAGGGATTGAAGACGGCTCAAATGGCAATGGTGATGGATTATATGCCCCAACTTCCGACAGTCGGAATCCTGCTCGTTGATATAGTCCTCAATTTCAACAAGCAACGCTGTTCCAGAAATGGGATTGATTTAAGAATGGAAAAAAGCGGATGTTTCGGCGAGATTGTCGAGTGTGTGCCGCAATCGCAACTTGAAACGATTATCGTGAATCTGCTTGACAATGCGTTTAAGTCGCACGGCAAACGTGGGGATGACGGCGAGAAGTACATCGTTGTGCGATTTTCCCACGACCGAATCACGGTCGAGGACAACGGTGCGGCATTCACCGACAGCGTTTTAGCGGACATGGAGCGGTGCAAAGAGTCGCTGACTCCGAATCGTGGCGAGGGTGTCGGGCTTGGGTATGTGACGATGTTCGAGATAACAAACGAGTGCGGGGCAAGTGTCGAGGTTTCGCAGAAAGACGGTGTTAAGTCGGTGACAGTGCGGTTCGATGGTGAGAATCGACTTGTCATTTATAATAGGAAGGAAGTGAAAGTATGAACAGGAAACTTGCAAGGAAAGTTGCTAAAGCCCACGGAGTCAGCGTTAAAGAGGTGCGGGAGGAGTGTCAAGCGGCAATCGACCACGCCTACCAAAAGCCGAATTTCTACGCAGGACAGGTGTCTCATAAAGGTAGCACTCCCACGGTTGACGAGTTTGTGGCTTATGCTACGGCCGTGGCGAAGTCACGGAAAGGTGGGGGATAATGGAAATATTGGACAAATTCCCCGGATTGCGTAAACATCTTGATACTCTCGCCGAGGACTGGTGTTATGATGGCTTGCCAATTCTCGAAAATGACAAGGAGTTTGCGGAACTTCATAACGAACGTGTCGAATTCATGGGAGACGGCAAGGCTGTCACCTTACGATAACAGCCTTTTAGTCGCATCGAAGTTTTAATCACCGACTATAAACTCGCCCCACGAACCCTCGCCGTAGAAGACTTTCACGGCAGTTTCCCCGAGTCTCAACTCGCCATCGAAAATCTGAAGTTCGCCGTTGGGGGAAGCGTTCAAATCGTCAATGTTCTCATAGACCTGAACCGCCGTGACTTCGGCGATGCCTAACAGAATCTGCCTGAGTTCAGCGACACTGTTCACATCGGGATTTGCGAGGAACTCCATAATATCGCCAAGAGTGAGTGAGTGTTCGCCGCCACGTCCGTCTTCTGTCGTAGCGGGAGCATTGGTTACAGTCGGGGTGCCTGTTTCCAGCGGAGTAACGATTCCACCGTTGTCAAAGAGATTCGTGCCGAATACCGCAACGGCGGCGATTAACACAAGAGCGGCGGCGACTCCTGCCCATTTCTGCCAAGCGACCACCTTAGCTCTTTTCGCCTTTTTCAGCCTTGTGTCTCTTGATTCTTGAACGAGAGTATCGGAAACACCCGTAATCCCGTTATAGATTTTGATTTCTTTTTTCATAATGAAATCCCCTCTTTCTCTAAAGTTAGTCTTAGTTTTTTTCGCAGACGAAATATACGCACTGCGAGATTGTTTGCGGGAGTTTCTGCCTCTTTTGCCAAGCCGTCAAGCAATTCACCAAACCAATACCGTCGCATGAACAGCACACGGTCATCTTGCGGCAGAGAATTCAGCCAATCCTCGATGACATCGGACAGTTCATTATTTTCGATAGTCCCCTCAACCGTGCTTGTTGACGGAATGCAGTCGGACAACTCCGTAAGCAGATAGTCGCCGCCACGCTTCTTTGAACGGTCTTTGTGCCATCTGTCAATTGACAGATTACGGACGATTCGCCCTAAATATGCCATAAGATTCTCGGGCTTTTGCGGCGGAATTGAGTTCCATGTCTTCAGATAGGTGTCGTTGACACATTCATCGCTATCTTCACGATTCGATAAAACACCATACGATATCCCGA
>Ga0099364_10012617_pt1 | contig 11375 bp, 12 predicted proteins | sample TergutTh196P3_FD_73070 | JGI IMG/M metagenome (GOLD analysis project Ga0099364, IMG submission 73070) | Microcerotermes parvus P3 segment gut microbial communities from Pointe-Noire, Republic of the Congo - Th196 P3 | ecosystem: Host-associated > Arthropoda: Insects > Digestive system > Gut ...
GCGCAGGTATCCGGAGATGATTTTTCTATAGCCGTGAGCGTTTCGCACGGCGGAAATAATTTTTTCTTTAGAGGCGATGATATGGCTTACCGGTTGCAGGAAATTCTCGAAAACGAAGAAATTATAAATATTGACTATGATTTTTTGAAAGTAGCGCATCATGGGAGATATAACAGGCGCGCCGTTGAATTTATACACACGGTAAGACCGAATTCTGCCGTGATAACCGGGTTTCACCCTGATGATTTAATTTATCATGAGCATGAACGCCCGGCAGACGAGCGCGTTATTGCCGCGTTGGAATCCGTGGGAGCTGAAATCTTTTTTACTATGAGTACCGGCGTTCATATTATAAGCAACGGCGTTAAAATTATAATTGAGTATAAAGATTTTTAAAATATTTTATATAATATAATTTGAATATATAAATAAAAATTTGAAAGGGAAAAAATATGAACATAAAAGACAGGCAGACTTTGCGCGATTTGGCGGCGCGTTATTATGAAATGGCTAAAAGCGACAGAAATTCGGAGAGAGTGCTTTTATATAAAGGCGCGAATGATTTGAAAATGATACGCCCGCCGGTAGTAATCGACGAAATACCGTGGCAGCAAATGAATTTTAACGGCGAGCTTGATTGCCAATGCGAAGATACTAACCTGCACGGTCTGGAGTATCACTTCAGGAGAAATATTTTTCAGGAGAAATATTTTCCCACGGATAATTATATTACGCCGTACCTGCCCGTATATAAGCACGGCAGTTTCGGCGGATATACGCGGCTGAAACTGGATACGAAAACTTATCGGGAAGATAATTGGGGCATTTCCGCGATAGAATATCATGATGTGCTGAAAGACGATGCGGATTTGGAAAAAATGAAAATAGTTGACGGCAGGTACGACAGGGAAAGCACTATGAAACAGTATGAGTTCACCGGCGATTTATTCGGCGATATACTGCCCGTAAAAATATGCGGGCATAACGTTGGCATGGGGCTGACTATATGGGACGACGTTTCGCAGTATAAAAGCGTTGAAAACACGCTTCTTGCTCTCGCTGATGAACCCGATTTTATGCACAGGGTTGCCCGCAGGATTACTGACGCGTATCTGCACTCCGTAAATCAGGCGGTAAAACATAATCTGCTTGGCGTGGATTACCCTACTCTGCACTGTTGCCCTGCGTTCACGGACGACCTTGAGCCGGTGGCTGATTTTGACCGTATAGAGCCGAAGAATACATGGGGGCGCGGAGTCGCCCAGATGTTCGGCGATGTTTCTCCTGAAATGCACGACGAGTTCGATATTAAATATCAGATAGAAGCGACGAAAGATTTCGGCTTGATTTATTACGGCTGCTGCGAAAGGCTTGACAATAAAATATACTTGCTAAAAAAGATGAAAAATCTGCGTAAGATTTCGATAACGCCGTGGTCTGATATAAATATCTCGGCGGAGATAATCGGCAGGGATTACGAAATGGCGGTAAAAATGAACCCGGCGAATGTCAGCGCGGGATTTGACGAAGATACGGTCAGAAAAGAATACAGAGAGATTGCGTGTGCGGCGAAGAAAAACGGCTGCGCGTTCGACATAGTGCTTAAAGATATTTCTTCGGTTGATAATAAGCCGCAGAATCTTATACGGTGGGCGGAGATTGTCATGGAAGAAGTAAATAATTATTAAAAATAAAAATTATAACGGGGGATTTTAATATGGCGGAATTTAATAGAAAAAGGGCTTGAGTTGGGCGCGTATTAAAATGATCGTAAAATCAAGCAAGTAATAAAATCAGGAGGAAAAATTATGACAAGCAGAGAAATTGCAAGAAATACTATAAAATTTAAAGGCGCGCCGAGATTGCCGGTTAATTTTCCCGATCATTACGGGTATCCTAACGATTTCGCGTGGATGAGTATGTCCCCGTCGCCGGATTCCCGCAGAAGCTCCGGAGTTGACGAATGGGGAAGCGTCTGGGGGAATATCGGCGTATCAAGTCTTGGCGAAGTGACCGATTTTCCGATAAAGAACTGGTCTGATTTTACCGACGAGATGATACCGGATATAGACGACGAAAAAAGATGGGAATGCATAAAAAAAGCGCGCATCAACGCAGGGGACAAATATCTGCTCGCCGCGGGACTGTCAATATACGAGCGCGCGCATTTTGTGAGAGGGCTTGAGAATACATGGGCTGATATATTCGAAGAACCTGAAAATTTGTGCAGACTGCTTGATATACTCGTTGAAATGAACATAAAATCTATAAAGCGGTACGCGGAGGAAAAAGCTGACGGATTTATATTTTGCGATGACTGGGGGCTTCAGAACTCGCTGATGATAAGTCCCGCCAAATGGCGCGAATTTTGGAAACCGCGTTATAAAAAAATATATGACGCGGCTCATGAATACGGCATGGACACATGGCTGCACAGCTGCGGTTATATAACGGAGATACTTGAAGATTTGATTGAAGCGGGGCTTGACGTTATAGATATGGACCAGCAGGAAAACATGGGATTGAAATATCTGGGTGAAAATTTCGCGGGCAGGATAACATTTCAAGCTCCCGCGGATATTCAAACTGTTCTGCCTACAGACGATATCGAGCTTATCCGCAGTTACTGCCGTGATATGAAAAAAACACTGGCAACGGATAAAGGCGGATTTATACCGAAATGGTACAGCGACCCCGCCGGCGCAGGTCATTCGGAAAAAGCGATACGCGCAATGTGCGATGAGTTTTTGTCAAATTAACGGCGGCGTTTTAAATGATTTCGGCGGCATAAAAATGCCGCCGTTGATTATTAATCCGCGTAACTTTCAGAAGTGTCAAGCGCAATCGTGCTTGTTTCTTCGTCCCAACCGACGAAAACATCAAAAGCCTGCATTATATCGCGGAGTTTAAAATAATTAATGGATTATTGCCGAATTTTAGATATTCTTCAAATACTTAATCTCGTTATGATTCAAAGGCTTGAACTCGCCCGGTTTCAGCAAGCCTATATTTAATCTGCCCACGCACACGCGCTTTAATTTTAAGATTATTAAATCTGAATTTTCGCACATTCTGCGTATCTGCCGGTTGCGCCCCTCGAAAATCTCGATTTTTAATTTAGTCCTACCGTTTTTCCGCTCGATTATATCAACGCTCGCGCCTTTTGTCATTCTGCCGTTTATTTCTATAGATTCTTCTAACTTTTTTATGACTTCGCGATTGATTTCGTTTTTAACCGTCGCATGATAAATTTTGCTGACTTCATGCTTAGGGTGCATTAATTTATTGGCGGTTTCACCGTCGTTAGTTAAAATAAGCAAGCCTTCGGAGTACATATCGAGCCGCCCGACGGGATAAACGCGCTCCGGGAAATCCGCCTGTTTTAATATATCGCCGACGCAAAATCTGCCCTGTTCGTCCGACATAGTAGTAACAACTCCGGCAGGTTTATACATCATCATATATATTTTTTTATTAACTTTCAGGTTTTTCTGCGAGATTAAAATCCCGTCGGCTAAAATCTCGTCAATTTCCGGCGCGACTTTCTGCCCGATAGAGGCTTTTTCGCCGTTTATAATAACTCTGCCGGAGATAACGGCAGTTTCGGCAGCCCGACGGGACATCACGCCCATTTCGGAGAGATATTTTTGTATACGCATTTCTTCCATATTTATATTTATCCTTTTGACAAAATAATAATTATACGGTATAATCCGACTTTAGCGTGGGAGGCGACTGCTTTATGTTTATTGTCAAAACTTCAATAATGACGAGCCATATATATGTCGGGGATATTACAAGCCCGGCATATTTTTTTATTAAAATTAACTATGAAAATAATAAAAAAATTTTTTATAAAAAATTTGATTTTGCACTTGACAAGCGAACAAATTTGCGGTAAAATGTATTTATAGAAAAACAATACAACGCGAGCAACCGCAGGGAGCAGTCAACTCCCTACGGCTTGTATACGGTGAGCCAGTTAATCACGCACCATACACAGCGGATTTTTTCCGCACGTCGCAAGTATATTATATCATTATTTGATTTTGATGTCAATAGTTTTATATATAGAATGTGTTTTTTCGCATTTGCGCCGGGTATGGTTTAATCACCATGCGCGGCGATGTTGTTTTTCGGCGGAAACTTCGGGCGGCAGTTACGCGCCGCTCGGAGGCGGTACGTCGGGGAATATAGAATTAACAGGGAGGTTTTATTCATGGAATTTTGCAGATGATTATTTAGCGAATATATTTCTATAATATTATGGAGGGAAATTTAAAATGATAGAAATTTTAATTATAGCATTTTGTGTTACCGCCGCCAGACGTTTTCGTGAGGCGGGAGAACCGGGCGTCAGCAAATACATATGGGGAGCCGTGGGTAGTTGGTTAGGCGGTTTTGTAGTAGGCGGCTTTTTAAGTGTATGGATGGAGTCTGTAGCGATAATGTATATTCTTGGTATAGCCGGATATATCACGGCTTTACGTATCTCAATATCAGCAATGAAAGCTGGTAAAGGATATATGGACTTCGTTGCTGGACAGAAATTAAAAGAACAGGAAAAAGAAAAACAGTTAGAACAAACAATGAATGCACAGCTTGCGGCAAACGTGGCTGACCTTACAGCAAAATTAGCAGCATTGGATAATAAAAACGGTACAATACCGGCTACAGCGAACAAATTCCAACTTTTCACAGGCGGTGGCGTTTGCGATGTATGCAACGAGTCGCTGAGTGACCGCAAGGCATATATGGTTCCAAATAATATATTTTATAATTCACAAAAATATAGAAATTATATGAAAAACAGTCCGTTGGCAGCTCTTATGGGAGTACCGATTAATGACGCATATTTTGCCCGAATGCAATCGCAGGACAAGTCGCAAGGGTCGGCAGTCTGCGAAAAATGTATTTATATGTTTGAGTAATGAATAATATTTTTTACAAATTACAAATAGAGGAATTGACGCAGGTAAAAACAAAAATATTTTCAGAATATGAATTAGTTATTTAACTGTATTTATATTTCAAGCCTATGCAAATCGCATAGGCTTATTTATCTTCACTCACGCACGAAAAATTCCCGTACCCTATCTATAAAACTCTTTTTTACAGACACGCCCTCAATATCTTCGCTTGCCGTGATTAAAGAATATCCCGCAAAATTATCTTCGCCGTGCATAAATTTAACTCTGCCGATTATATCGCCTTTTTTAACGGGCGCGTATATAAATCTCGGCAGTTCTATTTTAACTGATATATCTTCGTGAGTTATATCAACAGGCACGCTTGCAGTTTCCGCGCTTATGTTTTCCGCTTTTAATATATCTGCGCCCAATCCGTTTACAACGCTTATTTCAAATTTATATTCGCTTTCTTTGCACAGCTCGATACTGTGATAATTCGCGAACCCGTAATCAAGCATTTCCGCATGGTCGTTCCAGTCGTTGCTTGCATTAAGCGTGACTGCGACCAATCTTGTCGCGCCGCGTTCAGCAGCTGATACTAAACATCTGCCGCTTCGCTTCGTAAAGCCTGTCTTGCCGCCTATCGCGTCTTTATATATCCGCAGCATTTTATTGTGATTGCGAAGATAACGCGCACCTTCATGAAAATCTGTACCGTCCGCGTTCTTCGGATAAATCACGCGGTTTTTCTCGCCCGCTATTTCGTAAAATATCTCGTTTTTGAGAGCGTAAGCCGCAATCTGCGCTAAATCAAAAGCCGTTGTGTAATGCTGTTCATGGTCAAGCCCGTGCGGATTAGTAAAATTAGTATCTTTTAAATTTAATTCACGGATTTTTTCATTCATCATATCCGCGAATTTTTCAATGCTTCCCGCAACGCTTACAGCGATAGCTTCAGCCGCGTCATTTGCAGAGTTAAGCATAAGCGCGTATAATAAATCAAGCAGCGTGAAACGCTCGTTCTCGTATAAATATATAGACGAGCCTTCCGCGCCGGTCATATCTTTGCTTATTTTTATTATTTTTTCAAGGTCAGCTCCGCTTTCTATTGCCGTAATCGCCGTCATAATCTTGGTAGTGCTCGCCATTGGCAGACGTTTGCGTGAATTTAACTCATAAATTATATTGCCGCTGTGCGCGTCTATTAAAATCGCGCCCTGCGCCGCGACGCTTGGATACGCGCCTGCCTGAACCGCACGAATAATCTCGTTCGGGACAAAATTAACAGACCTGCTCATTACAGCAATTTCATTTGAGCCGAATTTGCCCTGTACGCTTAATATTATAAGCATAAAAAACAAACTGAAAGATATTGAACCTATTAATAATTTTTTTATTTTTTTCAAGTTGATAACACCCGCTTATATTTATATTTTTATATAAATATATGTTAAAATAAGCGCGTTATTCTAATTATTATATTCTTTCGCGATTTCATCAGCTCTCTCAGCGCACGCGAGCATCGCTTTTTTTACGCTCCCTGCAAAATCGTCGCCGTGAAAACTTTCAAGGGCTTTTTCAGTAGTGCCTCCCGGCGAAGCTACGCCTTTTATAAGTTCGCCCGGCATTTTCCCGGATTTTATCAGCATATCAAGCGAACCCGCAAGAGATTGCAAAATAACGGGATATATTTCACGCTCGTCAAAACCAAGTTCCGCCGCGCCGCTCAGCATAGCTTCCGCGAATAAATAAATATAAGCGGGCGACGAGCCGTTCACCGCGATTATATCGTTCATGCGTTCCTCCGGTAAAATAATAATCTCGCCCATAGATTTAAAAATCCCGCAGATTTTCTCGAAATCGGCATCGCCCGTATTATTATTTTTGCATATCGCCGTCATGCCTTTACCTGTAAACACAGGCGTGTTCGGCATAGTCCGCACAACGGCTGTTTCCTGACCGATTTTGTCCTGTATATAGCCCGTGCTTATTCCCGCCGCTGTTGACACGAATATTTTTTTGCTTAAATCTAAATTCAAATTTTTTATATCATGCAAAAGCTCCGCGAAATTATTCGGCTTAACAATAAAAAAAATAATATCCCCGTTTAATATTTCTTTTAAATCATAATTATATATAAAATTTAGGTTTATTCCGTCATATCTTTTATACTGTTCTTCGTTTTTGTCTAAAACGCTTATATCTTTCTGACGGTTCGTAATAAGCGAACGAATCATCGCTTCGGCTAAATTTCCTGCGCCGATAAAACTTATTTTCATGCCAAAATTCCCTCTTTTCTTTTTTAATATATATTATATCAGCATTTTTTGTTTAAAAAAAGAGCAATATAATAATAAATTTAAAATTTATTATTCAAATTATTGACAAATAAATCTTAAACATATATAATAATATATATGATAAAAATTATACGGAAGATTTATTATGTTTAAATTGATAAATTTTAAAGCGATGGTTCCTTATTTTTTACTTGCCGTCGCGGTAATAATAGCGTATTACGCGATAAGCGAAGTAAACACGATAATCAGTTTTATCAGCGGTATTTTCAGTAAAATATGGAGCGTGATACGACCGTTTGTCTACGGTTTTATTATAGCTTATATTTTGCATATGCCGTTCGAGTCTTTAAAAAAACTGATGGATAAATCTAAATTTAATTTTATCAGGAAAAGAAAAAAAGCAATAAGCCTTGTTTTGATAATTATATTACTTATACTGATAATTTTCACAATTTCATCTCTTATTATTCCGGCTGTATATGACAGCTTATTCCTGTTTATTGAAAATCTTCCTCGTTACTGGCAGGAAGCGCAGAGCTGGCTTGAAGATTTAAGTAAATTAGAAATATTTAATCTGAATAGCCCGGACGTCCCGGATATTGAAATACCGGGCGAGGACATGACTGATTCGGAAGTCGCGGACGACAGTTTGGAAATTCCGGAACCGGAAGATGATGTAAACGGCTTGGAAATATATAACGGCGAATTTAATAATGATATAAATGATTCGGAAGCGGCAGGTTTTCATATCAGCTTGGAATCTATCATAGCTATGCTTAGCGAATGGCTGTATGAATTCAGCTTTGATAATTTTTCATCGGCTCTGTTCGGCGTCGGAACGGCGATAGTCGGCGTCGGCTCTGCCATATTTACGGGATTTCTCGCTCTTATTTCGTCAATTTATTTTTTGATTGAAAAAGACAAAATAAAATATTTTCTTTGCCGCTTGTTAGTTATTTTCACTCCCCCGAAATTTCATGATAATGTTATAAAATACGGCGGCGAGCTTGACCATAACTGCAAGCAATATATAAAGATACAGACTATCGACGGCTTAATACTCGGAACTCTTGCTACGGTTGCGCTGTTCTTCATGGCTCCGGATTTCGCTTTGCTCCTTGGCATTATGCTGGGCATAGTAAACTATATCCCATATTTCGGGTCAATTTTCGGAACTCTCGTCGCCGTAGTAATAGTCGCGTTTACGCAGGGAATACCGCGGGGACTGCTAACTCTGGCGGTGCTTCTTGTTATACAGCAGTGCGACGCGAATATTATCCAGCCTAAATTGATGGGAGGCTCTTTTAAGCTAAGCCCGCTGCTTGTCATAATCAGCATAACTATCGGCGGCGCGATGGCAGGCATTTTCGGAATGATTATCGCGATACCCATAGTTAAGGTTCTCGCGGGTATATTCGAAGATATTGTCAAGAATTTTGAACAGGAGAAATTGAAAAAAGCGGTTGCGGGCGAAAATAAAAAAGAAGAATAAAAATCGGGCGGCAAAATAAGCCGCCCGTAATTATGCTGAAATTTAAACGTATTTAACGTCGCCGTAAACCGGCGGCAACGCGTGCGGACGAACTATTTCGCCGCCGCTCTCGTAAGAATCAATCGCCGCGAATATATACTCGATTGTCGCGAGCGCGTCGCGTCCCGACGCTCTTAAATATTCTTTCGGCACTCCGTTCGTCACATCTTCGAGATACGCGTGTATCCGGAGCGGGAACGTCGCGTTAAAATCAGCCACGCCGGACTCGTGAACCACAGGCTGCTCGTTCGTTTGCCAGTATGTCAGCTTTTCCACGCAGTTCTGTATACAAGCCGTGCCTTTTGTGCCTGACAGCTCGTAAACCCACGCGAGAGATGCTTCGCAGCCCATACCGAAATGAGCGTCGCCCCTCTGCGAGAGCAGATAGCCGATACTGCCGTTCTGGAATTTCATGTGTATGCTCTGAATAGAGAGCATTAAGTCAGAATTAGATTTTCTTACGCCCGGTTTATCCATAAACGCCTGAATGTGCGTAACGTCGCCCTGAAATGCGCGCATTACGGAGAACGGGTGAGTCAGGAAGGCTTTAGTGTGCGAATACGGACGGTTCCATCTTGCGCCGCCGCTTCCGCCGTAAGCCGCCGAACTGCCGTTGAATCCGACTTTGTGTATTGAGTTAATCTGTTCGCCTATGCCGCCGTTTTTAATATACTCGAACAGCTTATCCGCCGGAGCTGAAAAATAATGATTGAGATTACAGCCTAAATACACGTCTTTTTTCGCCGCATACGCGACAAGCTCGCGCGCGTCCGTGACTTCGTGACAGATAGGCTTCTCGACGAGTACGTTCTTGCCGGCGTCAATAGCTTCCATTGCGGGCTGAAAGTGCATTGAACCGTTGTCAAAACCTGAAGTCGTAACAGCTACGACGTCAATTTCCGGCTTAGCCAGCAACATTTCTTTCAAGCTGTAAAACGCCGGGACGTTAAACTTTTCAGCCGCCGCGTCAGCCTTTGCTTTAACAATATCGCATACCGCGACAAGGTTCGCCAACTCGTCGTTAGAATAGCAGGTTGCGTGCAGATTGCCGATACCGCCCATACCGACCACGCCTACGTTTAATTTTTTGCTCATAAATTACACCTCGTTAAATTTATTTTTTTATTTTTGTTTACAATGTTTTCACAGTATAATTTTAATTCGGGTACGCTAATTGAAGCCGCATCCCATAAAATTTGCATATCCGCTCTTTCATAATCATGTGCCAACCGATTTCGTGTAGCTGTAATATACTGCCACGGGATTTCTGTATGCGTTGATTTAAATTCATCAGTTAATTTTCCGCTCAATTCGCCGATTTGTAAAATACACATAGCTATTGCATTTTTAACTACATGATTCTTCTTAAAACTATCAAAGTCTAAATCAAATATTTCAATAGTTTCCTTGACTTCAACAGAATGCTGCACAATTTTTATCAACGCTTTTATATCATTGTTCTTCATATAAAATTATCTCATCTTTCAAATAATCGGTAATCATAGAAGTTTGCACAGAATCATTCGTCAAAACGTCAACAGTTGTACCTAAATCATCTTCTAAATCATTAATAAATCCAAAAAACTCCCAGCCTTTTATTTTGCCTTTATCAATATAAAAATATATGTCATACCTATCCGTAAATACACTGCTTTCATAATCCCCGTATAATACAAGTTTTTTCACACCGTATTTTTGAGCAATCGGAACAGAGATATTTTTTATTTTCTCTACATCGTATATTTTCATGCTCATAAATTACACCTCGTTTTTATATTATTTAATTTTCTTGCCGTTTATAAATTGCATAATTTCAGCGTCGGTTATTCCAATATTACAGATACATTCGGTTATATCATTTCTGTCCATCTGTGAAGCTATTAGCGATACTATTTCAAAAAGACGCAGAGTTTTATTTATCTGCATTAATCTGCGGGAAGATAATCTTGAACATAATTTTAAAAGAATTTCCGAATCATGAACTCCCAAAGCCTGTACACAGTCTTTGATAACTTCTTCGCGCATTTCTTCGTATGTTTCTAACAACAACGGAATATCGCGGCTCGCTTTTACACTATTTACTATCGTTTCAGAAAATATATCATCTTCCGCTTGATATATTTTATCGCTCCCTAAAATCAGATTATAAATGCTGACTCCAAATAAGTTAGCCAATTCTAGTAAAATATCAATATCCGGCAATGCGGCTCCTGTTTCCCATTTTGATACCGCTTGATGAGAAACCCGTAACGCCGCCGCTAATGCAAGCTGTGTCATATCGTGCTTTTTTCTCAAACGCGATATATATTTTCCTGTTTTCACAGGGTCGCTTTTTGTCGGATACATATTTTGCCCCATTCATCTGTATTTTATGGAACTATACTTTTTATTATACAATATATCAGATAAAAAGTCAAACGAATATAAATAGAAAAATTCTAATGCCGGTTGCATTTCGCGCTACTTTACCACATCCGCGACTTTAACAGGCTTGCCGCCGTTCTTTATCGATTCTATCGCCGCGTGTATCACCCGCGACGCTTCAAGCCCGTCACGCGCTTTTCCGTCGATATGTTCAGGTTTTACGCCCGCGTTAATCTCGCGCACGAACGAGTGAATCCTGTCAAAAAACGT
>Ga0099364_10012618_pt1 | contig 11375 bp, 8 predicted proteins | sample TergutTh196P3_FD_73070 | JGI IMG/M metagenome (GOLD analysis project Ga0099364, IMG submission 73070) | Microcerotermes parvus P3 segment gut microbial communities from Pointe-Noire, Republic of the Congo - Th196 P3 | ecosystem: Host-associated > Arthropoda: Insects > Digestive system > Gut ...
TACTGCTTTTGCTTTTACTGTTTTTACTACTTTTACTATTGTTTGCATTTTTTTGTTTTAAAATTTGAAAAAAAATTTATTTATATTACTTGTTATTAATTACTTACATAAAAATTACTGACTTTGCCTATGGATGAACCAAACGGAAACCCGAGTCGAATAACCCATATGGGAGGTTTGGACGGTTGCTAACGCGACAGGTATTGGCATTGTTGCTGTTGTCAACTGGAACCCAACCACCCGGAGAAGCTCTTGAATAACTACCGCCGCGAATCACACGCCTATCTCCCCGCGAAGGTCCCATAGGGTCTCGCTTTGCCGAGTTTGTATAAAAGCCCCACCAATCACTGCACCACTCCCTTACATTGCCGCTCATATCGTGAATACCCAGCTCGTTTGGTTGCTTTGTGCCTACAGGCATGACGCCGTCGCTGTTTTCAGAAAACCAGCCAACGCTGTTCAAATTGTCGCTTCCGCTGTATTTAAAACCTTTACTTTGCGCGCCCCCGCGGGCAGCGTATTCCCACTCTGCCTCAGTAGGAAGGCGATATGGTTTACCAGTAGCGGCGCTCAAACGACGCGCAAACTCTTGAGCTTCTTCCCAACTGACAAAGTACATGGGGTAATTGTCGCCTATGTTGGATAACGGCGAAAGTTCTACTACTCTTCTGGATCCCTCTATTGTGATTGCATTTTTGTCACGTTGCTGTTCTACAGTGGTACCCATCAGCGCTTTCCATTGTCCTTGTGTTACCTCGTATTTGCCGATGTGGAAATTGCTAACAGTTACTCTATGGGTCGGGCGTTCGTAGTCTCTGTTGCAATCTCTGCCTTGTTCGCTGGTGCAGCCCATAGTAAACGTTCCTCCCTGCACGAATATCATTTCAGGTTCTGCCGGATGTCTGCTCGCAGCGGTTTGCGAAGGAGCCGTTTGTGGCTGTGTTCCGGCTTGTTTGGGATTAAGCATAAAAATCTGCGGCTTGTTTGCTAAAACATTTTCAACTATAAATTCAAAACCTACAAATTCAGGGTGCCTTATAATTACTCTGTATCGACCGTCTGTAGGTTCAACGCAGAGGATATATTCGTTTGTTTGTCGGTTGTGATTTACGTTTATTATTCTGCTTGGCGGGTACATTGTGATATTCAAACCTATGATAGCCGTTCTCAACACTATCACTCCATGCGATGGCGATGTGCATGATTCATGAGAAACCCTAATTTCATCGGGCAATCGTTCTATTTTGAGTTCACTTATCGTCTGCGCCCTGATATTACAGATTGAGGCAAAAAATACCGTTATTACAAAAAAATACTGTTTCATCTTTTATTTACACCTGAAAACTGAAAACTAAAAAACTAAATAGACGGGAAATCCACGATTCCGAGCACTCTGTTTCGCGGTACATCCAATGGTTGCCATGTTCTGACCCATATCTGCGGGCTATCTTCTTCTCTGAAGTCTATCATCAGGAATAGCCATCCTTCGTCTCTGTATGTAGACGAGTTCCATTGCTGTCGCAGCGTTACACCGTATATATGCGGACTCACTTCGTGTTGCGTCACTACTATTTCGTCAAAGATGACATTTATGAATTGGTTTCTGGCGAAGGCGGCTCTCAATCTGGTTATGTATTCCCTTTTTGTTTGTGTCACATATTCAAGGCTTACTCCGGTGGGGGGCGGCGAATCGCCTCTTCGTTCCAGAACTCTACCGGTAATTATCAGCGCATCGTTGCTGAACACCTGGTCTAAATAATTTATATCCTTTTGGTTGTAGGCAGTTCGGAAGTTTTCTACAAACCCAAGTATCAGTTGCCTTCGGCGCAGGTCTGTTACATCGTTGCCTGCTCCGATGATATTGCCGACTTGCTGCAACGAAATTGCGACGTAAATATCGCTTATTCTTCCGTTTCTGTCAAAATCCAATACTAACTCCTGATATTTTTCATCGTCATTAGCGCCGTCTACGAAAATTATGGGTACGTTTCTTATCTGATATCCACCGCTAGGTTTGGCAAGCACACGTGTTATGAGTTCTGTTTCATAACAGTAGAATCTACTTGTGCTCCACAATTCCTGTATCCTGCCGATAGCCTCTTGCGTGGCATTAGTTGTGGAAAGGTTTGTTACGCCGGCGCGCGAGCCAAAATGGGCTTCGTGTATCTGTCTGAAAACCGCCCTTGCGTTGTTTGCCATTGCCCGCCTTATGTTTTCGGGAGCTGTTTCTACAAACTCAAAATCGGTAAAGTGTTGAGCATTTACTCCTATTGAAGCAAAAAATACCGTTATTACTAAAAAAAACTGTTTCATCTTTTATCTATCTACATCTGAAAACTGAAAACTGAAAACTGAAAACTACCTCGGCGGGAAATCCACTATTCCGAACACTCTGTTTCGCGGCACGTCTAATGGTTGCCAGGTTCTGACCCATATCATCGGGTTGTCTTCGTCTCTGAAGTCTATCAGGAGGAATAGCCAGCCTTCGTCGCTGTATGTTCCAGCTTTCCATTGCTGTCGCAGTGTTACGCCGTAGATATGCGCCCTCTCTTCGTCCTGCATCACTTCTATTTCGTCAAAGATGACATTTATGAACTGGTTTCTGGCGAAGACGCCTCTCAATCTGCTTATGTATTCTGCTTTTGATTGCGTCACGTATCTCACGTCTACTCCAATTGGATTTGGCGAGTCGCCGGTGCGACGTAGTACGGTGCCGGTAATTATCAGCGCATCGTTGCTGAACACCTGGTCTAAATAATTTATATCCTTTCGGTTGTAGGCTGTGCGGAAGTTTTCTACAAACCCCAGTATCAGTTGCCGGCGGCGCAGGTCGGTTACATCGTTGCCGGCTTCGAGGATATTGCCGTATTGCTGCAACGAAATAGCGATGTATATATCGCTTATTCTTCCCTGGCTGTTAAAATCCAGTACAATTTCCTGAAATTGCTCTTCGGGGGTAGCGCCATCGACAAAAAAGACGGGCAGATTCCTTATCTGGTAGCCTCCGCTGGATTTAGCAAGCACACGCGTTATAAATTCTGTTTCTATACAATAGAACTTGCTGGTGCTCCACAATGCCTGTATTCTGCTGATAGCCTCTTGTGTGGCATTGTTTGTTGAAAGGTTTGTTACGCCGGTTCGCGAGCCAAAATGGGCTTCGTGTATCTGTCGGAACACTGCCCTTGCGTTGTTTGCCATTGCTCGCCGTATGTTCTCGGGAGCAGTTTCGACAAACTCAAATTCGGTAAAGTGTTGAGCGTTTAAACCTGTGGTCATAAAACCGAACAACACAACGATTATTAAATGCTTAAAAAATTTATAAATATTCATTTTTATTTTTGATTTTCGATTTTTAATTACACTATTCATTATTAATTATTCATTTTTAATTATTCATTATTAATTGTTTATCTGTATCCAATACAAAACATTTCCGGCAAACTGCTGTTCTGCATTCTGTATTGTATTTCCGGTCATCAAGTCTTTTCGCACGCCTTGTCCTGATTCTAACAGCGCTATTAATCTTTGTTCTGAAGAAAAAACTGCGATATAGCAATTATCGGGATTAACGAACGACGCCTTATTTGTGCCGTAGACTAACTTTCCCTGTCGTCTGAATCCGTCGGCGGTTCGTCTGAACTGGTCGAATGTTCCGCTTGTCGCCAAGTCGCGAGCAACGGGGTTTGCGATTGCTTCAGTATTTTCAGGAGTTACGGGAGTTACAGGCGCGGGGTCGGGTGTCGTCGCTGGCGTTGGCGTCGGAGCCGGCGTGGGGGTTGGCGCTGGCGGCGCTGGTGCTGGCTCCGGCGTTGGCGTTGGTGTTGGCGTTGGCGGCGGCGCAGGCTCTGGCGTTGGCGGCGGCGTTGCGGGTGTTGTCGGCTGCGTTGGCGTTTGAGGCGGCGTTGTTGCGGGTGTTGCCGTCGTGTTGCCCGGGAAAATGTTGTCTTTTTCTATCCAAGCCAAAACGCGTATACGTCCCATATTGTTCAACGGCGCTGTTTGTGCCCTCATTTCCACTGCTTTTGTTATTTCAGATTCGTTGGATATTGATTGTCGTACAAGTTCAACAATCACGTCCTGCGCCAGATGCCTTAACGCACATTCCTTTGCTACATCTGCATCGAAATCAGAACATTCGTGGAAAAAATATTTGCCCGATGTTTTTATTTCCCTGTCGCGTTCCCGCGACAGCATTTCCTGTCCGTAGGAATTAGACAGAAACAAAAATACTGATATTATGGTCAAAAAATTTCTCATTTTCAATTATTTATTATTCATTGTTCATTATTCATTATTCATTGTTCATTGTTCATTGTTCATTGTGATTTTAGCGCTTTTATTATATTCTCCGCTTTCGTTTTATTTTCTCCGCTTAATCCATTTTTAATAGAACTTTCGTACCAGTACAACGCCTTATCCAAGTCTCTTTCAACGCCAAAACCTTGTAAATAACAAATTGCCAGATTATTTTGAGCATTTGCATTTCCCTGTTCTGCTGCCTTGCGAAGCCAAAATACTGCTTGAGTATAGTCTTGGGCTACGCCTTGACCTTGTAAATAAGCCAATGCCATATTATTTTGTGCATTAGCATGTCCTTGTTCTGCCGCCTTGCGATACCAATAAACTGCTTGAGTAAAATCTTGAGATACGCCTCTACCTAATTCATAATTCAATCCCAGGTTATCTTGGGCAAGATAATTTCCCTGTTCTGCCGCCTTGCGATACCAATATATTGCTTGCGTATAGTTTTGGGCTACGCCTTCACCATCTGCATAACTCGTTCCCAGATTATTTTGTGCAAAATCATTTCCCTGTTCTGCTGCCTTGCGATACCAATATACTGCTTGCGTAAAGTCTTGGGCTACGCCTAAACCCTGATTATATCTCCATCCTAAATTAAATTGTGCGTCAGCATGTCCCTGTTCGGCTGCCTTGCGGTACCAATACACGGCTTGTGTTAAGTCTACTACGCCGCCCTCGCCGATGGCATAAAAATTTCCCAATCTATTTTGCGCATTTGCATGTCCTTGTTCCGCCGCTTTGCGATACCAATGTTCCGCTTCTTGCAACCGGTTATTTTCTCTGTATTGAAGCCCTAAACGATATTGTGCTTCAGCATCGCCCTGTTCAGCTGTAGCCGAGTTGTTTGCCGGCGTTGCCGATGTATTTGAAGCGCGTTCGCGTTCTTCAAATATTGCTAATCGGGCTTCCAATTCCTTTATTTTTGATACATAGTCTGCATCTTTGGGATTAACCCTGAAAATCTGCGCCTGACTTGCAATAACATTCTCAACAAAAAAATCAATACCTTCAAATTCGGAATGGTTAATTGAAATCCTGTATCGCGCATCGGTAGGCTCAACGCACAACACATATTCGTTTCTTGGCGCGTTATGATTGATATTGTACAATCTACTTGGCGGATACATTGAAATTTGCATATCGGCAAGCGCCGTTCTGAAAACTAATACCCCATGCGCAGGCGAGTTGCACGAGACCGAATATACCGCTACTGTTTCTTCGTATATCCGTTCTATCACAAATTCCCGTATAGTTTGCGCACAAATATTATATATTGAGGCAAAAAATAATATTACCGCTAAAAAATACTGTTTAATCATCAACTTTCAACTTTCAACTTTCAATTATTCATTATTCATTGATAAATTGGTACTCGCCTCTTTCTTGCTTATTTTTCCCGAACAGCGTTTCCACGTTGTGTTGCGGGATGTTTGTGTCCAACTGTATGTTCATTTTTCCTCCGTTAAGCAGGTCGAATACGCTAACTGAAACGAACGCCAGATGTATATTTCCGGCGTTCTTGTCGGCGAGCACTAATGTGCCTGTCAATACGTCTCGGTCTATTTTTTCGATGCCGAAATACCGTTCGTAATCGTTTGAAAAATAATCGAAAAAATCGTGGCTATTTACCTCGTAGCGATGTATCACGCCTCCATACACTCTGTGAGTTACCTGCATTGCATAATCAAGTTGCACTTGGTTTAGCATCACGTTTGATAGCGTTTCGGCTATCCAGTGTCTGCTGATAGCAAGCTCGAACTCGCCGTCCTTGTTTTTGGTATAATACATGTTGTTGTTTATTTGCGAAATAATGAATGTGCTTCCCATGCAAACGAACGCTGAATCGCGGTGTGACTGCAATGTTGTTTCGTCGCAACTGCGAAAGTGGGGCTGCTTTTCGTACGTTTGTGCGCGATGGTGGGCAAGTTGCGCTGCTATCAGGTCGTCGCGCTCCTTTTTATCCATGTCTGAAAGCAATTCGGCGTTGGCAACAAAGACAAAGGTCAGGGTTTGCCCCTCGCCGCAATGCAAATCAACATGGTATCTTTTGCCTTCCTCGTAGTTCATCGCCATTCCTGATACTTGCTTAAGCAAATGCGGCAGCCCGGTACGTCTTCTGTAAAAACTCAATTGGGGCGTATTGCCGTTGTGAAGCATGTATATCCCGTTATCGCGGTTGTTAAAGATTTTTTGCTCCAAATTGTCTACAACCAACAGCGCCAGCATTTCGCGCTCTAAAAACCTGATTACAGCCGGATTAAACATTTCCATGCCGGTAAGAAAACGATAGCCAATATGCACCAACATTCCATGGTCGTCCCAGATGTACACTACTGGCGCCGTTCCTTCGGGAACAATGCCTGCGCAGTCTACAACCGTTTCTTCAGCCGGACCCGTTAGCCGACACGAAGCGGGCAGGCTGTTGTAGAGGTTCTGCAACGACTGCGAATAGAAAAAGGGCTGGCTATAGCCGGTAAGCATCGCCAACGAATATATTACCAGCCCTGTTACTATTTTTGACTTCATGTCCTTTAAATTACTCACATCTGTCGTTTGTAAGGTCGTAAGGACTTGGGCGTCTTCCGGCAGTAATGGTTATTTGTTCGCCATTGCTGCGGGTCAATACGCCGTGCTCTATGTCGCCGTTGTGCCATGTTCCGGTGAAGGAATCGCCCCGTTCGGCAGTATACGTATGTCGTGGCTGCGCTTGTTTGGCTATTTGCACGCGACAAGTGTAGGTCATTGTGCCGGTTCCTTGCGGTCTGCCGTTCACTATTGCGCCTTCATATCTGCCGAAAGAGTAAGTCCTGCTGCTTCCGCCACCGCCTGTAGCGGGCGCCGGAGCTGCGGTTTCAGTAACCGTTACATTACATTCAGCCGAAATATTGCTGCCGTCCGTCGACGTTGCCTTGATGACCGCTGTTCCTGCTTTTAGCGCTGTCACTGTTCCATCGCTGACCGTGGCAACCGTTTCGTCTGTCGATGACCATGCTAACGTCGGATTTGCAGCATTGTCGGGCGCTACCGTTGCCGCGAGCGAAGTCGTTCCATTTACCCTTAACGACAGTGCGTTTTGGCTCAATGTTACGGATACCACGGGGTTATTAGGTTCTACGGTAACTTGCGCGCTTGCCGACACTTTCTTTGCCGTTGCTGTTATCGTTGCGTTTCCGGGCGCTACTCCGGTCACTACTCCGCTACGGCTCACTGTGGCTACGCTTTCGTCGTCCGATGTCCATGTCCACGTCAGTTTTTGGGCTGCGTCTTCGGGGTCGGTGGCGATTGTCAGCCGTTCGGTATTGTCTACCATGACGGTAACGCTTGGCGGGTTCAGAGTGGCTGTGGCTTTTGCGCCGCCACCGCCGGAGAACAAAAAGAATGCTCCGGCTCCTAACGCGACAACTGCTGCTGCAACGCCGGCTAATAAACCAACAGGCAAACTCGATTTCTTGTCTTCAATTATCTGCAGCGGACTACCGCACTCGGGACAGTCGGGGTCATCCAGAATACTGATTTCTACCGGAACAGGCTTTTTTACGCCTCTATTTTTGTCTGCTATAGAGCAAACATCAAAATTGACACATATTCCTTTTCTAACATCCATTTTTATAAATTATTAATTAGTTAAGATTTCAAAATTTTAACTGCTTCGGTCGCTGCTTCCCTGTACTTCAAGAAAGTCGGGTCGCCTGGGTTATTCTTACATTCAGGAAGAATTACGCCACTCAACAATTTTTTCACAGCATTTTCCAACTCGGTTCTTTTTGTTACATGCAAGTATTCATCCATTAGTTTGGCATTCACGTCTGCAAGTATTTCTTCGCACACGTCTTCTTCGTCTGCCGGAGGATTATCCATAATGTCAATAAATCTTTCGCCGAGTAATTTTACGGTTGGTATTCCCATATCGTCTTCTTTTGAGATGCAGTACGCTTTTTTTCCGGTGCCATCCATTTTGTCAACAAACCCAACAATATCGAGTGCGTTTGCTATCATAATGTGTGGCATGGTTTTTTTCATCAACTGCCCTGGTTTTGGCGGAGGCGGAGGATAGATGTCCGGATATTGTGTGCCGTCGCCTTCCAAATGTAATACCAAACGTGCAACTTCAGGATTAGTTGCTCTTTCGCCAACCATCAAATCATACTTCTGCTTTAGAATTTTTATGTCGTTGACCATTCGCAGTGAAAAACACGAAGAAATATTAATAACGGTTATTTCGTTCATTCTTTCGCTATTGGTGTCGATGAAGATTTTTTTAGAGCCATCTGCATTTCGTTTAAAAGCATCTGCCAATTTAGTTACAAAATCTTGATTTTCAGGCGATTTTGGAATGCTTATCAGTGTGCTTTGCGACATAACTATTATTCCCGGTTTTGGCGGGTCGTTATTTTTAAGCTGCTTACTGATTTCGCTCTTGTCAAACGTCAAGAAAACGCCGCTTGATTCCATCAGATTACGTGCAAACTTGTCTAACTCGGTTTGTTTTTCGGAAGAACCATACTCTTCTTTGAGCTTCTCAACGATATTTATTCCTATCAACCTCTCTTTTTTGTTTGTTATCAAGGTATTATGTGCCTGAATAGCGCTTTCGCGGGCATTTGAAGTGAACAAATCCATTATCATATCTTCGCTTGAGCGTTCGTTGAGCGCCGTGAAGGTTTTTTCATTACCCGCTATTGCTGCTATTGCTGCTCGCGTTTTAGAACTTTGAGCCGACTGCACTTGCTGGTCGCGAATGACACGGTTGTTGAAATTTTGCACGCTCTCCGAATCGTAGAACTTCACTACTACGCCCTTTTTGAATGATTCAGCCGACAATTTTTCTTCACGACAACGCACAGCGATTTCCTTTTCGGAAGCCGCCATAGCTGCGGAGAGAGTTTCATAGAACCTTTTAATGTCGCTGTTGAGCAGTTGCAATCCAAGTATTACTTCGGGAAGCAATTTTTTCACAAACATATCGGCTTCAATTTCGGTTTTCAAAACATACATCTCTTGCAACAGCGTAGTCTGACTTTGTAATATTTTTTCCAATTTGCTAAACACCAATTTGCCAAGTAACCCTACGTCAGACCATTGTTGCTCGTTATCTGCCTTCAGTTTATAGCATTTTTCCAATTTCTCTTTGCGTGTATTTATCGAGTCATCGGTACTCTTTAGCCATATTTCTGCTTGGGCTATAAGCGTTTCCATCAAGCGAGTTAATTCAAACATAGAGCGTTGACCGGTATGCCATTGACTAAACAAATCCCTCTGTATTGTGTCGCAAATTTCGTTTGCTATATCTTTTCGGACTTGCATTTTTATTTTGTAAAATTCAACAACTCCTACCCGTCTAAAGGTTTTTAAAAATCGCTCCTCACACAGGCTAGACAATTCATTAATAGCTCGCTCTTTATCCTTGTTCCATGCAGCAGTAGCCAAACTGGGAACTATTGAGTTCCAATCATCGCGGAATAATTTCCATTTTTGTTCTTTTTCGCTTGGCAACACCGGACTTTCCAGCCCCAAATGGCTCCACGAAAGCATCCAGCTATTGCGCAACGCCTTGTCGTTTACTAACGTAACATAGTCCTCGTTTTTAGGCTGGTCGCGATAACCAAGGTCATCATTCCAATTGTTGTACGTAAACTGCAATACCGATTGTCGTGCAAAATTGTATGTGAAAAACTCTACAATTTCTTCTTCGGGACTAACAACTCTTTTTATACCAAATGCGTTGAACCTTCTTGTACGTACCGGTTTTTGCGCGTTGGCTATTTCTACTGTTTTTGCCTTTTCATCTTTTTCTTTTTCGCCATCGGCTATATTTTCGAGCGTATATGCATCTTCAAAAGGTCGCGTGTTATCATCTACTGTCAGTGTCATATAATGGTAGAGCAAGTCAGAAACGATTTCGGGTAAATCCCTTTGAGTATCTACAGTAATGCCGTTTTCGTTGGCGTTTGTAAATAGAAAACAACTATCGAAAATCTTGTCAATTCCTTCAAGAGGGACATATTCAAATTCGCCGCTCACATCGTGTGGTATGAAGCGTTGTACTTGCAATGCATTAATTTCTTGCAGCGCTGCAAAACCGTTGGCATGGTAAAAACCTTTATCCCAGCCCGGCAATGGAGATTGTTCGGGAACAAGGCAATATACCAATATCTTGTAATTCAGTGATGCTGTAGGCTTGTAATGTTTTCGTGTTTGCGCTATCACGTCTACTATCGAACCACTACCCGTTCCACCCGCTAATCCTGTAACAATATGAAATGTTACATCTGTTTTTTGGCTTTTTTCTTTTACCGACTTTACCTGGTTTTTAAGAACAGCCTCGTAATCGGCAACTGCACAAGAAAACAGGAATCGTCCTAATCGCCTTCTTTGTGCTGCTGCTCCATCGTTGCCCACGGAGCCAACTAAATTATCCCAAATTTTGCGGTTGCCTATCCAACTGCGGATACCCGGGAAACTGTCTACATTGTCTAATTGATTGCCTAATGAGGCGCCTCTGATAAACAGAAAACTGTCTTTGCCCAATTGCGAGCTTTCGCCTAGAACCTTCCAAGTGGGGTCATTAGGCTTCATGTTTTCCTGGCTGGAATCGACATAAACGAATCCAATGCTCAAGTTTCTACGGTCATCTGCCGAAACTTCAGTGAAAAGTCTCTTGCGCATGGCTTTGAGGATGTTGCCCCCAGTGCCGCCAACGCCGATAATAATATGGTTACCTTGTAAATTCATTTTTTTATTATTTTTTTATTATTTTTACTTTTATTATTTATTTATATTGAAATTATTGAAATTAAATTAATTTATTATATTTTTTTAACTACTAACTCTATACTTTTAAATGCTTGTTTCGCAGGTCTTTATTGGCTAAATATCCTATTGTTCCGAAAGGTATCAACTGCACAATAAGGAACAGTAAAACAAGTATTAGTCTTGTTTTCCAGACTGTTTTAGGGCTTTGCAGCAGCAGATTTTCTTGTATATGCTCTGCGGCTATGTCAATAGCTCTATTCAAAGGGTAGCTTTCGCCCGGATTTCGTCTGAAGAACTCGTCTATATCTTCTTCTATTTCT
>Ga0099364_10012619_pt1 | contig 11375 bp, 7 predicted proteins | sample TergutTh196P3_FD_73070 | JGI IMG/M metagenome (GOLD analysis project Ga0099364, IMG submission 73070) | Microcerotermes parvus P3 segment gut microbial communities from Pointe-Noire, Republic of the Congo - Th196 P3 | ecosystem: Host-associated > Arthropoda: Insects > Digestive system > Gut ...
AGTGGGGTAATGCGCCCGTCACTGTCTTCGACATAGCCAGGGAATAACGCTTCGTACCAAATTCCGGTGAGCCCGTCGCCTGACAGAAAACTGCGCTCAGTAAGATAGAACACGTCCCAGCCACCAGTAATAGCATTGACAGCGGTAACTTGCCCGGTTATGCCGTATGTGTGTTGATAGTACTTGTACGAATGGAAATTAAGTGGATGGTTTACCCTGATTTGTTGCGGGCCTGACTCGTCTCCGCCTGGGGATGTAACCCGGATAATGCTTTCGTACTCGGTTCTTCCTGTATCGTCGGCTATTCGAAAATTGTCAAGGGTAAGAGACGTGCTGTCCTCAAAGATCAGTGTTTCGTTCGGCATTATTGTATGATCCGTAACAACCGTCAACCCAAGAACAGCCCCCCCCAATACCAGAATGAGTAGCATAGAAAGGTGTACAACAAAGGAGCCGTAGTACCCGGCAGTGTGTTTGTAGAAGACAGCCACGCCACTAGCTTCGTGTTGTTTGAACCGCTTGCTCACAAGAAAGGCGCGGAGCCTCTCGACTGTTTCAACCCCTGTTTCGGAGTCTGTTTCAGGATCCGCATCGACCCCTGTTTCAGTTCTTGCAATGGGGTCAACATCAGCCCATATTTCAACCCCATTATTGGGATCCGCGTCAGTCCCCGTTTCAAGGACGCTATCGGTGCTCTCCATCTCTAGCATGCTCTCCGCCATGCGAAAAGCCCTCTCTTTTGAGCCCACAACCCGCCTAAAGCGAATTACGGAGCACAGCAAAAGATTAAGCCCAAGCAAGGCAATGAGCGCAATAAAATACCATGTGCTAAACAACCGATGGAGCCCCATCGCTTCAACAAACCCACCGATGTTATTGGGGTAATTCTCAATGTACCAGCCCGCCTCCCTGCCCTGGGGTATCAAGGAACCCGCAAGCGAGCAAAGCACGACGGCGACTAGCAATATAATGCCGAATCTCATCGAGCGCAAAAAGGCAAAAAGTTTTCTTGGCAACTATTGCTCCCTCCATATTAAAACATTGGGAGGATAGTGCGGCTTAGAGCGCGTCAAACATCCCCCTCGCCTCATCGAAAAGCATCTCTGCCTTTTCCAGCGCCTGGTGGGTCAGGTTGGAATTGTGCGCACCGTTGCTGTTTTCGACAAACACAAAGTCCCAGTAGAACTGTGCATCGCGGTATTTCATGCGTACAGGGTCAAGCTGCTCATCGGTATAGCTCCCGCTTTCAACGGCGGCAATCAAATCTTCCATCAGCACTGAAAGCTTTCCGCCAATAGCGTGTGTGCGCTCGGTTGCCTCGCTCTGTATAGCAGCCACCTCGGCGGCAAGGTCGCTGTGGCATTCGCTACAAGTTTCCTCAATCAAATTGGGGTGGTTCAAAGGGCTCATCCATTCGTGGTTGACGAACCTCTCGCCGTCGGCGTTGTCAACATAGCCCATATGGCAGTCGGCGCAATTGAAGTCGTTCCTGTGGTTGCTACCTGCGCCATAGAAGGTTTCGTATTCAGGGTGCTGAACTTTGATCAGGCGCACCCCGCTACGCTCATTGACAAAGTCGGCGAATACCAGCCCATTGGGCATCGTCAGGTTGTTGTAGTAATTCAGGATGCTATCAGGGTTCATGCTCCTAATGCTGTTGTAAGGCAGAGTAACCACCCTAGATTCAGGGTCAAAGTAGTACTCGACGTGGCACTGGGCGCACGCAAGGCCTTCCGGGGCCGCGTCCGCAAAGTCGCCCCCAAGGCCCTGCTCCACATACAAGTGGGTCACCGTTAGGTTGCCGGGTTCGTTCGCATGGCAGTTAAAACAGCTTACTGGCTCGACAATCTCACTGCGTAGCTCTTCGTAAGGAATTGCGTAAACCTCATTGCCCTCTTCTGCAATCTTCGCGTGGATGTCAGGGGTTTTGCACGTAAAGCAGTTGGCGAACGGGTGCGGTCGACCAGTTGCGTCCACATCAGTCACCGAATAGACATGCCCGCGGGCACTTTGGTAGTCAAAAGCAAAGCCCATACCCTCATAGAGTGTCTTGATGTATGGGTATGCCTCGGGATACTGATAGTGGTAGTTATTATCTTCATTTTTCAAATATGACGCATAAATGTCGGCATGGTCTGTAGCCCACTCCGCCGCCCTTTTCACTGTGATACCCGAGCCGGTTGCCAGCACCGCAGCGGTACGGTCGGGCCTTTCGGGATTTTTCGGCGCTGCCGGCTGCTGACTACCGCAGGCAGTGACCAAAACAGCTAGCGTAACTATTACAAGAACTACCAAAATGCGATAAAAATTCTTTTTCATTTTATTCGCCCCCATTTTATGAATTGTAATTGCTTTAGCATGTGTGCGCACGTACTATAGATAGATCCTTAGTATTCTCTTGATAATTTTGTGTGTAAATAGTTTGTTTCAAAACAGACTGGCATTCTGATCAATTCTAACATAAAATTGAAAAAACCACTGTTGCATATGCAACAACACGCATGATATAAACGATATATAATTTTATATTATGTTATTAATGATATGGTGAGCGGTGTATTAATGGTATGGTGGGCAATATACAGGCGATGTACAAATGTATCTATTCAAATACCCCCTCTCCGTCATTGCGAGGAGCGTAGCGACGAAGCAATCTAGTCTGTGAAATCTCTGTTTTGCTGTATTTTCCCGTTAATTCAGCGCCTGGATTGCTTCGCTTTGCTCGCAATGACGAGGGGTATTTGAATAGTGACGTACAAATGGTACAAATGATGGTTTTTCAAAAATTGATGGTTGATAAGCTTTGCTCTTTATGGTATTCTTTTAAAAGCTACTTTTGCACTGAATAAACGCAGTACAAAAACTGAGCAGGCGATAAACCTTTTGGGTTTGTGGGGCCGGGTCGCAAATGCGACAGCAGATGATGGATACAGCGCATCTGTGGGACAGTAAGATGTTCCGCAGGTGCGTTTTTGTTTTTCACCGGGAACATATACCCGAGAGCGAAAAGATTTGTGCTCTCGGATATAACAACTGGGTAACAAGTGCCATAAGAGCTATCAAAAAACGCTGACAGGCGAAATGGAGGTAGTCATTATGACAATCAGTAAATCTCAATCCGGTGGTCTTACCACCAACGAAGTAAAAGCGCTTCAAGCTCAACATGGCAAAAACGAACTTTCTGTGGAAAAGAAAGAGAGTTTTTTCAAAAAGGCATTTCATATCATAACAGAGCCAATGTTCCTGCTGCTTATCATTGCTGCAACCATTTACTTCATTCTTGGAGAACCTGTAGATGCCACAATTATGCTTGCTTTTGTTGTAGGCATTATCAGTATCCAAATTGTTCAGGAATGGAAAACCGATAAGACGCTAAACGCATTGAAAGATCTGTCGGCCCCACACATTAAGGTTATGCGTGACGGCAAGGAAATCGAAATCACAAGTGCAAACCTTGTGCCGGGCGATATTATGATGGTTCATGAAGGCGTAAAAATCCCCGCTGACGGTTATGTAATCAAGTGCAATGATTTATGTGTTGATGAATCGTCATTAACGGGTGAAGCCGAAGGCGTTTGTAAAGTTCCTACCGATGGCACGAAAAAAACGTCCGATTACTGGCGTAACGATTATTGTTATGCGGGTACGCTTGTTACACAGGGTACGGCTGTCATACAAGTGGATAAAATCGGAGGAAAAACCGAATACGGAAAAATCGGCGCAAACGTAGCCGAAGCACCGATGGAAAGAACCCAACTTCAAAAACAAATTGGCAAAATAGTAAAGGCTTGTGCCGTCCTTGCCGCAACCCTGTTTATATTAGTAGCTGTGGTTACTTGGTTCAATGGCCCCTTACTTCCTCTAGGCGAAAGAATTACAACAAGCATACTCGCCGGAATAACCCTTGCTATGGCTATGATACCTGAAGAATTTCCGGTTATCTTGACCGTGTTTATGTCAATGGGTGCGTGGAGATTGGCAAAGAAAAGTTCGCTCGTCCGAAAGCTCCCGTCTGTAGAAACACTCGGCGCAATATCAGTTCTGTGCGTGGATAAAACAGGAACAATTACACTGAACCAAATGAGTGTTCAAGACGAGTGGGTTGCAAACGGCGATGAAGATATTCTAGTTCACATCATGGGGCTTGCTTGCGAAACAGATGCTTATGACCCGATGGAAAAAGCTATGCTCGTTCATTGCGAAGAACAGCACGGCATATCTAAAGACCATCTTTTTGGCGGCAGATTAATATCCGAATATGCCTTTACCAACGAACTGAAGATGATGGGGCATATTTGGCATCACGATGGAGAAATCATTATCGCAGCAAAAGGCTCGGCAGAAAAAATCCTTACTATCTGCAAAATGAGTGGTAATGAGCGGTCTTTAGTTGAAAATAAAATCCGCGAAATGAGCGAACAGGGTTTGCGCGTTATTGCGGTGGCTATGGATAAACCACGAACAGAAGCCGAAATACCCTCTAACATCCTTGACTGCTCATTAACCCTCTGCGGCTTAATAGGGCTTGCAGACCCGCCGAGGGAATCAGTCAAGAAAGACATAGCTACTTGTAATAAAGCGGGTATCAGAGTTGTCATGATAACAGGAGACAATGGTATAACCGCCGCTTCAATCGCAAAGAAAATCGGCATAAAGAACCACGACAAAATCATAACGGGCGATATGCTTGAGAAAATGACAGATGATGAGCTGTGTAATGCCGTTCGGAATGTCACCATCTTTTCCCGCGTTATTCCCGAGCATAAAATGCGTATCATCAAAGCGTTCCAAGTCAACGGCGAAGTGGTTGCCATGACAGGCGACGGCGTAAACGACGCACCCGCGTTGAAGTATGCCGACATAGGCGTTGCGATGGGCAAACGCGGCAGCGAAGTTTCCCGCGAAGCCTCTGACCTGATTTTGCTCGACGACAACTTCTCTACCATTGTCGATACAATCAAAGACGGGCGGCGGATTTTCGACAATATCCGTAAATCGGTTGGGTATGTCTTTACCGTGCATATTCCAATTGCGTTGGCGGCCCTGCTTGCCCCGGCGTTGGGAATCAACCCTGAATCCCTATTGTTCCTGCCTATGCTTGTTGTATTACTTGAATTGATAATAGACCCGACCTGCTCAATCGTATTGGAAAAACAACCCGCCGAATCCGACATCATGGAACGCAAACCGCGCAACCCAAAGAAAAAAATGCTAACTTGGGGCGTTATTCTCAAAAGCATTATGCAGGGCTTAACAATATTTGCGGCTTCTTTTGGTTCTTATTACTATATGCTGTCGCAAAACCCCGACAACGCGAACGTGGCAAGGGCTATGGGCATCGGTGTTATAATGATTGCCAACCTGTTCTTGGTTCAATGCAACAGCTCCGACATGGACAGTATATTTACATCCATTAGGCGTTTATTCAAAAATAAAGTCATGTGGACTGTCAATATCGCAGTCATTGCGGCACTGCTACTGTTCCTATACACTACCCTCAGCGGATTTCTTAAACTTGCTCCCCTCACGGCAGGACAGTTCGGAATCATGGTCGGTCTAGGAGCGGTATCGGTAGCATGGTATGAAATTGTAAAACTAGTCAAGAGAATACACCGACAATAACTGAAAAGCATCAACTGAGTACGGCGCTAAAGCGGGGTTTTGCCCCCCGCCTTGGTTTTTGTGATTTTTCTTGCCTGTCAAGGGAAGGGTTGGTATTTTCTACGCAACGTACGTATCCTGTGAATAAATAGAACGTACGTATCCTGTGAATAAATGGTTTGTTAACAAAACAGACTGGCATTCTGATCGATTTTAGCATAAAACAAACCACTGTTGCATATGCAACACGCGCATGATATGATCGATATATAAATGATATGGTTGGTGATATATTATGAATGATATGGTGGGCGATATATATTAATGATATGGTTGGCGATATATATTAATGATATGGTGGACGATATATTATGAATGATATGGTGGGCGATATATGAATGACGGATGTGAATATATTGAAAAATTGAAATTAACTGAATTGTTCAAAGGCTTAAACAGTGAGGAACTAACCTCAATAGCCAGGTGCATCCATCCGAAATACGCTGTTTTCGAAAAAGGTGCGCCTATCGCCATGCAAGGAGATATAGTTCCGCAGGCAGGAATCATTCTCTACGGAAAAGCTGTTATCCAGGTCGAGCGTATAAGCGGAGACACATTACTTTTAGAGGAGATTAAAGCCTTTGACATGTTTGCAGCCGCAATGACGGGCTCCGGTGTCACAAAAATGCCGGTCAGTATTTGGGCTTCAACGAAAACAGCAGTCGTTTTTTTCGACATTAGCCGCACCATCGCCACATGCAAAGAAGACTGCTATTTTCACAAAAGACTTGCAGAAAACTTGTTTAGAGTTCTTTCAAAAAAACTTTTGTCAAAAACCCGGCAAGTCTCAATATTAAAAAACACGACAACCAGGGAGAAGCTCATGGCTTTTTTTGAAGTGGAAATGGAGAAAACTGGTACCAGGCATTTTACAATATCATTAAACCGCAGCGAACTTGCCGGATACATTGGGGTTAACCGCAGTTCAATGTCACGGGAATTGAGCAATATGCAGAAAGAAGGGTTGATTGAATATAAGGGAAATAGTTTTTGCGTAAAAAAATAGTCACTATAAATGGTGGTATGTGATGTAACATATGTGATGTGACATATGTGATGCAATATGTGTGATATGACGCCATATATTTTTATAAAATACTATAGCGGAATTTGAAATAATATGATAACTTTGTAGTTACGAAACGAATTTGTAAAAGTCTTCGATGACTTGAAAGGAGTACAGTATATGGGACTTATAAAAGCTGCATTAGGTGCGGCGGGAGGCGTTCTCGCCGACCAATGGAAAGAGTATTTTTACTGCGAAGCCCTGCCAGTAGATGTAATGGCTGAAAAGGGGCAAAAACGTACATCCTCACGGAGTTCAAATACCAAGGGGAGCGACAACCTTATATCGGATGGGTCGGTCATTGCGGTTGCAGACGGCCAGTGTATGATTATTGTTGAGCAGGGGAAGGTTGTGGAAATATGCGCAGAACCGGGGGAATATAAGTTTGACTCATCGACTGAGCCTACCATTTTCAGCGGCAGCTTGAGCCAGTCTATCCCTGCCGTGTTTAAAAACATTGGTAAGCGGTTTACCTTCGGCGGCGAAGCCCCGAACGACCAGCGCGTGTATTATTTTAATACTAAGGAGCTTGTCGGGAACAAATATGGCACTCCTTCACCCGTGCCGTTCCGGGTAGTTGACACGAATGTCGGCCTGGATATTGATATTGCGATTCGTTGTTTTGGCGAATACAGCTACAGGATTATGAACCCCATCCTTTTCTATACCAATGTCTGCGGCAACGTACAGTCTTCTTACAAGCGCGACCAAATCGACGGTCAGCTGAAGAGCGAGCTTATGACCGCGCTACAGCCCGCTTTCGCGAAAATATCCGGCATGGGCATTCGTTATTCGGCGTTGCCTGGGCACACCACCGAGCTCGCAGATGCGCTCAACGAGGTGTTGAGCAAGAAATGGGGCGAGTTGCGCGGCATTGAAATCGTTTCCTTTGGCGTCTCCAGCGTAAAGGCGTCCGAAGAAGACGAGGCAATGATTAAGGAGCTCCAACGCAACGCGGCCTTCAGAAACCCGAATATGGCTGCAGCCCACCTTGTCGGGGCCCAGGCGTCGGCAATGCAGAGCGCGGCGTCAAACACAGCGGCGGGGCCTGCAATGGCTTTTATGGGCATGAACATGGCTGGCGCGGCAGGCGGGATGAACGCGCATAACCTTTTTGCAATGGGGCAGCAGCAGTACCCGCAACAACAGCAGTCGCCCGAGCAATACCAGCAATCATTGCAACAACAATACCCACAGCAATACCCGCAGCAGCCGCAAGGTGCCCAGCAATACTCGCAGGGCGCACAACCGCAACACGGTGCGCCGCAGTATTCACAAGGAGGCCAATATCCGCAAGGGGCTCAACAGCCACAAGGTGCGCCACAGACGCAACAACAAACTAATGCCGCCGCTGCCGGATGGGCTTGCGAATGCGGCAACGCGGGAAACATCGGCAAGTTTTGCGCAGAATGCGGAAAGCCCCAGCCTCAGCCCAAACCTCAACCTCAACAAGCCGCCGGGTGGACATGTACCTGCGGGGAGGTCAACAAAGGAAGGTTTTGCGCAGAGTGCGGGAAGCAAAAGCCTGCGGGGGTGCCACAATACAAGTGCGACAAATGCGGTTGGGAACCGGAGAACAAGTCTTCCCCGCCAAAATTCTGCCCCGAGTGCGGAGACATATTTGGCGATGAAGACATAGTTCAATAAATAAATACAGACAGAAAAATGCATGAGTTATGGAATACATGTACGAATTAATGACATTGGGGCGGATATCTTCCGCCCGCATAGGCAGAGAATTTACACGTAGGGGCGGATAGCATCCGCCCGCATGAGACAGGGGGAAGTTTATGTCAACACAAGTTACAAATTATCAATGCCCTGCTTGTACGGGCCCGGTTCACTTTGTTGGTGAGTCAGGGCAGCTTGAGTGCGATTATTGCGGGACAAAATATGAAGTTGCGGTGATTGAGCAGCTGTACGCTGACAAGAATCTTGCGGCTTCGTCTGCGGGGGCTGAGCCACAATGGGACGTATCCATGGCGGGCGGCAATTGGAGCGAGGAGGAAGCTTCGCACCTTCGGGGCTATAATTGCCCGTCCTGCGCGGCCGAAATCGTCTGCGACGATACTACGGCGGCGACATCTTGCCCTTATTGCGGCAACCCGACCATTGTTCCGGGGCAGTTTGCCGGGCTGCTAAAGCCAGATCATGTTATACCATTTAAGCTTGACAAGAACGCTGCAATAGAGGCTTTGAAAAGCCACTACAAAGGGAAGAAGTTCCTGCCTAAAGCGTTCGCGGCGCAAAACCACATTGATGAAGTCAAGGGGGTGTACGTCCCCTTCTGGCTCTTTAACGCGGAAACATACGCGCATATGCGGTTCAGGGGCACAAAAGTGCATACGTACACCAGCGGCGATTATAAAATAACCAATACGGATCATTACCGTGTTGTGCGGGAGGGGAACATATTGTTTTATAATGTTCCCGTAGACGGCTCTTCCAGAATGCCGGACGCACACATGGATGCAATCGAACCCTTCGACTACAATGATCTTCGGCCCTTTTCCTCTGCGTATTTGCCGGGCTTTTTAGCAGACAAATATGACGAGGACGCAGATTTTTGCAGTAAACGCGCAAACGAGCGAATAACGACTAGCACTGAAAATGCCTTTACTTCTACGGCAGTAGGGTATAACTCTTTGACGCGGGAATACTCTAATATCAATCTAACAAGGGGTGAGGTCAAGTACGCAATGCTGCCTGTATGGATGCTTTCCACAAAATGGAAGGACAAGAGTTTCCTCTTTGCTATGAATGGGCAGACAGGCAAGCTTATTGGCGACCTGCCCGTTGACAGAGGATTGTTCTGGCTGTGGTTCGCGGGTATTGCAGTCTCTTTGATGGGCATTATGAGCATAGTTATGTTATTACTTGGATAGGGGGTATATGTTATGAAAAATAAACGTTTTTATGTGTGTTTGATTCTTTCTTTAGCCATTGTATTGACAGCCCCCGCAATCCTTGCGGCCTCCTCCGCCGTTGCTACAGCTGGCACTGTTGCTGATGCTGGCAATGTCAGTGCCGCTGATCAGGATGTAGGCCTCGTTGTTGATGAAGCGGGAGTGCTAACCAATAACGAATTGGCAACCCTCTCGGCGGAGGCTATGCGGATTACGGAAGAATACGAGTGCGAAACGAGGGTTATGGTGATTGGGTCTACCAGCGGGCGCCGGATGATAAATGTGGCAAGTAGCCTTTTTACAGATAACGGTTTTGGATACGGCAGAAGTGACGATTGCGTCATGCTCCTTTTGAGCATGGAAGACCGCGATTATGACCTTGGGGCATGGGGCTACGCCCAAACGGCTTTTACAGAGTATGGCAAAGATATAATTCTCAACCAATATATCCTTCCACGGCTCAGAAACGATGAATACTATGAGGCTTTTAGTGCTTTCCTCGATAGGTCTGAAGAATACTTGCAAGTCGCAAGGGCAGGAGAACCCTTCGACAGTCGCAACCCTGCTGAACGTAGCGGCAACAGTTCCGCAAGCGGCGGCAATTACAGCAGTTCAAACAACGGGGGCATTACGCCCGCAAAGCTAGCCGTAATAGTCTTTTTTCCACTGCTAATTGCGGCTTTGGTGTGCCTATATTGGAGAAGTAAAATGAAGACAGCCAAGATTGCCCGGACGGCAGACCGTTACATACCGGATGGCGGATTCGCCCTCACTAGGCAGGAAGACCTGTATTTGTACCGCACACAAACGCGGACGAAAATCGAGAGAAACAACACAAGCTCCGGAGGTGGCGGCGGCATGAGCAGCACAAGCAGCAGCGGCGGTTCCCACCGCAGCGGAAAATTCTAGTAGGGGCGGATTCAATATCCGCCCGTCCAGCGGATTCAATATCCATCCGTGTAGGGGCAAACATATAATTTCGTAGGGGCGGATTCAATATCCGCCCGTCCAGCGGATTCAATACCCACCCATTCGGCGGATTCAATATCCACCCGCATAGGGGCAAACGTATAATTCCGTAGGGGCGGATTCAATATCCGCCCGTCCAGCGGATTCAATACCCACCCGTTCGGCGGATTCAATATCCACCCGCGTAGGGGCGGATTCAATATCCGCCCGTTTTACGGGTGGGTGTTTTGTCCGTTTGGCGGGCGGATATTGAATCCGCCCCTACGTGGGTTGGTTATTGTATCCGTTTTACGGGTGTTATTGTATCCGTTTTACGGGTTGGTTAATGTATCTGTTTGACGGTTGGGTGTTTTGTCCGTTAGACGGGCGGATATTGAATCCGCCCCTACGTGGGTTGGTTATTGTATTCGTTTTACGGGTGTTATTGTATCCGTTTTACGGGTGGGTTATTGTATCCGTTTTACGGGTGGGTTATTGTATCCGTTTTACGGGTGGGTTATTGTATCCGTTTTACGGGTGGGTTATTGTGTCCGTTTGGCGGGCGGGTGTTTTGTCCGTTTGACGGATGGGTGTTTTGTCCGCTAGGCGAGCGGGTGTTTTGTTCGTTTGACATATATTTGTTTTGTCCGTTAGGCGGGCGGATATTGAATCCGCCCCTCTTCTATTCCACTCTAATTATCTTGCTTATGCTCGTTGTTTCGCAATATTTCGCAGCATTTCATTTTTTTTATGTAAATAATCGAAAGGTATCCATAGGTATCCTTTGCGATGCC
>Ga0099364_10012620_pt1 | contig 11374 bp, 8 predicted proteins | sample TergutTh196P3_FD_73070 | JGI IMG/M metagenome (GOLD analysis project Ga0099364, IMG submission 73070) | Microcerotermes parvus P3 segment gut microbial communities from Pointe-Noire, Republic of the Congo - Th196 P3 | ecosystem: Host-associated > Arthropoda: Insects > Digestive system > Gut ...
TTATTACATTACTAATAGATTCCCATTCGGTGTCGGTAAACATTGCTCTGGGATCTACAATATGTTTTCCATCAATAAATGATTTCAAGAATCTTATTTTAGCTTTTTTTTCTATTAATTCAGTCATATAAGGAGTATCAAGAGGGAAGTAAATGCATTCAGGAACAAAAAAACTATCAAGAGATATTTCTATTGCATTTAATGCTGATGTATCATCATAAGGATAATCGCCTACATAATCCATGAGTTTAAGTCGCAAATCTCCGCTGATATCAGTTACAATCATTCTATCACTCGATTCTTTTTTTATAGCAGAGATACTACCTTTTTCCGGTTGCCTTTTAAGAATATACGATTTATCAAGGTTATATGTGTATTTAATACTTTCTACTGTATATTTTTCATTTTTATTAAATGACAATAAGCAATCTATTAATATATTATCTATTTCTAATAAAAATGAAATTGTAGTTTCTTTTGTGACATCTGACTTAATGTCATTTATTTTGCCTAATTCAATTAATGGGCCATTTAGCACCAATTCTTTAGTGCATTCTGGATTCCGTAAAGTTTGCGTAATAAGTAAAATAGACTGTATAAGCGAGCTTTTTCCGCTAGAATTTTTCCCTGTTAAGATAGTAAGGGGGGCTAGGTCTATTTCGGTTTTATCATAAAAGGACTTAAAGTTTTCCAGCCCCCATTTTGTCAGCATAATTTCTCCTTAATCATCATCGGTATCGTCGTAAATATAGTCATCGTCCCAGTCCGGTGTCCATTCATCCCCTTCGTAATCTTCCGGATCAACTTCTTCATCATACCAATCTGACATTTTCTGCCTCCTATAATTTTAACAGATATTGAGAAAAAAGAAACCCCTCCCGGAGCACTTCTTACCCTCTGCCTTATATATGCCTGCTATTTAGCGGACTTAACAGTTTCTGTGTATGGTTTTTGAGAAAAAAGTGCCTTGACAATGGTTTAATGATATTATAGGATATTGTCAGGGGTAGAAACAGTGGTTAATAAAGTATATCTTTCAAAAGAATCTGCAAAAAAATATTATCAGACCATAATTGATATTCATAGTAGTAAAATTGCTGACATTGATAAAATCCCAACATATAAAAAATTACTTCAAAACAAAATTTTAGCATCAATTACTGAACAAAAAGATTTCTATGAACAATATAAATGGTTAAATGCAAATAAATATAAAACTTATAAAGGGAAAGAATCGGGTTTTATACCAGGCCCTTTGATAAGTGAAATAAAAAATATTGGGGAATGGAGAAATGCTTCAGAACATCAAGACGGTTCGCTTAATTATGCTTCAAAATTGACTAAAGCTGCTTATATTGGGATAGTTGATTCTTTAACCAGATCAATAGAATATTTTTCAGATGTTATTGCACCTCTTAAACTAAAAGAAATATGCGGCTATGTTTCTAAACAAAACAAAGGAATTAATACAAAACCCTTAAAAAAGGATAACGAGGTGTTGTTCGGTATTGAAGATTATATAAAAAAGAATTTTCTTATTTTTATAGATACTTGCTCCCTATTATATTTTGATGAGGAATTTACTGGGGTAAATGAATTTTGGAAAAATTCTGTGCCTATACTTAAAAATAATAATAAGAAAATAATTGTACCCAAAGCTGTAGGTGTAGAACTGGAAAAACATCAGAAGCAAAAAGAAGATAAAAAATTAGCAAAAAAAGCAGCAATAGTTATAAGAGGTATTAATTTATTAAAAAAAGATGAGATAGTAGAACTAGTCGGAGATAAAAAAGAAAATTTTGCTGATAATGTATTTTTTGTTCAGTTTTCACGATTAAGATTAAAAAATAAATTGTTATTAATAACACAAGATAGGGGTTTAGCACAAGATATATTAAACCTAAATAATAGCCGCTCTCAAAAAGGAAAGGAGATACAAGTTAAGTTAATAAGTAAAGATGGCAATTTAATCAATCATTGTTTAAGCCAAGAAAATAATAAGAAAGCAAATACAGAGAATAATAAAGTTCTTATTAAGGACAAAATAATACCGGTAAAAACAATCCCGGGAATAAATGATTATGTCTATACACCAGACAATAAAAAGTATAAACTTTTTAAAGAAATATCTTACGGCGGTGAAGCAAAACTGTATATTACTAATAATAAAGTTTATGCAGCAAAGATATATTATAAAGATAAAATTACAGAATTAAGAAAGGCTAAAGTTGAACGATTGTTAGAAAAAAATATTTCATGTGAAGGTATATGCTCGCCTATACAAATGCTTTTAAATGAAAAAAATCAGTTTGTAGGTTATCTTATGAAATATGCAGATGGCATAGAATTGCAAAAAAGTATATTTATTAAACCTTATTTATTAAAATATTTTCCAAAATGGAGAAAACGCGATTTAGTTGAATTGTGTATAACTATTCTTAAAAAAATACAATATCTTCATTCTAGGAATATATTGATTGGTGATATTAATCCGCGTAATATTTTAATTCATGATCAAAAAAATGTTTTTTTTGTTGATACGGATAGTTATCAAGTTGATAATCTTCCATGTCCGGTAGGGACGCCGTTGTTTACACCGCCGGAATTGCAGGGGAAAAGCAATTTTTCATCTTTTTTGCGAACATTGGGAAATGAAAATTTTGCAGTAGTAACATTATTATTTATGATTATGCTGCCTGGCAAGGCTCCTTATGCTCAAACTGGTGGAGATGATTTTAAAACTAATATTCTTAATATGGATTTTTCCTATCCTCTTGGTGAAAAAAGTAATAAAAAAACACCGGATGGTATATGGCGTTATATGTGGAGTCATCTTCCACTTAAAATAAAAACTATGTTTTATAATACATTTAGAAAAAATGAAGCATGTAGCAAAGTAGAAACTCGTTTACAGGTTTCTGCATGGGTTAAAGAATTTGAATATTATCTAAAAATTTTAGACAATGGGAATTATGGCAAAAATGATCCTATGTCAGAGGAAATTTACCCGGAACGATATAAGAAATATACTCCAAAAAAAATACCAGAAGTCAAAAATAAAAAATAGGAGTTGTTATGAAAAAAGTAGGAATTATTGATAAAAAAAGTTTGGTAGACAATCCAACTACTAGGGTGCCAATTTGCTTATGCTTAGATATAAGTGGATCTATGAAAAGGATAATAGGCGGTAAATACAAGAAAACAGGAAAAACAATAAAACGCGATGGAAAAGAATGGGATTTAGCTGAAGGTGGCATAACACTTATGTCTAAATTGAAAGAAGGATATGAAGCATTTTGTAGTGCAATTAAGAATGATCCTATTGCTCGTTATTCGGCTGATGTTGCTGTGATTGTATTTGGTGATACAGCAAAAATATTACAAAATTTTAAAACTTTAGATGATACACAGGTTTCTTTGAATTTAAAACCTTCCGGTGAAACAGCAATGGCCGAGGCAGTAAATATGGCGTTAGATATGCTTGAGAATCGAAAGGAACAATACAAAGATTGTGGGATTGATTACTGGCAGCCTTGGCTTGTTCTTATGACAGATGGAAAGCCTCAAGATCCAAGAGATCCCAAAGGAATAGAACTTAAACGAGCAATCACGCGAACAGTTTCATTGGTAAAAAATAAAAAACTTACAATTTTTCCTATTGGTGTTTGGGAAGACGCGGATATGAAAGTTTTAAAAAAATTTTCACCTGCAAAAACACCATTAAAACTAAAAGGTAGCAATTTTAAGGAATTTTTTGTCTGGCTTTCAAAAAGTGTAAATCAAATTAGTAATTCATCGCTTGGTGCCGATGTTAAGCTAGATCTTGAAGGCATAAAAGAGTGGGCAGAAATAACATGAATTGGCTGCAATCTTCATGTGCGCTGCAAGGCCGCATGCACTTTGAAGAGGGTATCCCTTGTCAGGATAAAACCTTTTCCTATTATAACAATAATACATATATTATTGCCCTTGCAGATGGAGCTAGCTCGGCTGAATATTCTCATTATGGGGCGGATGTAGTAGTCGAGTCTATATGTAAATATATAGCAGAAAGTTTTGATGAATTATTGCAAAATAGTGATGCTTTATATGTAAAGACTAATATTATAAATTATCTTATAGGTAAACTTGAGCAAGAATCTATTAAAAGAAATTGTGAAATCAATGAGCTTGCATCTACTTTATTATTTGCGGCTGTAAAAGATGACAAGTTTTTTATTGGACACATTGGAGATGGCGTAATTGGTTATTTAAAAAATAAAGATTTGAAAGTTATATCAACCCCGCAATCCGGTGAATACGCAAATACTACATTTTTTGTCACATCTAACAAGGCAAATTATTATTTAAGAATATATCGTGGAAATACAAATGATGTATCTGGTTTTTTTTTAATGTCTGATGGCTCTTCAAATTGTCTATATCAGAAAAAGAAAAAACAATTCTCTCCAGTAATATTTGAATTAATGCAGCAAATGTTATTGATAGGTGAAGCAGAAACTGAATTGTTGTTAAAAGAAAATTTTGAATTTATTATTGAACATACAGAAACCGGTGATGATTGCAGCATATCGTTAATGTGCAGAGAAACAAAATATTTGAAACCACATGAAAAAACATTATTGATAGAAAAATGTGAACTTTTCCCAATAGAAGTACTCAAAATAAACAATAAAATAGCATATTGAGAGAGTTTTTTATGTTTTTCTCTTTGTAGTAATTTCTTTGCATTTTTTTACAAATTCACAAATAACTTCTACTGTTTTTATAACATGGTCCGGTATGCTATTTTCAATGTCATTGTTGTACATATTCATATAATATATTGAATATGGCAAGTCAATTTTTATGTTATATATTTTACACAAAGTTACAGCGGCAAATTCAGCAATAATTTCATCATACTCTGAATCGTACAAATAAAACAGATCATTTTCTTTGCCAAAATGAACAATTGCATGAACAAGTTCATGGATAAAAGTTACTATATAATCACTGCCTAAAACTATTTTTCTTTCTTTATGTATATATGTTCCATAAGGTTTTATATTATTGGATTTTTCAACTTTGATGTCTAATAATTTTGCCACATCAATCAATGGCAGTGTATCAATATTTAATTTCATAAACCGTTCCATGTGTTCAGCTTGGCTAATGTTTTTTTCTCCGTTTGCAAAAACAGGCAAGTAACCGGTACAAAAATTATTATTTTTGTCAAATACAGGAAAATTTGTAAAAGTTACATCAGAGAAGCTTATTTCGTTAAAATCATTGGGCTTTATATATTTCAATTTATTTAGTTCTTTTCTTACAATGGCTTTTGTGCTATCAGATATATCATTTATTTCATTTACTATTTTCATGTTCAGTTCTCACTTGCTATATAGTTTAATTCTTGTGTTAGCTCATAAATATCATTTTCCAGCTTTGTGTTTTTCTGAATCATATCCAGATTTTCAAGATGCAAATTCTTTGCTTGGGCATTAAGAGTATTTGTTTCAGTTTCAAAGTATTCCAAAAACGGAACCGATCCATTTATATTTCTTGTGGAAAATTCAATATTGGCATAATATGGTGAAAACAAGTATTTTAGAAAATTCTGCGCTAATTGAATAACCGCGTCGTCCATAAAACCAAGTTCAATGCCATTGTTTAATCTTTCTTGGAATTGATTAGAATGGTGTCTTGCACGATCTTCTGCCAATCTTTTTCCTTGCTGAGTATTATTAATAGAAATGCTGGTAGTTACTCTTTCACCGGAAATATCTTTTTGGTTTATCCGGCGTGTCTCTGCTATATGTCTTTGCGGAATATTTTTACTTGTCCCTATAAAAGTAGGTGTAATCCCGGAAATAACAATGCTGTTTTCATTTGTCTTTAGAATATTTATTGTTTTTAAGTCAATTCCAAACTTAGCTTCGATATCATGGCTTATAACAATAAGAACTTCGTCAAAATAATAGTCTGCTGTTATTCCCCATCCTGTATTGCCTTTGTTAAGGATGTCTTTTCTTACTGTTGTTTGTTTTACATCTGCCTGTAATAAAGCTACTTCAAATATCTGGCTAAAATTCCTTACGCTTAAGTTAGCGTTTTCCAGAGTTCTTATGGTTTCATTTATAGCCTGTATTTCTACAATGCGTTCTTCTATTGACAGTCTGTTGTTTTCCAATTCTATATTTAATTCGTCAATTTGAATTTCTTGGTTTTTTATTCTGGTTTCTCTGGTTATATGATCCAGTTCATCAACTTTCTGGTTAATCATATTTATATCAATAAGTTTGTCAAAAGAGTTTGCAATAGGAATCATTAAAACACAGCATAGAATTGTAGAAATTGCAATTGCAGCCTTTCTATTATCTAATTTTAAGCATTTGTAGATTATTACCATCATACCCAGAACACAGGCAGCTATGGTTATAATAGGAGAAACTGTTTTCAAAAAGTCAAAAAGACCTTGAATCAATTCTTTAAAAAATTGTTTCATATTTATACCTCACCTTGGTTTTTAGAAAGCCTATCCCTTTGTTCAATAAGGGTATTTGCTTCTGTTTGAAAATATTCCATAAATGGAACCGCTCCCTGTATTTCTATGTTGGAAAATTCAATATTTGTGTAAAAAGGAGAAAAAATGTATCTTAAAAAATTCTGTGAAAGCTGTATTACCGCGCTGTCCATAAACCCAAGCTCAGATCCGTTTTCAAGATTCTTGTGGAATTGTCTAGTAAACTCCCATGCACGGTCTTCGGAAAAAGCAGAAGCTTCTCTGTTGTTATTAATATTAACGGTGTCTATGGTTCTTTCTCCATAATTATCTTTTTGGTTTACACGCCTAATTTCTGCCACATGGCGATCATGCCTGTTTCCGATTGAACCTATAAACTTTGGAGCAATTCCTGAAATAACAATGCTGTCATCGTCTACTTTTGAAATTTTTAGTAAATTAAGGTCTATACCAAACTTAGCATCAATATCATAACTAAGTACCACTAAAAGCTCGTCATAATAGTTATCTGCTTTAAAACCCCACCCTGTGTATTCTTCGCCTATCTTTTCTTGATTAAATGTAGTACGGCTTATGTTTGTTTGTAATAAAGCGAACTCGAATATTTCTTGAAAATTGCTGATACTAAGTTGAGTTCTTTCCAATAGTTTAATGCTTTCATCTAATGAATCAATCTTAAGTGCCTGTAGTTCCATGGCAATTTCATTTCTTCTTATTTCCCTTTCCATTTCCAGAATCTGTCTTTGGTTTCTTTTGAATTCGGCTTCTGACTTTATTCGTTCAAGTTCTTCTGTAGAAGCAGTAAGGATGCGTACTTTTGCAATATTCTTAACAGAAGAAACTACAAATATCATAAGAAAACAGCTTACAAAAACTGAAATAAAAACCCCTGTATATTTTGATTTAATCTTGATAATACAAAAAAGCATGATACCAAGAATGCCGGCAACGCTAACAACCAAGATCAATGAGGGTGCCACATAAGCAACCGAGTTTAAAAGACTATTCCAAAATTCAATAAATCTCATATATTTCCTCCTGCCTTTTATATGCCCGCCCATACATAAACTTAATGGTTTTTGTTATAATATTTACCTTTAATTTCTTCTGGGCTTTTTCCTTTCATGGAATCGTTGGTGTTCAAAGGAATATCTTTCTGTTCTAATAAGAGTTAGTTCTTTACTGTCTACAAGCTGTTGTATGGAAGGCGGGATTATCTTGATATCACAATCAACAATTTCCAGTACTTCAAGGGCGGGAAGTTCTCCAAGAAAATCCGGCAGGTCTGATATTTCTGTGCAGCTAAATTTTAAATATTTTAACTTTCTAAGTTTAGAGATTGTTTGCGGAATTTGCCTTAGAGGACTTCTTTTTTCAGTTTTATCATCCTTGTAATAATCAGGATAACTGTCAATAGTATAATCCCACTGTATATCGTTGTTGGAACTAGAAATAGCAAGTGATTCAAGATTACTCAAATTCTCAATAGAAGCGGGAAGTTCTTTAATATTGGTGTACTGCAGCTGAAGCCCTATAAGGGTTGAAATATTCCCGATAGTTTCGGGCAGCGCGGTTATTTTGCCACCCCTGATGTAAAGGGTTTTTAGTGACGGCAGTTTACCAATTGTTTTGGGAAGCTGTTCTAATTCCGGACAGCGAAGAAGACGCAATTTTTCTAATTTTTGTAAATTATCGATTGAATCTGGCAATGTTTTTATTTTTACATAGTACAGAAAAAGCCTTTTTAATGAAGAAAGATCACCTATAGATTCTGGCAATACACAAAGAGAAGCCCTGTCAATTTTTAAAGTTTCCAGCATTCCAAGATTACCAAATGAATTGGGCAATGTTTCAAGTTTTTCCGCACTTAGATAAAACATTTTTAAACTTTTAAGATCGCCAAAATTGTTTGGAAGACAAACAAGATTATCGCACTCAAGATTAATTTCTTCCAGCAAGGGAAGGGTACACAAAGAATTCGGCAGGGTTTTAAGGGTATTCGATACAATATGCAAATCTTTTAATGAAGTTAATCCACTAAGCCAGTCAGGAATGGAAGCCACGGTGGCATTAATTTTTAAACTGTTTAAATTAGAGAGCCTGCCGATAGATTCCGGCAGAGTAAAGGGAGTATCGCCGTTATCCACACTGTTTATTTCAAATTCTTTAAGATTACAAAGATTCCCAAATGAATCAGGAAGTGATTCCAGCCTAGAATTAGTGATAGATAAGCCTTTTAAGTTTTTTAAGTTTCCAAATGATGGCGGAAGTGTTTTTATGTTACTGCCGTCAATTATTAATGATTCAAGTGAACAAAGATTTCCAAAAGATTCAGGCAAGGTATTAAATTCATTAACAGTATAAGCTGGGCCGCTAAATCTTTGTTTTTTGTAGTGATTTTCCTTATATACCCAGAGGTTCAAACTTAGCTTTTTTAGGGATTTTAAATTGCCAAAAGATTCAGGCAAAGGGAAAATATTACCGTTTACATTCATTTCTTCCAAGGAAACCAAATTACCAAATGACTCAGGAAAACGAATAAAATCGTCTAATTGAATCTCATTAAACATATAACCGTTATTTTTTAAAGGGTTTTTTGTTAAATACTCATTATATCCTGTTTCTATTGATAATTTTTTTAATGATTTTAAATCCCCAAATGAATCCGGAAAATAAACGGTACTGCTGTGCCCAAGATCCAGCTCTTCCAGAGAAGAAAGATTGCCAAAAGATTCAGGCAGCCGGACAAGGTTTCCGCGAAAAGTGTGAAAATACTTTAATTTAGAAAGATTTCCAAATGATTCAGGCAGTCTTTCTATTTCTGTATTGATAAGTTCAAAATATTCAAGCTCCGGCAAGCTGCCAAATGACTCAGGCAGACCGCGAATCTCACTGCTGGAAATAGATAATTCGTATAGCGCCGGAAGATTAGAAAAAGATTGAGGCAGATATTTTATACAGCCGTATGTGTTAAGTTTTTGCAATGATAAAAGGTTCCCAAATGAATCCGGCAGTGTGTCAAGGCCATGTAAAGAAAGGTGCAGTTCCTGCAATGATTTTAAGTTTCCAAATGATGGCGACAGTTTTTTAAATTTAGAATCGCAAGAGATACCACCGGTTAATTCCAGTTTTTCCAGAGAAGAAAGATTGCTAAATGTTTCCGGTAATTTTTTTAAGTAGCAGCATGAGTCTATAGAAAGTTTTTTTAGTGCGGCTAAACTCCCAAAAGATTTTGGCAGACTTTTTATATTTGCATCATAAATGTCAATTTGTATAAGTTTTTGCAGATGTTTTACGGTTTGCGGGATATTTTTTATCGATCTCCCCAAATATAAATATTCAAGATTAACAAGTTCGCCAATCCATTTTGGAATATTTAAAGTATGGGGGTTTTTATTGTTTAGAATAGATCGGTCTTCTGAATAAATACCGCCAACAGATAAGTGCTTAAGTTTTTTATAGCCGCGGATAAACCCCGGTATTTTTTTAAGGGGCATATCAGAAATATTTAAGACTTCCATGTTATTAAGATTATTTAAACTGTCCGGAAGGGATTTAATTTTTGGATTGCCGGATAAATCAAGTTTGCAAAGGCTTGTCATAAAACCAAGCCAAGATGGTATTTCTTTTAATTCGTTATTGTTCAGCATTAAAGATTCAAGGCGCAAACAGCGTAATTCTATTGGGAGTGTTTTTAAACCCGTATGACCAAGGTTAAGATGGATAAGTTTAGGAAGTTCCATTAAAAATGCCGGCAATTTATCAAGCTCGTTTATTTGTCTGTCAAGTTCGGTAATTACATTGTGCCGGCTTTGATTTTCCCATGTATCTGAAAAACCTAAACTTAAAGATGTTATATTCTTTAGGTTCCCAATAAACTCTGGTATTGTAAAAAATTCGTTGGCACTTATATCAAGTTTTTCCAGTAGAGATAAATCCCCTAACCATTCGGGCAAGGCAGGCAGGCAATTCGCACCAAGATAAAAGGTACGCAGGGCGTTAAGATTTTTTAATGTTTCCGGGAGGGCTTTAAGCCCGCAATGTCGCAGATTAAGGTATTGTAAGGCGGGTAAATCCCCTATCCAATCCGGTATAACTTTTTCTTTATCAAATCTTAAATGGAGTGATTCTAAATCTAGATACTCAAGAGATTTTAACTTTCTAATGCAATCAGGTACTTCAAGAAAACTATTTACGCCTATATCAAGGTAGTTAAGCTCTTGTAAGCCGGAAAAAGAATCGGGCAGAGAATCGATCATATTTGCCCGTAGATCAATTTTTTTTAAAGAATGTAATGAACCAATCCAATCCGGCAGGGAGCTCAGTTGATTATTGCTAAGATTAAGGGTTGTAAGGTTTTCTAGGTCTTTAATTTCTGCGGGAAGTTCAATAATTAATAAATGGGAAAGATCCAGTGTTTTTTCCCCGTTAAGACGGCAGTTTTCTATCCGTTTTGCAATTTCTTTTTTATTAGGCGCATTATAAATCATATTCCTATCTCCTCTTCTTAAATATGCCCATTTTTTGCTAGACTTAATGGTTCTTTTATACAAAATAACACATTGATCTGTCATAGAATGATAGACCTGAATTTTTCTACTGGTTATAGAAGATCATGAGGATTTTAAATATATGGTTTTCCCAGCTTACCCAAACCTTCCCGATAGTTTATCTTGGGGGTTTGTGAAAACTGTTCTTAATTATCTAAGCGTTTTCAATTGCATATTCCGCTCGTGCCTGTTGCGCAACTTTAAAACTTGCCAACAAATTAATATTGAATGTAGAAAAATAAAAATATCCTCGATATTATTTATAAAAAAGAAGAAATAAACAGGCGGAATACCCGGTTTCTTTACAAATACAGGCAAA
>Ga0099364_10012621_pt1 | contig 11374 bp, 5 predicted proteins | sample TergutTh196P3_FD_73070 | JGI IMG/M metagenome (GOLD analysis project Ga0099364, IMG submission 73070) | Microcerotermes parvus P3 segment gut microbial communities from Pointe-Noire, Republic of the Congo - Th196 P3 | ecosystem: Host-associated > Arthropoda: Insects > Digestive system > Gut ...
TTAGCCGTTCCGATTATTGCCCCCCCCATGTAGCTTGCGCAGTGGGGGGGGAAGGGGGGGGGGGCATACAGTAAAAACATTTTCTACAAAGCTCCACATACATAAGAGGCTTATGTAAGATATTTATGTTATATTATTATTTCCCCCCCCTCCCCCCCCCCCTCATACTTCATGGGGGCGGCAACATCGATTTTTCGGAACGGCTGAAGGCGTTCCCTACAAAACTCGGAACGGCTGAAGGCGTTCCCTACAAATTGAGTTATAAGAGAGATTTGACTTTTTTGCACAGCTGTTCTGCTTCTTCTATCGTCTGTGCTTCGGCAAATATGCGAATTATCGGCTCTGTTCCAGATTTTCTGATATGCACCCATTTTTTATCAAAGACAAATTTTAGTCCGTCAGTAGTATCGAGTTTAGCATCTTTAAAGAGATTTTGAGCTTTTATTAAGATATTGTCCATTTCATCGGGATTTATATCAATCTTTTCTTTAGCAAAATAGTATTTTGGTATTTCAGATGCTAAATCAGATATTTTCATTTTTCTTTCAGTCATAAATCCGAGCAATAGAGCCATGCCTGAGACAGCATCTCTTGTATAGTTTACTTCTGGGCAGATGATACCACCGTTTCCCTCACCACCAATGGGGCAATTATTATTTAACATAGCGACTGACACATTGATTTCTCCGATAGGAGTTCTGATGACATTTACTCCAAACTCTTTGGCAATATTGTCTGAAGCCATAGAGGATGATAGGTTTGTAACAATATCTCCTTTTTTATGTCTCAAGACTAATTTTGTAGCAAGTAATAGTGAATACTCCTCCCCAATACAATTGCCTTTTTCATCTATGATGACAAGTCTGTCGACATCAGGGTCAGTGGCAAACCCTATATCTGCCTTATTTTCTTTTACTACTTTGCAGATTTGAGTGAGATTTTTTGCAAGCGGCTCTGGGTTGTGGGCAAATATTCCTGTAGGCTCGCTATTTATTTCTATGACCTGACAACCAAGCTCTTTTAAAAGTGTAGGTGATATCACACCACCTGCACCGTTTACGGAGTCTATTACGACCTTGTATTTTGCTGTTCTAATGCTATTTACATCAAGATAAGGAATTTCTAAAATCTTTTGTATATGTCGCCATGTAGCCTCATAATCTTCTCTTTTTTGACCTATATTTTGCCAATTTATATTATGAAAAACCTTTTCTATATTGTCAATCGAAATGCGATTTAAAAACTCTGCCATGACTTCTGGAAAGAGAAACATACCGTTTGCATCGATAAATTTCATTGCATTCCATTCAGCTGGATTATGAGAGGCAGTGATACAGATACCGCCTTGAGCTTTTAACTCTTTTACACTCAAAAGCAAAGTAGGTGTCGCTACAATGCCCAGCCATATCACATCTATGCCCACTGATAAAAGACCAGATATCACAGAATGAGCTAAAGCTTCACCTGTGGTCCGAGAGTCACGACCTACTGCAATGGTAATCTTTTCTACATCAGTGGTTTCATGATACCTTTCTTTTTGAAATAACCCAAACTGAGCTGCTATTTTCATCGTGATATCGGGCGTAATTCCTTTTCCAAAGACACCGCGGATACCAGAAACACTCATCATTAAATCTTGCATAGTATTACCTCTATTTAAATTATTTTTTTCACCAAATATCAATGAAAATAAATTGTCATTCCTTACAAATATCGAAGATATATGACTCTTTATAGAAACAAAATCCACACAACACCATTCCCCCCCCTACCCCCCCCATAAATGTGGGGGGATTTTCCCCCTCCATAAATGTGGAGGATTTTTCCCCTCCATAAATGTGGGGGATTTTCCCCCCACATTTATGGGGGGGGTAGGGGGGGGGAATTTGAAGTTGCAGGCAGGATGCCTGCGTTCCCAGTGATTCAACTTCACACAGACACATATCTGGTCTCAATCTGATAATTATCATTTTTTACTATAGGTAGTTGCTCTACAAGTAGTTTATATCTGTCTATCTGCTCATCATCTGAAATTTTCCCAGTCTTAAAATCTACAATCAAAATCTTTTTATCCCTTGTATTTATCATCAATCTATCTATACGGGATATTTTTTCTTTGTTAAATAGAGTCAATTCATTGAATATTTTATCCCAATCTCTACTGAAAAGGTCAGTATTTGATGCTATGAAAAGATTGACTTTTTTTACTATTTCTGATAGCTCTTTTTTGGTCAAGATATTTCCATAAAGTCTTTTTGTCTGTAAATAGGCAATATTGTGTTCATAAGGTAAATCATATTTAATATAAGAGAGATAGATATGAGCTGCACTTCCATGAAGTTTACTTTTTTGAGTGAGGAAAATCGTTTTTAAAGGAAAATCAGATTTTATATCAGTTTCATCATCCTTTATAATGCTTGCTTGTTGGCTTTTTTTCAATATCAGTAGCCTATTTTCAATATCAAAATAATCTTTTATATTAGTATTCTGAGTAATATTTTCGGTATCTTGTAGATTATTTATTTTAATAAAATCTTTAGATGAAAGTATATCAATACTTTTATCTGAAATCAGTTTAGCATTTTTTACTATTTTTGTTTTTATAGATTTTGTTTCTATTAAGTCCTTTTCTTTATAAACCCAAAATACTGCTAAATTTGTCTTTGCCCTCGTTAGAGCTACATAGGTATTGTTCAATTCCTCCATATCATTACGATTTTGTATTTCCATAAATTCACTTTCAAAAAGCTCTTTTAAAACAGATTTATAGTTCAACCCCAAGAAAACATTTTTTAATCGATTGAAATTATTGAAATCTACAGTAAAATCTATGTCAAGATTTGAAAAGGGAGGCTTCTTTGTATAAGCATCATAATACAAAAACACAGTGTCAAAGCCAAGTCCCTTTGCTTTATGAATAGTCAGCAAGGAAATAGCCTCGCTTTCATGTGTAGAAAGCTGTTTTTGATTGCTTTTTTCACTACCTACTTCGCAAAACCTTAAAAAACCGTCTAAATCAGGAGTGTATTCCTCAGAATTGCTTAAAAAATCAGAGATAATACCCAAAAAGGTATAGAGATTTTTTAGGTCAATTTCATTTTTAAATACAGAGGCAATATCAAATATTTCAATGATATAATTGCAAAGTATCAATGGATTTTTGTATAGGATATCAATGTCGTGAGAGGAATGGTATTTTGAATAAATCTCATTTATATAGGATAAAATGGAAGTTGATATATTTTCCCCCCCCTCCCCCCCCCGCTCATACTTCGTGGGGGGGGCTATAATTTGCATTGCAATATCTTTTAATACAGTGCTATCTATCAGCAAAATATCAGATCTCAAAAACTTTAAAAGAGCATTGTAGTCCCTATATTGGATATATCTTAAAAGATTAATTAGAGCCTTCGGTATCTTGTGGTCAAAGATTGAGCGTGAAGATTCCTTTACAAAAGGGATACGATGAGAAGTCAGTATACTTGCTATTTTTTCTAACTCTTTATTTGTTCTTGCCAAGATAGCAGTTTCACCGAGTTTTCCTCTCTCATTTTCAGAGCTACCCTCCCAAGCTGGCAACACTATGTTTTCTACAAATTCAAAATAGGCGACATCTTTTGCAGAGCTATCAGGTTCAAAAAACACATTATATACAGCACCTATTTCATCTTTTTTTGAGGATGTGATACCTGAAGGATACTGCCATTTGTCAAAATGTTCTATCGGGTTTTGAGGGTTATTGGTAGATGGTAAGGCTAAATAGGGTATTAAATCTCTCATTTCATTGCCAAATAATCCATTTACAAAATTTACAATAACAGGGACAGAACGATAACAAGTGTTTAATGTCTCTTCTTTTACTCTCAAAAAGGTTTGCATATATTTCAATAGCTCACGGACACCTCCCCGCCAACCATAAATCGACTGTTTCTCATCTCCGACTACAATCACAGCTGTATCATCATATACCGATACTCCAGAGGATAATTCGTTCATCATCGGTGCTAAAATCATAAACTGGATCAGAGAAGTATCTTGAAATTCATCTATCAAAAGGTATTGATTTCTCACAGCGAGGAACTCATAAAATTGATTTTCTACAATCATTCTTTCAGTGTCAATCATAGAATACTCTGGGTCATAAAGGTATTTGTAGGTATACCAGGCTATGTCTGAATAAGATAGGACACCTGATTTTTGCTTTATCTTGTCATATTTGGAGAGGATGACTTCCCATAAATCGAGGATTTGTTTGTATTCTTTGAGGACATATTCAAGATAAATAAATTTTAGAAATGCCTCTTTTATCTCTGGAATATTATTAAAAGGAGCATTTCTTATGTAAGTTCCACTATAGAGTTTAATATAATCGTTATTTCTTATATTATTTATTCTTTTTTTGTTTAGCTTAAATATGCCTTTTTCTACAAAGATTTTTACTAAATCAAGGAAATTATGCTCATTTATTTCATCTTTTTTTATGCCAAAGGCGTCTATAACTACATTGTTTAAATAGTCACTAAAGACTCTATCTTTTTTGTTTTCTGAAAGTTTTTGTAAAATCAGTTCGTGTAAAAGTTTGCAATACTCTAAAAAAATATTTTGAAAGGCTTGGACTTCTCTTTGCCCCCCACATTTATGGGGGGGGCGGGGGGGGGCAGATTGAGAAATAAAATAATACACCCACCTCTCCTCTATCAGCTTATTAAATATCTTACCTAGTGTCTCAATATTCTTTTGAGGGTTCATATCACTTAAAGCCTGCAAAATAGCTATATTTTCATCTTTCACAAGTTCCTCAAAAATCTTTTCCCAGACTTCAAAATTTGCTTTTTCATCAATTGTATAGTGAGAGAGTTTCATGATAGGAGCTATCATAGTCTTAAAAACTTGATTTATCAGAGCATCTATGGTAGAGATGCGAACTTTATCCTTTTGAGTTTTTATCTTGATATTTATTTTTTGTAGGGCATCAAAGACATCATCATTAAAGGGTTTCCCCGTGCTTTCCTCAAGCTGATTGATGATACTCTTATCTTTATTTATCAGGATTTTTTCAAGCATAGTGAAAATCATGTTCCTTATCTCTGCTGCTGCCTTTCGTGTAAAGGTGATGACAAGTATTTTCTCAAATTGAAAATCATCTTGGACAGTGTCGGAAATAAAGAAATTTTTTATCAAGATAGATATGTATTCAATCGCAAGTCTATGCGTCTTTCCAGTCCCTGCACTTGCTGAAATCACTCTGTTGTTGTTTTTCATTTATTCTCCTTTTTTAACTGGGAACGCAGGCATCTTGCCTGCAATATATTAGTAATATTCATAATTTGCAGGCAAGATGCCTGCGTTCCCAGTTGAAGTTACCGCTATGATGGCTCGACCCTTGTGTCGCGGCGGCTCTGTTGTTGTTTTTCACTTATTCTCCATTTTTCAAAAGGTCTGTCCTATTAATCTCTATATATTTTTCTCTATCAGACTTTGATTTTGGATAAAAATAACCTGATTTTAAGCATAAATCAAGGGTTTCTTTTAAATTTGTCTGCAATTGGAGTATAGCTGTTTTTGAAATAACAATAGGTTTACTCGGAGTGGTGTCAAAAATAGAGACGAACCTCATTTCATACTCAAATTGCTCATTTTTAAAAGAATATTCACTTAATAACCATTGATAGAGATGTAGTTGATTAATGTCCTCTGAACCAGTCTTAAAATCTATGATATGGATTGTTTTCTTTTCCTCATCGGCTGGCGAAGTTATCACCATATCTGGTTTCCCAGAGATAAACACTTTATAATCATCAGTTTCCAAAAATAGAGTCTCTGGTATCGCAATCTCGATATTAACCAGACAGTTGTCTGATAAAGAGACAATATCTTCAAAAATAAAGAATTTTTTAATCCTCTTTTTTACCAAAGGAAATAGCACATTTTCAAAATATTTACCTGAAAAATCATGAGGAAACTTATAAAGATTTTTATGATAAACAAGCTCTCGATACACTTCATTTAAGTTTTCATCTGTCAATGCTATTCGAAACTGCTCTAAAGTGATTTCTTTATAATTTTTTAAAATATTTTTATATATTTCCTCCAAAAAGGAGTGAACTATTATCCCCAAAATCTTATTATCTAATCTGTCTTTTGTAGGATATTGAAATTTTTTGAAACCAAGATTGCTATTTATGAACCAATAAAATGGGTCTTTTATCAGTTCAGACACCGTATAAGTATTTAGCTTGATAATATAAGGCTCTTTAAAATCGGTGTCAAAGGCAGCAGGTAATAGACAGAAAAAACTGGGAACGCAGGCATCTTGCCTGCTACTGGGAACGCAGGCATCTTGCCTGCTACTGGGAACGCAGGCATCTTGCCTGCTAATGAAAGATTTTGCAGGCAGGATGCCTGCGTTCCCAGTAGCAGGCAGCGGTAGCCTTGCGTTCCCAGTAGCAAAAACCCCCATATACCCTTTATCCTCACATCGATGTCTTGTTACATTTTCAGGTAAAAAAATCTCGATTTCTTCAACAAAAGAACTTTTCTCGACATTTTCATCCTCATTTTCTGTATAAAAAATATGACATTCCTTTGAAGCCAACAAAAGTCTCAAAAAATAATACTTCTCTCGCAATCTGATATCATTGTAAGTCTTTAGTCCTATATATTCTCTCTGTTTTTCATTAAAAAGAAAATCTATAGATTTTGACTTTGGTAAAATGCCTTCAGTAGCATTTAAAATGACGAGCTTATCATAAATCAGATTTCGGGTATCGAGGAGTGTAATAAACTTTATCTTTCCAGGAGAATCGGAACTAAATGACACCATAGATGGCTTTAAAAACTCGACAAAAAACCTTAATAAAGGTATTATGATAGGTTGCTTTGGTGAAAAGGGAAATATATCTTTCCAATCTCTGACAATACCAAATTCTTCGATGCTAAAAATATTTGAAAGTATCTCGTAAAAAATCTCTACCATATTTGTAAGTTCCATAGACTCTTGGCTACTTATGTCATTTATCACGATACCACCCTCTGCATCTATCAGATTTATAAACTGATTCATCTGTCGAACATTGAGAAGTTTCACTATCAAGTCGGCAAATTTTTGTATCTCTTTTTTGATAAAGGGACAATCAGTTTGTTTTAGTATTTGATGAATATCAAAAGGGTTAAAATAGAGAATTCCTTTGTTTGTAAGATTGATAAATAAAGTAGCAAGGGCATCTCTGAAGTTGAGTATTCCCCCCCCTGCCCCCCCCATAAATGTGGGGGGAAGAGAGGAGTCATCCCCCATAAATGTGGGGGGAAGAGAGGAGTCATCCCCCATAAATGTGGGGGGAAGAGAGGAGTCGTCTCCACAAGCTACATGGGGAGAGCTAAAATCTATCCCCCCAAAAAAGCTAAACACCTCTTGTAAAGGAAAGAGATATATCTTTTTTTCATCCACATATCTTATACTCTCAAAAATATTTAATAATCTCTTAAAATAACTATATATTTCACTATTTTGAAAGGAATAACTTTGGGGAAGGTCAAATTTTTCACAAGATAAAAACCTAAACCAATTATGCCCATAAAAATCATAATCAACGATAGTCTTTATATTTTCTCTTTCTATCGTCTCTATTGCCTTATTAAGCATTGAGAAATCATTTACTGCTGAATAAAGGTGAATATTTACATTAGGAAGACTGGACATCTTGTCTGTAACTTCAACTGGGAACGCAGGCATCTTGCCTGCAACTTCAACTGGGAACGCAGGCATCTTGCCTGCATGCATTGATTTTTCAGTTTTATTTGCAGGCAAGATGCCTGCGTTCCCAGTAGATGTTTCCGCTTGGGCATATAGCGGAGGCTTGCCTTCACCCTGTAGTAAATTGTAAATTGTAAATTGTAAATTGTTAATTATTTTCAATGCCTTTTTATCAAAAATCTCTTCTGGTAGCTGAAAATATAATACTACTTCCTTTTTCTCACCCAAAAGTTTTATTAAAGTCTTTTCACTCTCTGAAAAATAAAATTGGTTTGCAAATACTATGGTGTCATAACCTGTAAAATACATTTCCACAGCTTCAAAATTTTGTTTTACAAATATCACATCGTCAAAATCTGTTTCTTTTAAATAACTTTTATAATCAGCATACATTTGAAGCAAGTCCCGCCATATCTCAGATTGCCAATCAGCAAGAAAGCCTTGATCTTCGAGCTTTTCTTGTATTATATTTAAATTGATGCTTTCATTTCGTAGCTCTTCAAATAAACCAAAAAACTGTGAGGCAAAGAGTGAGGAGGCAAGATAATCCGTGATATGATATTTTTCTTTTAGTTCTGAACCGAGTGACTGAAAAAACATCAAAAGCCTTTTTGCATCTTGTAAACAAGGCTTTTCAGACAGACAAATTAAGTCGATGATATCTTCAATGGTGATAAGATTAATATCTTGAAATGTCCAATGCTTATGGATGGTCTCATAAGCAATATCACGATTGATTTTACTTGGAAATATTATGGTAGTATTTTCTTTTGTGTGTTTCTGAAAGATGCTTTCAATCAGGTTTTCTGTGATTTCTATGAAATTAAAACTTAGCATAGTTTCAATGTTTTGATGCGACAGAATATATTCTGTCAAAACTTATGTCGAGGCTCTCTGTGTGCTTCTTGCCTTCTCATAAACCCTCTGTATAAAAAAAACACTAATGACACTCCACTATTTTTTTCTTCGTAGGTAGCAACTTGTAACTTGTAACTTGTAACTTGTAACTTGTAACTCTTTCCTCTCTGTGTGCTTCGTGTCTTCTCTTAAAATCTCTGTGTTAAAAAACTAAAACCCAAAAAACTCCTCTGCATTCACAAAAGTCTGCTCTGCAATAACTCTCGGAGACATTTTCAAAATATCAGCTATCCTTTGTATCACATAAATCAAGTATTCAGGAGTATTTCTTTGACCTCTATATGGTATCGGGGAAAGGTAAGGGCAGTCAGTCTCAATCAACAATTTATCTCTTGGGATGATACGGACTACATTATCTAAGTTACTATTTTTGTATGTGATGACTCCAGTGATGCTTATGTGCCAGCCTTGTTCAAGTATCTTTTCGGCAAAATGCACATCACCTGAAAAACAATGAAATACCAATTTTTTAGGTTTATATTTCATCAATATTTCAAAACAATCCTTATGAGCATCTCTATCGTGAACTATTAAGGGAAAATTCAATTCCATTGCTATCTTTACCTGCTCTTCAAACACTTGTTTTTGTATTTCAGCAGGGTTATACATTCTATAATAATCAAGACCTATTTCTCCAAGTGCTAATACTTTTTCATTTGTTAAAAGCTCTCTTAGTCTGTTTTCATCATATTTTTGGATAGTAGACGGATGATAACCAGTTGTAACCCTTATTTGAGGGTATTTCTCACAGAGTTTTAATCCTTTTTCTGTAGATTCTGCATCAATACCAATGTTAATGATTTTATCTACACCTGCTTTAAAACAAGACATCAATACTCTGTCTCTATCACTCTTGTATTGGTCAAAATCAAGATGGGCATGCGTTTCGTAAATTCTCATATTTTTCTCTCTCTATAAAATCAATAATCTTTTTCTTTATCATAAAGTAAAAATTCTTCCTGTTTATGATACCATATATACATCACATTTCCCATAAAATTCATCGTTTCGGGTAATGGTATTAGTATCAAAAAGACAGATATTATATTCAAAATTCCGCAGAAAAAAATCAAGGCAAATTGTTGCCACCTTAGATATTTGCCTGCATAATATCCTTTTTTGAAAAGGGTGATGATATTACCTGCATTTCCCTCTTGATTATTTCCATAAAAAAATATCAAAAAGGGAATAGGAAATGCTATTGCCAGACCCCACAAAACCAAGATAAACCTCACTATATTCAATATCGGGTCGCCTTGACAGATTAACTTTAAAAAAGCAAAATATATCGCCATTATGAAAGTAAATAACAACAATTGGGGATAAAACCTCTTTAATTGCTCCACTCTGTAGCTCCAATCTCCGATTGGATTAGATATGGGAGGGGGAGGAGTCTTACCTTTATTTAGCCCCCTCAATGTAGTGCCAGAGCTTGCCTCTGTGCTTGTGAGTGGCATTTTACCTTTATTTTGCCCCCCCCATGAAGTATGAGTGGGGGGGGAAGGGGGGGGACTGTTATTATTTTTCCCTCTCCGCCTATTATCCTCATTTTCATTTTCTATTCTCATATTTGAAAAAGTCGCAAAAGGCAATAATAATAAAGGAAAGATAAATATCATACAGACATTGACAAATAAATAATTGAAAAATCCATTTTCACTGATTACCTCAAAATATGTCAAATACAGCGTCAAAAGTAGTGCCAAAGCGATACCAATAAAGTAAAAATTAAAGCCTGAACTTGATTTTCTTGAGTTTTCCCAAGCCTGTTTTAATATCTTTTTTACCTTAAACTGTTCATGATAACTCTCTGAAGGCAATCCGCATTCTAAACAATATAAATCTAAAGTAGTTAGTTTCTTTTTACAATTTCTACATATCATAAAACATACTCCATTTTTTATTTTTGTCGATAAAAATTTTATACAGCCTTTTTTGTCAATTGTTTTTTCAATTCTGTTATTTCCCCTATTTTTCAATTATAATACAACAGAGCTGTAGGGAACTGATTTATCTGTTCCGAAAAGCTGTTTTTTAACACAGAGTTTTTGAGTTTTTTTTTTTAACACAGAGTTTTTGAGAGTTCACAGAGAGCACAGAGAATGAATGATAATTTATTTATTAAAATACGTATTCTGTGTGCTCTGTGTCTTCGATCAGCCCCCCCCATGAAGTATGAGTGGGGGGGGGAGGGGGGGGAATAATTCTTAATTCTGCATTCTTAATTCATAATTCTTAATTAATAATTCCTAATTCTGCATTCTTAATTCATAATTCTTAATTCCTAAAAATCTCTGTGTTAAAAAACTATTTCAAAAAAAATCTACACCCGATTAAAAAAAAATTTCTTGACTTTTTCACCCTCTTAAATATTTTGACGCAAAACATTAAAATTTTAAATTTATTTTGCAATTTAAAATTTGTAAATTATAAATTATAAATTATAAATTGTAAATTGTTAAGAGGGTGTTAGAGTTTATGAATTATTGTGAGGAACTTGATTTTCTGAAAATCAATTTAAAGACCAAAATTACGCATTTTGGCGATACTTTGCAAAAAAGGTCAAATTGGGTCTATTTTTCCGTTTTAAGTCCGTTAAATGCTCTCTATGCCTCTTTAAATCATAAGATTTACCCCCCCCCCCCCCCCCCCCCACCCCCCCCCCCCCCCCCCCCCCCCACGCCACACCCCCCCCCCCACCCC
>Ga0099364_10012622_pt1 | contig 11374 bp, 1 predicted proteins | sample TergutTh196P3_FD_73070 | JGI IMG/M metagenome (GOLD analysis project Ga0099364, IMG submission 73070) | Microcerotermes parvus P3 segment gut microbial communities from Pointe-Noire, Republic of the Congo - Th196 P3 | ecosystem: Host-associated > Arthropoda: Insects > Digestive system > Gut ...
AACATGCCTGTCGCAGGTGTAATGCCCGGATCAAGATCAAGCCTGATCCACGCCGTCTGCGCACTGCCATCACCAGCGTTCGAACCGCCGGCAAGACCGGCCTCATCCACCAGCGCACCACCTTCACCTGCACCAATGACAGTGTCTATTGTTGTCTTTTCTACAGTGATCACCAGCGTGCTCGTTGCAATGTCGCCGTCACCGTCTGTTACCGATACCACGAACGAGGGCGTGCCGGACACATTGGCATTTGCAGCGTAGGTATAGTGATATACACCACCTTCAACCCACACTGACATGCGACCTTCTGGCGTATTGATGAAGACCGGATTACCAACAGTGCCACCCATCACGTTCACACCATTGACTGTCACGAGAGCTACACCGTCGGCTCCGCCAACAACATCAAATACGCCAGAGACTGACTGACCGCTCTTGACATCAACCGCAGTTGCATCCCACGCTGTCAGCGGGATATCATCCTGAATGTCGATCAGAATCGTCGCCGTTCCCGTATTGCCATAGGCATCTGTGATCGTGATACCAATGCTGTCAGCATCATATTCAACGTGCCTGTCATTGTTGATGGCAGGATCTGTTGTATACGCTGAAGTCAGCGTGTACTGGTACTCATAAACGCCAGAACCTGGAGAGGTCTCGCGCACATCAAGACTGCCGTACGTACCTGCAAACGTTCCTGTGGCAACGCTGATACCTGGATCAAGAACGAGCGTGATCCAGCCGGACTCATTGCCAACTCCTGGCGTCGTACCATCGGCAAGACCCGATTCGGAAACCAGAGCACCATCTGCACCTTCGCCAATCGTGACATCAATCGGGCTGTGCGCAACAGTCAGCGTCACTGTGTCAGTCGCAACGTCTCCGTCACCATCGGTCACCACTACCGTGTACGCACTTGTGCCATTCGTGTTCACATTGGCACTGTAGCTGTAGTGATACTGGTCACCATCCATCCAGACATACATCGTACCAGCAGCTGTTGTAATGGCAACCGGAGCCGCTGCTGTTCCACCTGTTACATCTATTCCATTTACTGTCACTGATGCTGCACCATCTGCACCACCCGTTACATCCAGTACACCTGCGACCGTATCACCGCTCTTCACATCCAGCGCATTCGCATCCCACGATGTCAGCGGGATATCGTCCTGGATGTCGATCAGAATTGTTGCCGTTCCCGTATTGCCATACTGGTCTGTCAGACCAATCTCGATTGAGTCTGCATCCCACTCGACATGCCTGTCATTATTGACTGCAGGATCTGTTGTATAGGCTGAAGTCAGCGTGTACTGATACTCGTAAACGCCTGAACCCGGAGAGGTCTCACGCACTTCAAGCTCTCCGTAAGCACCCGTAAATGTACCTGTTGCAGGTACAACGCCCGCATCAAGCACGAGCGTAATCCAGCCCGACTCATCGCCAACGCCTGGTGTCGTACCATCGGCAAGACCTGATTCGGAAACGAGCGCACCGTCGGCACCCTCACCAATCGTGATATCAATCGTCGTCTTTTCGACATTCAGGGCCAGAGTGTCTCTCGCAATGTCGCCATCGCCATCCGTTACAACCACCTCAAAGGCACTGCTGCCTGCCGTATTGACGTTGGCCGTGTACGAATAGTGATACTGGTCGCCTTCAACCCACACATGCAGGGTACCGGCACCCATCGCAACCGCTACCGGATTTGCCGCTGTTCCAACTGTTACATCAACTCCATTGACTGTTACTGACGCAGCTCCGTCAGCACCACCCTGAACATCCAGGAGACCGAACACTGTCGCACCGCTCATGAGATCAATGGCATTGTCAACATCCCAGGATGTCAGCGGAATGTCATCTTCAATATCAATATGAATCGTGGCTGTTCCCGTATTGCCGTACTGGTCTGTCAGACCAATCACAATTGAGTCAGCATCGATTTCAACATTCCTGTCATTATCAGCAGCAGGATCGGTTGTAAACGGCGAAGTCAGCGTGTACTGGTATTCATAAATACCTGAACCTGGAGAGGTCTCACGCACTTCAAGAGTGCCGTATGTACCTGCAAAATAACCTGTTACTGGCACAACACCCGCATCAAGCGTCAGCGTTATCCAGCCGGACTCATTGCCAACTCCTGGCGTTGTACCTTCAACAAGGCCTGATTCCTTGACCAGAGCACCATCCTCATCTTCACCGATAATGATGTCAATCGTGGTCTTTTCCACATTCAGGACGATTGTGTCGGTCGCAATATCGCCATCTCCGTCTGTCACCGACACGGTGAAGGAACTGCTGCCTTCTGTATTGACATTGGCCGTGTAGGAATAGTGATATTCACCATTCTCAACCCACACATACATCGTACCCGCAGCTGTCACAACTTCTGTCGGATTTGCGGCTGTTCCACCTGTCACATCAACACCATTGACGGTCACTTCGGCCGCACCATCAGCACCGCCCTTGACAACCAGAATTCCGGACTCTGTCTGACCGCTCATGATCTCAACAACATCTGCATCCCACGCAGTTATCGGAGCATCATCCTCAATATCGATCAGAATCGTCGCTGTTCCCGTATTGCCGTTTTTGTCTGTTACATTGACAACGATACTGTCAGCATCAATTTCAACGTTCTTGCCGTCACTGACTGCAGGATCGGTTGTATAGGCTGATGTCAGCGTGTACTGGTACTCAAAAATACCCGAACCCGGTGAAGTCTCACGCACCTCCAGGTCACCGTATGTACCAGCGAAGACACCCGTCTCAACCTTCATGCCAGCATCAAGATTCAACGTGATCCAGCCGGACTCATTGCCAGTTCCAGGCGTGGTTCCATCAGCAAGACCGGACTCCTTGACCAGAGCACCGTCTTCCCCCTCACCGACGGTGATTTCAATGATGACTTTTGAGACATCAAGCGTCAACGTGTCTGTCGCAATATCGCCATCACCATCCGTTACCGCAACGGTGAACACATTCTGACCTTCCGTATCAGCATTGGCCGTATACGAATAGTGATACTGGCCACCGGCAACCCACACTGAGAGCGTGCCCTCTGGAGTGTCAATCACAACAGGATTCGCTGCTGTTCCACCTCTTACATCAACACCATTGACTGTTACCTCTGCAATACCATCCGCACCGCCGGTTACACCCAGAACACCCGTTATCGTGTCCCCACTGTCGATGTCGACAGCACCCCTGTCCCAGGCAGTGGACGGCGCATCGTCACGAATATCGATCAGAATCGTCGCCGTACCCGTGTTACCATATTCATCTGTTATTCTGACTACGACCGAGTCAATATCATATTCGACATGTCTGTCGTTATTGACCGCAGGATCGGTCAATACATTACTCTCAAGGATGTAGCGGTATTCAAAAACGCCGCCAACTCCCTCACGCACATACAGGGTGCCATACGTACCCGCAAAAATACCCGTTGCAGGCGTAATGCCCGGATCAAGATCAAGCCTGATCCACGCAGTCTGCGCTGAACCGTCGCCTGCATTTGTGCCACCTACAAGACCGGCCTCGTCAACCAGCGCACCATCTGCACCTTCACCAATGATCGTGCTGATGTCGAGCTTTTCGACCGTCAGAACAAGGGGACTTTCTGTGATGTCGCCGTCACCATCTGTTACCGATACCGTAAACGCCTTCACTCCTTCAGAGTTGGGATTTGATACATACGTATAGTGATAGACACCATTTTCAACCCAGACCGACAGACGCCCCTCAGGACCGATGAAGTTCACCGGATTGCCATGCGTTGCACCCATCACATTCACACCATTGACCGTCACGGCAGCAACGCCGTCCGCACCACCGTCAATATCCAGGATGCCCACAACCGTATGACCGCTCATCACGGTTATGGCATCAACTTCCGCGTTATCCAGCACCCAGGCAACGGTCGGAACATCATCCTGAATGTCGATGTGAATGGTCACACTGCCCGTGTTACCGTATTCATCCGTCAGACCAATCACGATTGAGTCTGCATCCCACTCGACATTCGCGCCATCATTGACAGCAGGATCTGTTGTATAGGCCTTCGTCAAGGTGTACTGGTACTCGTAAACGCCTGAACCCGGAGACGTCTCACGCACCTCAAGCGTACCGTACGTACCATGGAATACACCAACAGCAGGCGTAACCGTGCCTGTTGCAACTGTGAAGATCGAGGACAGATCCAGTACCTGCCAGCCAGACTCATTGCCAACTCCTGGCGTTGTACCATCAATAAGACCGGATTCGGAAACAATAGCACCATCCTGACCCTGGCCTTCATTCGGATCAACGATGACGACTTTTTCCACATTCAGTGTCAGAACATCAGACGCAATGTCACCATCACCATCCGTTACAACAACTGTGAACGTATTGACACCCTCCGTATCCGGATTGGCCTTGTATGAATAGTGATACTCACCATTTTCAACCCAGACCGTCAGCACGCCTTCAGCCGTGGTTATAACAACCGGATTTGCCTCCGTGCTGCCGATGACCTCGTGACCTTCCACCATCACGCTCGCAGCACCATCTGCACCACCTACTACATCCAAAGTACCCGTATAGGTATGACCACTGTAAATATCTACGGAATCAACATCCCAGGAAATTTCCGGAATGTCGTCCGTAATCGTGATGCTCAGGGTACCCGCACCCTCATCACCATCAACATCTGTTATCAGAAATTCAAAGTTTTCGGCCTTTGCCAGATCCGTATCCGCACCTGGAGAAGTGTGCTCCGCACTCCTGTCAAGCGTGTACTCATAGCTGAACGTGTAATTGCCCGTTGTCGGATCCTGCGCACTGATACCCGTTATCGTCAGCGTACCGTGCTCTCCAGGTATCACTGTTACCGGATTGGACAGATCAATGACGTGCTCTGTTCCATTCGCATCCGTGATCGTCACACTCGCCAGACCATCCCAGGCATTGACCGTGAACGAACCCGCCTGCGTCAACGCGGATGCATCCGGATCCGTCCCGTCAGCAAGATGCTTCTCATAAAGATCAATGTAGCCCGGCTCACCTGCAACCGGGAACTCTATCGAGACGCCAGCATTCTTTACATCAAGCGTCAAAGTGGATGTGCTCGTATCACCATCGCCATCCGTGATCGTGTAACGAACGACAATGTGACCCTCAAAGGCGCTGCCAACCGGCTTGGTAAACGTGTACGTACCATCAGCATTCAGGATCAAAACACCGTAATCCTTGCCGTCAGTGGCACCCGTCAGAACACCCGTTACCTCATCACGCACAATGGTGTCAACGACAACCGGATCACCCTGGGCATCCAGCACCAGATTGCCATCAGCATCAACTTCCAGGAGAATGATCGCGCCATTGTCCCAGACCAGATCGTCAGCAGCAGCGCGACCGTCCGCACCAAAATTGTCGACGGCATTCGGGTCTTCAACCCGGGTGGAAGGATCATTGTTGACCTCGTACCAGCCATTAAGCACATCACCACTTACCGTGTTCGCACCATAGCCAACCTCGGCAAAATCATCACCGGAGACAGGGGCATCATCAATGATTCCAATATTGAGGGTGACTTCAGCTCTGTCACCATCTATGTCTGTTGCTACTACCGTGAAATTCTCCGGACCAAACTCCAGATTGCGACCATCGTCAGTTACCGGATCACTGGTAACAGCATCCGTCAGTGTGTACGAATAGACAATGCTGTACGTGCCATCACCATTATTGATGATGTCAATGACCTGGATTTTTCCGTACTGGCCATCAATTACCTGCGAGGACGGATCAGTCAGATCAATGGCTGCGCCATCAATGCTCAAAGTCGCAAGACCATCTTTCGCACTTACGCTGAAATAGGCATAGGCTGTCAAAGCAGCCTGATCTGGGGCGGTTCCAAGTGGCAGATTCGCTTCATTGACTTCTATATGGCTGCCAATGGTTATCGTATTGGAAGGATCATTCGGATCCGGAATGTCGATTGTCGGCGGGCTGTCAGGATCGCCCGGATCACCCGGCGTGATCGTTACAGCCGCATCTTTTACGTTCAGCGTCAACGTGGTTGTCGCCGTGTCTCCATCACCATCAGTTATGGTGTAGTGAACTACAATGTCACCCTCAAAAGCATTGTCAGAGGGCTTTGTGTACGTGTAGGAACCGTCAGCTTCCAGGACCAGCGTACCGTAGCTGTTACCATCAGCATCCGTCAACGCGCCTGTTACGTCATCGCGCACCAAATCCAGACGCTCAACCTCAACACCATTGTCATCAAACAGAACCAGTTCAATGGTGTCATTGTCCCAGACCAGATAATCTGCCTGTGCTTCGCCATCAGCACCAAAATTGTCTGCTGCTGCAGGAACATCAACCTTGCCATCTCTGACATTCTCGTACCAGCCTTCAATAACATTACCCGTTACAACCCCGGAACCGTGTAACGCATCAGCAATGTCTTCAGCAGCCATCGGAGCATCATCACGAATACCAATGTTGACCGACTGCTCAACCCAGTCACCATCAATGTCCGTTACCTTTACAACAAAGCTCTCAGCGTCAACCTCCAGATTTCTCGGATCCGCCGGATCAGCAGTCGCGCTCGAAACCGGATTCTCCAGCGTGTACTGGTAAACAATACTGTATGTGCCATCACCATTGTCTTCAAAAGCAACAACCCTGAAAGTTCCGTAATCTCCTTGTATAACAGGAGCGTTCGCAAGATCAGTCAAATCAACATCATGAACAAGACCTTGAGCATCGGTAACTTCAAGCTTCGCAAGACCATCTTTTGCATCAACAGCAAAATAGCCGTACGCAGACAGAGCATCAGGATCAGGATTCGTCCCATCCGGCAGGTTCGCCTCGTTGACTTCCAGGGCGTTACTTACCGTAATGCTTATCATGTTGCCTGGATTGTCCGGGTCTTCTATTTCAACAACTATCGGCTCGTCCGGAGACTCCGGGTCTCCTGGAATAATCTTCACACCAGCATCGGCTATGTCTATCGTCAGCTTCGCACCTGCACTGTCGCCATCAGAATCCGTTATCGTATAACCCACGATCAGCAGACCCTCCAGATCGTCACCTGCCACCGTACCCGCCTCACCGGCAGCCTTCGTGAACGTGTAATTGCCATCCGTATCCAGCACCAGATAACCATATACGTCACCGGCTGGACCCGTCAGCTCACCTGAGACAGGATCAAGGTCAAGCTCAACAACAGAGCCATCATTCAACTCCAGGACAATATCACCTGTGCTCCAGACAAAACCGTCTGCCGCAGCGCGACCGTCAGCACCATAGCTGTCTGCTGCTGCAGGATCCTCAAACCTGCCATCATTGTTCTCATACCAGCCTTCCAGGACGTTACCCGTCACCACTCCGGAGCCGTGCAGCGCATCAGCACTGTCATCACCTGCCACCGGAACATCATCACGAATACCAATGTTGACAGACTGCTCTACCCAGTCACCATCTATGTCCGTTACCTTTACAACGAAGCTCTCTGCATTAACCTCCAGGTTGTCACCATCGTCAGCTGCAGGATCACTTGTTACAGCCTCCACCAGCGTGTACTGGTAAACAATATCGTAGGTACCATCAAGATTGTCCACAACCGCAACAATCGTGAAGGTTCCGTAATCTCCTTCAATAGCAGCAGAACCTGAAGGATCCCTCCAGTCCACCTGATGAACAACGCCATGGGCATCAGTTACTTCCAGTGTCTCAAGACCATCCTTTGCTTCAACCCTGAAATAGCCATACGCTGACAGAGCATCAGCGTCCGGATCCGTCCCGTTTGGCAGATTCTTCTCGTTGACTTCCAGGGCATTACTCACCGTAATGGTGATCGTGCTGCCCGGATTGTTCGGGTCTTCTATTTCAACAACAATCGGCTCGTCCGGTGACTCCGGGTCTCCAGGAATAATCTTCACATCAGCATCGGCTATGTCTATCGTCAGCTTCGCACTTGCGCTGTCGCCATCAGTATCCGTTATCGTATAACCCACGACCAGCAGACCATCGAGATCGTCACCTGCGACCGTACCAGCCTCACCGGCGGCCTTCGTGAACGTGTAATTGCCTTCATCATCCAGCAACAGATAACCATAAACATCACCGGCAGCATCCGTCAGTGCACCTGAGACCGGATCAAGATCAAGCTCGACAACAGAGCCATCATTCATCTCCAATACAATGTCACCGGTGCTCCAGACAAGACCGTCTACTGCGGCACGACCGTCAGCACCAAAGAGGTCAGCGGCGGCAGGATCATCCACCCTGCCGTCATTGTTCTCATACCAGCCTTCCAGGACATTACCCGTTACAACACCGGAACCGTGCTGCGCTTCAGCATTGTCATCACGAGCCAGCGGATCATCATCCACTATGACGACCCGACCGCCAACAGTGGCGGAAGCACCAAGAACGCCTGTTGCAACAATCGTAAAATCAAAGCCTTCGGAATCACTGCCCAAATCGTGCTGATAGTTGTCCGTCAGCCTGTATTCATACGTGACCTCATAACGGCCACCACCCAGATCAACGACACCCGTGACAATGAATTCACCTGGAAAACCGGGCATCGGGACCGTAACGGCCGTTGACGGATCGGAAGGATCAGCACCCATGACATCAACACCGCCCATCAGGAGAGAACTCAGACCCTCACCGTGCGAATTGATGAAAAAGTGCCACGCGCCGTCTACCGGAGCATCAGGATCACCCGCCCTCGTTCCGGCGCTTTGACGACCCACATCAGTCAGACCACTCTCATGAACATGAATGGTAAAGCGCGAACCATCAACCGTGATCCACGGATTGTTCGGGTCTTCCGGAAACTCAAAAGAAGGCGTGCTCGCGATCGGACCGCGATCACCCTCATAGTCGTAAATCAACGGCAGAACAAGCGTCGGAGCGTCCGTATCAAAACCCGGCGTCACCTCGCCGCGCGCAGCATTCTGCTGGACAATGACGAAGTTGGAACCCTCATCGCCACCACCGGCAGCAGCGGTCGGACCGGCAGCAGCGGCCTCAAGAAGCTCGGTCGGGTCCTCACCACGCGCAATCGCGTCCTCAATCATCTGCTGGAGCATACCAACATTCTGCGCCGGGACCGACGGCATCGGCGCACCCTGGGACTGGGATGCATCAAAGGCACCCGTGAGAATCGCGCCATCCAAAGACAGATTCTGCTCAGCTCCAATCGTGGCAAAGCCGCCACGAACAAAATCAATGTGCGCATTGGACCCCGCGCCTGCTTTAACCGTCTCACCGGCAAAGACCTTGTCTCCCGCCTTGAGCGTACGCACCGTTCCACTTATGCTTACAGCTGTTACAGTTCCACTTACTCCCTTGACTACACCAACAACACTGCCAGCTGATACGTTCTGAGATGCCATGACTTTCCTCTTCTTTCTTCAAATAAAAATTCTGTGAAATTTCAATCCGTATTGCGTATATCTTTTAATGCCTTGTGTTCTTTCTGGCAGTGTGCATCACTTTCATGCCCGTTCGGCCCACTGCCTTTTTACCTGTTGTCCTGTCGGCCACTTATAATGTTTTTATTCTTTAGCCAAATTTCGAGGGTCGAACCCGCACTTGCATTCATAAAGACAATTCACAAACAATGCGAAAAAATGCACGGATTTACCCAAACTCTCGTGATTGTATTGGTCGAGAAGCGGCTTTGTATATTGTACTTTGGTACTATTTCTATTGCCCCGCAGCAACTTTTATTGACTAAGATCAATTTTACTGAAGTGCAACAACGCAATCTCTTTGTGGGAGAAAAAAGATCAGCACCGGTGCGCACCAATTGCGCCGGGCTAACAATGATGCCGTGTTTAACGCCCCCCAAAAAATGAAAGATCGTATTTCACGTTAAATGAAACAGAAAAAAATCTGCATAATTACTCACCTAAATATCCACAGGACCAGTTCCCAAACCGCCATGAAAATCAGCGTCCGGAAAGATGTCGCTGGGTCAGACGCACTGCCGACTGCGACCGGTAAGGAACTGAAGACTTCAAAGGTAAATTAAGGAAACACGCACATTCCGGAAAGACTGCCATTGTCAGGCAAGGCGTGAAAAACACACTGGACGAATATGTGAGATCAGGAAGGCCGAAAACAAAACCAGAGTGCCAGGATACACTAAAGAACGGTAAGATTTAAAAAAAGAAAGCACACTCACCTTTTTTTCGTCAAGAACAAAGGCTCTGTTGCTTAAAACAGCATACTGTTGACTTAAGGTTCTTCTGTCAGGAGAATGGCGGGATCAGGAGTCTGTTTTTGATTCAGTGAAAGTCCTCCGCCACGAAAAGCGAATTTGAACATTTTTCGTCTGACTCCCCGTGGATTTTTCCAACCTGCCACGAGTACATTTTTGACGTCCAGTTTCGCTCAAAAGGCTTTGATTCCTGGACTCACGTTCCTGCGGGGAAAAACAACCAAACCGGGCAATCTGCGTCTCGCAATCCATGGAGCACCCGCAAAAGAAAGTTCTTCTGCCGTGTGCGCAGTCATATCCGCAGCCTGGAGCATCAGCTTCCGGATGATGCCGTGAACAAAGAGCATCGCATAAAACTCCTGACGAACCAAATCCGGCCTTTTGCTGCGTAAACTCATGTTTTCATTCAGATGGACTTTCAACTCATCAAGCGCCAGCTCAACGCGCCAGCGCCGATGATACAAATGTGCCAGATCATGAGCTGGAAATTTGAACTCATCCAGAAGATCAGTTATCAGCCGGCAGGACTTGACCTCACCATCGTCCATGAGCAGTTCAAATTCGATTACCCTGACGCGCTCAACCTCTTCCAAAATCTGACTTTTGGACGCACGTTTTCGTCTCCTTTGGTCACTGTAAAGTCCGCTGATAAAGGAGCCATCATCAAGTTCGCGAATAACCGGAAAAACCTGATTGCTCCAGTCCTGAAACAGCCTTTTGCAGCCCTGCTCACCCGCTGCCAGCCAGACCGGATAGCCCGATAAACCTCGACCGGGCAGAACCAGCATGCTGCTGTCAGCACGCTTTAACACTTCCTTGGCCAACACCTGCCCGGACACCTTGCAAGGACCCATTTTGGCACCTGTCATCACATGCGTTGCACATTCTGTCAAAACCACAAATCGCAACTGCGGACAGGCCGAAGAACCACGATTAACAGAAGGATACCCAAAATACCGGGCATTGATCTTCTCATCGGCAATATCAAGCGTACTCTCGTCAATGACCATAACTCGCAGGCCAGCATATGTCAGACCTGACCTGGCTTCATTGCCAACAGGACGTATGCTCTCCGAATACATCATCTCCAGCGGAAGTGGACCCAACCGGGTGCGGGCGCGTGATATCGCCGCTTTCGTCGGAACAATG
>Ga0099364_10012623_pt1 | contig 11374 bp, 15 predicted proteins | sample TergutTh196P3_FD_73070 | JGI IMG/M metagenome (GOLD analysis project Ga0099364, IMG submission 73070) | Microcerotermes parvus P3 segment gut microbial communities from Pointe-Noire, Republic of the Congo - Th196 P3 | ecosystem: Host-associated > Arthropoda: Insects > Digestive system > Gut ...
CGTCGTTTACCAGAGGCAAATACGCTTACGACTTTGGCGACACCGGACAAACAACCCCGCTTATCAGAATGATGACTTTAGGAAGCGGATTTATCCCATCTGCAAACCATGCCGGCGGACTGCGCTACCACGGAATGAACTCCATTTTGGCAAAATTGTATCAAGATGGTTTAATAGAAGCCAGATCCGCTGTTCAAACCGATGTGTTTGATGCCGCTATCCGCTTTATGAAAGTAGAAGGCATACTCCCCGCCCCTGAATCTTCACACGCAATTAAAGCCGCAATAGATGAAGCGCTTGAATGCAAAAAGACAGGGCAGAAAAAAGTTATCCTCTTTGGATTAAGCGGCACAGGTTATTTTGACATGACAGCATACACCGCATACAAAGACAAAACCATGAACGACCAAATACCGAGTGATGCCGATTTAGAGAAGGGATTTGCAACGATACCCAATATACCGCAGAATAATTAGCCATGATGAGCACAAAGAAAAAAGTTTCTTTGTGCTCGATTTTCTTTATGTTTTAATATGCCCCCATTCCTGCCGATAATTAATTATAATTTAAGCAAAATGGAGGTATCTCATTAAAAAGCTAATGTTGATTTGTACGCTGCTAATCCTTGCAGCAGCGCTTTTTGCCAATGAGGAAGCGGTGCCGGCAGCCGTTGATTTTCATGGTTTTGCATGGGGAACCAGTATGCAGCACTTTATCTCCGAGGCGGGACTGCCTGTACACCAAGACGAAATCAACGGGCTTCAATCTTTACTTTACGAAAATTTATCAATTTCAGGCTATCCGGTCTTTATGGTGGCTTACTTTTCCGGCAACGGTCTCGAAGGCGGAACTTACTACTTTAACACTCACACTTTTGACGAGTTGGTTCAGTGTTATACAAATATGCAAAAAGAACTCTTGGAAAAGTTCGGTACAACATTCTTGTGCCTGCCAATAATGAGAGAACCCTACGACTACGAATCCGTCTGGTTTCTGGACAGCGGCTACATTCGCTTAAAAGTAGACACACGCCTTAACGACCCTGTCTCACTGTGGTTTTCCTCGCCGGGACTGACCAGCCGCCTCGGCATCACTAGGGCGGCGTTTATACCATCGGCGGCAAGAGCGAATTAATGCCCGTCCCTATGATCGTGCCGCCGCCTATGACGGTGTCTCCATCGTACATTACGGCGGCTTGGCCTGGGGCAATGGCTCGTTGGGGGGTCTCAAACTCTATGTGCAGGGTGTCGTCGCCTGTTTGTTCGGCAATGGCGGGTTGTTCTTTCTGTAAATAGCGGGTTTTTACCATTACGCGCATTGGCTTTTTTATATCGGCACAGGCAATTAGGTTAATATCCTTAGCGGTCAATGTCTTTGTAAAAAGGGATTCATCCGGGCCCAGCGTGACAGTGTTATCTGCTACTGACTTTGCGGAGACATAAACCGGAGTGTTAGCCGCAACTCCAAGTCCGCGGCGCTGTCCTATTGTATAACGGTGCTGCCCTTTGTGCCGGCCTATGACGGTCCCCTCTAAATTGATTATATCCCCATGCGGATAAGTTTTGCCTGTGTAACTTTCAATAAAACTTCCGTAATCGCCGTCAGGTACAAAACAAATATCTTGGCTTTCACCCTTTGATGCGTTTATAAACTTGCGGGCTTCCGCTATTTTCCGCACTTCTTCTTTGGTTAATTCACCTAACGGAAAACGGCTTCTTTTTAACTGTTCCTGAGTTAAACAGTATAATACATAGCTTTGATCTTTTTTTTCATCAACGGCTTTTTGTAAAAGAAACCTGCCGCTTACAGTATCCTGAAAAATACGCGCATAATGCCCCGTAACCAAAAGGTCAAACTCCAATTGCTGCGCCCGTAATAACAATAGATTAAATTTAATATGACGGTTACATTCTATGCAGGGATTAGGAGTTGCGCCATTTTCATAAGTTTGTATAAAATGCCGTACCACTTTGGTATCGAATTCGTCTGTAAAATTTAGCACATAATGATCCATGCCAAGATTGAAGGCTACATTTCTTGCATCATTTACATCCGCAAGAGAACAGCAGGAACTTTCACCCTTAAAAAGTTTGAGCGTTATGCCAACACAGTGTAAGCCTTTTTCTAAACAAAGGGCGGCGGCAACGGAACTGTCAACACCGCCTGACATGGCAATAATTGCTTTTTCAGACATATTCACACTTTCTTTATAAATATATTAAACGCTTCTATTCCAAGAATCATTACTGAGGTAACAATAGCCCCGGCAATGATAACCCCAAGAGTAACGGCAATCATGGTGCGTTTTTTACTTACACCCAGTATCCATGCGCCAAGTGTTCCTGTCCATGCGCCGGTAATGGGAAAAGGAATAGCTACAAATAAGGCTATGCCAAGCCAGCCCCATTTTTCCATTCCGGCAGAAAGTTTATTCCGCGCTCTTTCTACAAGCGTATTAAATAATCTTTTATACCAGAGGAAGCCTTTTTCCGGACTTGTGCCGTAAAAAAGTTTATGTATAGTAGCTAAAAAAATCCAACAGGCGGGAGCAATTAGAGCGTTAAAAAAAACGGCAAAGGGGTAAGCCCAATACCAAGGAATATTATTTATTATGGCAAAGGGTATTGCTCCGCGTAATTCTGAAATTGGCAAAAAAGAAAGCCCGGCAGTTATTAAAAGAATTGTAATCTGACTCATGCACTCCCCCAAAGTGAAGCAGGATAAACTCCCGCTTTAGTTAAATCATCTATTTTCCTTATAGCGGCTTCTTTATCTTCTTTGTATGTTACTCCAAACCAGTCAGAATTTGCAGGTAACACTTTTACCTTGATACTTCCGTTTTTTATAAAGCAATCAACTGCTTTGGGAATAAAACATTCGCTTTTTATGTTAGCCTGCACATCTTGTGCAAATGATTTTAGAAAATCGTCAAAGTATTTTTGGAAAAGCGGGATTGTATTTGGTGAAAAACCCCAAAAGTTCATTGAGACAGGGGTATCGGCGGCAAGCTTGCGGATAGTGCCGTCAGGCGCTGTGTTAATTATGTTCCCATCTTCTTGCCTTATAATCGAAGTAAGCTCGTCAACTCCGGCAAGGCAGCCGTCTTTTACTTCACAGACACCGCGCGCCACCGTTCCTTGCGGGCTAAGCGTTTTTTCCAGCCTGTACGGAACAATTGACTCCGCATCTGTGCTGTTTAGCAAGTGTTTTCCCATAACGGCAAACGCTTCCCTTCCATAAAAGTCATCGGCGTTAATAACGGTGAATGGCGCATCAAGCTTATCTGCGGCACAAAGAAGCGCGTGCCCCGTGCCCCAAGGTTTTGTTCTGCCAATTTTTTGCGCCATAGCAAAAACATCCGCAGGTATTAACGAGTCCAAATCCTGAAAAGCAATTTCGTATTTTATTTTGCCGCCCATTCGGGAAAGAACTTGTTCTGTAAAATCTTTTTCTATATCGTGCCTAATAATAAAAACAACTTTTTCAAAACCAGAGCTTACGGCATCATAAACGGAATAATCAAGCAAAACCTCGCCATTTTTTCCAAGTTTATCCATTTGTTTAAGCCCGCCATAACGGCTTCCCATGCCCGCGGCAAGAACAACAAGTATTGGTCCTTTCATACTAACTCCTTTTTATTTCTCCAATAAATACAAGTATTCGGTAACATGAACATTGCGGCTGCCTTTCTCGGCTAAATTTGTAAGATTTCGGCAGCCGCGAAATGTGTTATATGATGTTTCCAATACTTGCAGTTTTCCAATTTTTTCCAACATATCTTTCATTTCATTAAGTGAAATAAATCCTTCCGAATTAAATGAAATTAAAACGAATTTTGCTTTAATGTTTTTAACCAATTCAGACAGTGCTGTATAAGCATATTGTTTTTTATTATATACGGAACGGTTCCAGTTATTTGGTATGCCGGAAACATTGCTAATATTTTCCGGATATTTATTTTCTAATATTAAGTTAAGCATAAAATAATTTGAACCGTAAGGGTGCTGATTATAAGGCGGATCCAAATAAGCCAAGTCCATTTCCGGTACTTCTTTTACAACCTCATTTGAATTACCATTGTAAACAGTATAATTGCAGTTAAAATTGCTGAATATGGGAAAAGGCAAAGCAATATTGTTTTTAATTCTAGAAAGAGCATCGCTGTTAGTGCCGCCGAATTGTCCAAGTCCTGTTTCTTTATTTTTATGAAATCCTTTAAATACACCGGAAGTATTTGCGTGAATAGATGCTTTTGCTATTAAAGGTGCAAGAAAATATTTTTGATACTGCGATGGGATAGACTGAATTAATTTGCGCATTGTGTCAATATACATTGCATTCCTGCGCGTGTAAAAAACCCGCTCGTCTTTTTTTATTTCATTATCATCTTTTGGAGAGTATAATTTTGTAACAACACCTTCTTCCAATGGGCTGTTTTCTATATTCTTAAGAAGTCCATCATATATTTCTTTTAAAACAGACATATCTATTTCATTTTTGTTTGATAAATAACATTCACTAGTAACCGTTGCATATCTTTCTAAATCGTTAACAATAAGAGTATTTGAAAATTGTTTACAATGACGGGCTACTATGCCTGAACCTGTAAAAACATCAAAAATATCCAATTTTTCCTTGCCTAGCCGTTTTTGTACGGTATTGATACCTTTTGTGATAAAATCCAAAAGAGACCGTTTGTTCCCTATGTAGGTAATTATTTGCTCCGTTAAATAATCCGCCGACTCTGACATATTCCTTATTATACACTTAATAGGAAATAATGTATATATTGTTTGTACTATCAGCTGGTTTTAATGGCAGACATAGGTTACTAAAGAAAAATTATCAAAATTAACGGTATTGGAAATTTTCCAATAATCTAAATCGATCTCAGGAAAAAAGGTGTCGCCGTCATACTCTTTGTGAATTAGAGTCAGCTCGATTTTATCCGCCAATGACAGGGCTTGTTTATAGATTGATTCACCGCCAATGATAAAGACCTTCTCATAACTTGCGCAATGCTCAATGGCGGCGGACAGGGATGTAAAAAAGAGCGGGTCTTGCGGGCTTGTCTGCGCGGCGGCGGCAGGGGCAGAGCTTGAAATTACTACATTTAACCGCCCGGGAAGCGGTTTTTTTGGCAGGGAATCCCATGTCTTTCTGCCCATGACACACGGCCAGCCCATTGTTAGTTCTTTAAAGTTTCCTAACCCTTCTTTAAGCGGCCAGGGTATGGCATTATCCTTTCCAATAACACGATTCTCCGCCATTGCGGCAATTATAATTATTTGGCTCATACAGCAATCTCAAATTTTATTGCCGGGTGGGGATCGTAATTTTCAATAATAGTATCGCTGTAGTGCCAGCCAAAAATCGATGTAAAATTTTCCGTTTTTATTTTTGGCAATGGTTTTGGAGTGCGAATACATTGCAGGCTTATGCCGTTAATATGATTTACATAAATATGGACATCTCCCAAAAAGCCGATTAGCTTGCCCTCACCAAGCCCTGCTTCTTTTGCCAAAAGGTGCAAGAGAAGACCGTAAGAAGCAATGTTAAACGGCAGCCCCAAGGCGACATCCACAGAGCGTTGATTCCAAAGAAGGTTCAGCTTGCCGTCTATAACCGTTACCTGAAATGCATAGTGGCAGGGCGGCAATGCCATACGGTGCAAATCAACGGGGTTCCACGCGCTTACAATCATACGGCGGTTGTCCGGGTCTTTTTTAAGTGTTTCTATAATTTTACCAAGCTGGTCAACTCCCTGTCCTGCTGCGGGTTTATCGTGCGCCGTATATTTTGCCCCAAAGCTGCGCCACTGCCAGCCGTAAATGGGACCAAGCTCGCGCTCTGCCATCATTTTTGCTTTGCTCTCATCATCAATGCCGTAAGAGACGACATCAGGGCTGCACCATTCATCCCAAATATGGTTGTTATGTCCTTTAAGCCATTCTTTATCGGTAATTCCCTTAATAAAAAATTCTAATTCCGATGCTACCAGCTTAAAAGGAACTTTTTTTGTTGTTAAAAGGGGAAACCCTTGAGACATATCGTGTTCAAACGAAGCCCCGGCAATAGTCAGAGCATCCACCCCTGTGCGGTTTTTTTTACGGAAACCTGTATCGAGTATTTTTTGAACTATGTCGAGGTATGCTTTCATTTGTTCCTATTTATATAGCGGGAAACGGGAGTCGGAAGCCCATCCCTCTCTGTTATCTTCCTATATATAGTGTACTATATTAGTCTCTTTTTGTCAATAGTTATCTCTATAAATCTTTGGTTTTCTGTATTTGTTTCTGAAAATGGCACTTTTGTTAAAGTGTTATATTAACCGATTGGTTTTTTTACTGAGGGGGTTGTTGAAGGGTCAAAAAAGGCGGAAAATAGACAAAAGTCTGTATTTGAAAAAACTGTATATAATGTTATAATAAGAATATGGCAATAGTGGTATTGTAAATAGAATATCCTAGAACCTGTGGGGAATGCCCGTGTTATAACGGGGAATTTTACAGGTGTCAGGCGGTGAAGGGAAGCCCGGAAAAAGGCGAACCGGTAAAAGATTTGTTTTGTCCGTTAAAACCTGTAGAATAAAAGAAGGTATTAAAATGAAAGTATATAAATTGAGATTACCTGATAGATTAAAAGGAAGAGAAGAAGAAATTGCTGAATATTTGATTGTCGAACAATGGAAAGACCGTATATTAACATCGGGTGCTTGCGCTATAATGCTGGGTATTGAAAAATTCGCATTTCAGGATGTAATACTTGGAAAGTATAAAGTACCGTATTAAAATAAAAAGGAATAAAGAAATGATAGTAAATTTCAAATTTCCTGATAAATATGTACCGGAAGAAAGGGAATATATATGGTATTGCGCTATAAAACTATATAAAGGAAAATATATTGACAAGGAAGAAGCGATGATAATGATGGATATTAAAGATGAGAAGAAGTTTAGTAATTTATATAGTATTTTTGAAAAAAGATATAAGAAAATATACGGTAACGGCTGTTCTGACGGTGATTTTTATGATGATGAATAAATAGTATGAATAACTTAGTAGAAAGAATATATTTTAATATATAATAAAAGTAGAAGGGGGATCATATTGAAATATATATTAATGCATCAAGATTATCCTGTATTTGAAGTTCTATTAAACAAGTATTTCACGATAAGGAAAATAACAGATACATTTAATGAAGATAGAATGCCTGTAATAATTAACAAAAAGAATGTAAATAAATATATATTAAATTACTGGTTTTTTGACAGGGGAATATCGGAAAAAAGAAAGGAATTAAAAAATATATTATCTGTTCATAGAATGTGGTCAAGAGAAGAACTTATTGTTAAAAATCTGGGATTAAGTTTAATAGACCATTACTGGTTAAAAAATGAAAAGGACTCAAGAACTTGGAAGGATGTAAATTACCATGAAAATCAATTTAATCAGGAAGGAAATGAAATATATATTGACGAATTCGCAAAAATAAAAACCGAATATAAAAAAATAGATATTAATAAAAAACCTAATCCGAACAATGTAATTTGTGGAATGCTTCCCAAAAGATGGATTACAGAGAATAATAAAATGTATTTATTAAAAGGAACAAAATATTTACCTACACATCAAGAACCGTTTAATGAAAAGATTATTTCGGATTATTTAGAATTATTAAATGTCGATCATGTTTCATATAATTTGCATTGGCATAATAATATTCCTTACAGTAAATGCGAAAATATGCTAAAACCGAATGAAGAATTAATCCATTCTTACTATATTTTATACAGTGATAAAAAATATAATAATATTTCATATTATGAACATTATATAAACGGTGGTGTAAGATTGGGACTTGACAGAAATATGTTTAAAAAAGAATTGGAAAATATGATATTAATAGATTATATAACTGCAAATACTGATCGGCATTGGTCAAATTTCGGTATTATAAGGGATGCTGACACTTTAAAAGCGATAAAACCTGCCCCTATATATGATAACGGTGCGGCTTTATACGCAAAAAAAGGTACGATTTATATAAAAGATAGTATTAAAAAATTAAAAAACCTGTCATTCAGAAGAAATCATGATACCAATATAAAATTAGTTAAGGATTTTTCGCTATTACAAAATGAAAATATAGCGGCAATATCGGAACTTTTAAAAACAGGTTATGATGAAAGATTAATTGATATTCCAAGGCAAAATGTTATTCAAAACGCTACAAAACAAAGATTAAATAATATATTTAATTATGCTAAAAGAAAAAATGTATTGTAAAAAACTGTATGAAAGGATATAATTAACAAATGGCCGATATTCAGAGGCTTTTTAAATAAGGCTTTACTCTACAAAAGATTGGAGATAAGGGAGAAAAGGAAGATATGACAAGTTTGTTTATGATAAATTATATGAGAAACCTATAAAAGAAGGCTTATATATACAAAAAATGTACAAGTATAGTAATTCCCTGACAGTTACCTCCGAATGAAACCGAAAATTAAGCTGCGTTTTCCTCCTCGTAATTGATTGTTGGAATACCTTCAACGAAGGCTTGATGCGGTGTTCTGCCGTTCATGTTACGCCCCTGATGCGTTCTTTCATAATTATAAGTTTGAAGATAATTGTCAAGATCAGTCTGCATTTCTTCAAGGCTTTCATAGAATTTTATTCTGCCTTGAATCTTAAAATGTTCGTCTAACAGCGTTCTGTGCAAACGCTCGACAATCCCATTGCTTTGTGGTCTTCTTACAGGCGTCGTTCTATGCTCAATATCTTCAAGCTGCAAGAAAAGCTCAAAAGGATGATGATCCATTCTGCCGCAGTATTCCCTGCCGTTGTCGGTAAGAATGGACACAATAGGACAATCTTTTTCTTCAAAAAATGGCAGTACTTTTTCGTTAAGAACATGAACGGAAGTAACAGGATATTTCGAAGTATACAAATGTCCGAAAGCGAATCGGGAATGACAGTCCACAACAGTCTGGAGGTATATACGCCCAATCCCTTTTAAGGTTCCGACCATAAAGGTGTCCATAGCGACTAATTCTCCGGTAAAATCGGCTTTTATATGCCGTTCTCTGAACTCGGGACTGAACTTTTCGAGTAAAGCGATATGTTGTTCCGTTAGCTGAATACTGTTGTTTCTGTAATGGTTTTCAAGGCGTAAGAGCCTTTGATGTTTTAACAGCATATTATGGCGCTGCCATATACCACGGATTGCCCCAATGCCTATGTGAAAACCTTTTAGCAATAATTGCTGGCTTACCCTCATCTGTCCGTGAGTAGGGAACTGTAGGCAGTAGTCAAGCACAACTTTTTCCTGTTCTTCTGTAGCTCTGTTTGGATGCGGACCAATTGCACCCCTTGTTTTTTCAAGCAAACCTTCGGCTCCAAAGGCTTGATAATTTCTGCGTATTTCATAGAATTGTTCTCTGGAATACCCGATGATTTTGCATGCTTGGCTTACATTGCCAAGCTCGTTTGCAAGTTCCAAAAGATTAAGCTTCCGTCTTGCCGCTTTCTGTGATACAGTAGAATTAGTGGTCATTTAAATCTCCTTAAGATAATGGTTTTTTGGTCAAAACATTATATCATTCGGAGGTCTTTATGACCGCTATTTTTTTTGAACTGTCAGGTAAATACTCTACTTATACACAAAAAACATTTAACGGGGAATTCAAGTGTGAGAAACCTTTAAGGGCTTTATGTGATTTGTTATATTTAAGAAATGATGAATATACAAGAATTGACGAATTGGAAGCTCAATTCAGAATGAAAAGGCAGAATATGGAAGAAGATTTAACCTCAGAAGATTTTGATGAATTACAGGGAAAGTTTAATATTCCGCTTATAGAGAACTTTTTAAGCGGAATAAGAAAGGAATTAAGGGTTTAAAATGGAAGAAAGAAATGTATGTTGATGATATTATAGATAAGAATAATATGGAAAAATGGTCTTGAAATAAACTGTATTTTGATATATAATAAAGGCAGAAGGAGGATAAATTGAAAAATTTAGAAAAAGAAAAGTTTGTTATTGCTTTTAAAACTTTAGCTGAAAATCTTTACGGCTATGATTATAAAAACTATTATTCGCCGAAAGATATAAAATTTTTAGAAACTAACGGAAACGGACTGGAAGCGGAGCTTAACACGGAACTCTCTTTTGTAAACCGTTTTGTATGTATTCCTGTTTACTTTTCCTTTAAACCCTGTCCCGATAATAACGGTTATAAATTAATTGCAAAAGCTTTCTATGAAGATAATTCCGCATCTCTTGACGAAGGCTTAAACCCTCTAGACTCATTAGAAGATTTTAATGCGGAATATATAGAAAATATTAATGTAAATCTTCGAAAATTCTTAGACGAAATGACAGAAATAGAAGAAGAAATTGAAAGAAAAAATATAACCGTCGTTTTTTCTAAAGCTATAACTATGTTTGATTTTATGAATTTTGTCGAACTTGATACCGTAATCATTAACTTTAACATTGATAACGAAGGAACAAGCCTTATTCCAATTCCAGTGGAACCCCAATACCCCGGAGGCCCCGATACCCTCAAAATCGGCATTGTTTTATCTATCTCAGGTCTTCACGGTTCCAATAAGTTCTTTGAACTTACTTTTATACCGGAATGGGACGATAAAGTTTTATCAGAATACTGTATCTGTGCCTACATAGACGAAGAGCCAGACAGAATAATTCAAAATATCAATGAAAATTTCGATAAAATGATCTCTAACCATAACATTAAAATAAGAAGGATAAATTGAAATAGCCAATTATACCCTTATATATAAATAATGTATTGTAAAAAACTGTATAAAAGGATATAATTAACAAATGATTGGAGATAAGGGAGAAAAGGAAGATATGAATAATTTAGTAGAAAGAATAAAAGAGAGAAATCTTCCCGTTTTATTTACAAACATCAAAAACAAAAATAAAAGGAGAAAGATATGAAAAAGAATGAGAAAGTGAATCTAATTAATTCACTAATGGAAGCCAGCTTAAAAGCCCGTAGGTTTTATTTACGGAAGGATGTTATTGAAAGAGCAAAATTGCTTTTAACAGAGGACAAGGAGACAATGTATATATATAATCTCTTGAAATTGGGAAAAAGAATTTGGATAATTATGCATGCAATGGGAGAAGAAGAAGGCAGTAAACTAATCCAAGAAGCGGTAGATTCCTTGTTAAAAGAACTGGAAAAAGACAAATCTTGGACAAAAACAGCCAAAGAAAACATCGAATATTTTATGGATTTAAATAATTTTGATATTCGAATAACTTCGAGCTTAATCATCTGAAAAAAAGTTATACTATCATAATATTATTTACTACTTTTAACAAAATC
>Ga0099364_10012624_pt1 | contig 11374 bp, 10 predicted proteins | sample TergutTh196P3_FD_73070 | JGI IMG/M metagenome (GOLD analysis project Ga0099364, IMG submission 73070) | Microcerotermes parvus P3 segment gut microbial communities from Pointe-Noire, Republic of the Congo - Th196 P3 | ecosystem: Host-associated > Arthropoda: Insects > Digestive system > Gut ...
CAGCTTCGCAATTTTATCAATTTGTTTGTTGACGGCAAAAACATCAATACACTTCAAGGTCTTGATACCGTGATTACAAACAGCGAGCTTATGATAGTTCCGGCGATTGCAGGCGGCATGTATGAATGACACGGATCTTACCAATGAAGAAATAGCCCGATACAGCCGCCACCTGCTTTTACCGGAAATTGGTGTAGAGGGACAGGTAAAATTAAAAAACGCCAAAGTTTTAATTGTAGGCACAGGCGGGCTAGGTGCGCCTCTTGCTCTTTACCTTTCTGCAGCGGGTGTTGGAACAATCGGTCTTGTAGATTTTGATGTAGTAGATGAATCAAATCTGCAAAGGCAGATAATTCACTCTACCCGGGATGTTGGCAGACCCAAAGTTGCTTCTGCAAAAGATAGAATCAAGGGAATAAATCCGCATATTAATGTTGTTATGCACAATGCCATGCTCTCCAGTCAAAACGCCATGGACATAATCACGGACTATGATATTGTAGCAGACGGAACCGATAACTTCCAAACCCGCTATCTTGTAAACGATGCTTGCGTTTTTTTGGGCAAGCCGAATATTTACGGCTCTGTGTTTCAGTTTGACGGACAGGCAAGTGTATTTGCGGCAAAAGACGGTCCCTGTTACCGCTGTCTCTACCCTTCACCGCCGCCGCCCGGCCTTGTTCCCTCCTGCGCCGAAGGAGGAGTGTTAGGTGTTTTACCGGGCATTATCGGGACAGTACAGGCATCGGAAACAATCAAGCTCATTGTAGGCGGCGCAAAACCCCTTATCGGGCGGCTTTTGAGTTTTGACGCATGGCGCATGACATTCCGTGAACTTCAACTGGAAAAAGACCCCGCCTGCCCGGTGTGCGGAGTAAACCCTTCTATAAAAGAACTTATAGATTACGAACAATTCTGCGGCTTAAAAAAAGAACAGAATTCAGAACCAATCGAAACTATCACCGCTATTGACTTAAAAAAACGGTTGGACAATGGAGACAAAATTCAATTTATCGATATACGCGAACCTCACGAACGAGCTATCGTAAAATTTCCCGGCGCACTGGTTATGCCATTGGGTCAGTTAGTTAGGCGCATCGACGAACTGGACACCGCTTTAGACTCAGTCTTTTTGTGTAAGATAGGCCAGCGCAGTATATTGGGAATAAGAGCCCTCCAGGAAGCCGGATACAAGGGCAGGCTTTTAAATCTGCAGGACGGATTAAACGCATGGGCGCGCGATGTTGATAAAAGTATGCCAGTGTATTAAATACCTATTGACAGAGATAAGGAAAATATATTACACCCTAGTATACACATAGGTTTTATAAACTATATTTGATATTCTGGCTCCCGCATAAGGGTAAAGTAATATGGTGTTTTTTGTAATATTTCAAGAAAAATTTCCGTAATATCGGGATCGAATTGTATCCCTTTATTCCGCTCAAGTTCGGATAACGCTGTCCTAAAAGAAAGCGCCTTTCTGTACGGTCTATTTGATGTCATTGCGTCAAAAGTATCAGCAATTGCAATAATCCGTGCGTGCAGAGGAATATCTTTACCTTTAACGCCTTGCGGGTATCCATCGCCGTCAAATCGCTCATGGTGATGATATACCGCAGGCACTAAATGTTTTAGAGACTTTATGTGTTTAAGAATAGTGGCTCCTGTTTCGGTATGTGATTTAATGACGGTATATTCCACATCGGTTAGTTTTGTTTGCTTTTGAAGAACAATATCGGGTATTCCTATTTTTCCGATGTCATGCAATAACGCTGACCTTCTAAGGTCTTCAATATCCTGTTTGTCTAATTTCATGCGCTGTCCTATGCTTTTTGAATATTCCATAACTCGGCGTGAATGTCCGGCGGTATACTGATCTCTGGCTTCCAACGCTTCAGAAAAAGCCATAATCGTTTCAAAATGTGTTTTTTCCAGTAGTTCTGCAATATCTATTCGTTCATTATTTCTTAAGTTTAATTTTGATCTTTGAATGTATCCAGTATCTTGGATTTTTCTTTCTTTGCGGATAACCGGTATTTCTTGGCGGTTACCTTTGTCAGCTTCTGTCTTTCTTTCAAACTTAACTCCATACGTATTCCGGCAATAGGTTTTACCGGTTATTTTATCCTTCCGTATGGTTCGATTTTTATCTTGAGGCATCACTCTTTTATGGTTCGATTTAACGTGAGGCAACTCGGATCGAGACTTCAAGAAATGTGTTGAAAGTGTATTTTCATTACCGCCAATATTTTTAAACTCAAATCTCAGCCCATCTACAATAGCGTCATATTTTTTACCCGGCTCACTGCGTTTATCAGGCAGCAAATAAACAGTGCTTCCAAAATCGCGCAAAATCTGCGCGTCTAGTAATTCGTCTCTATAGTTTGTTTTATATCCTATAGCTCTTGTTGGGGGACAGGTATATTCCCTTTATTTCTATACCTGCATCTTTAAGCCATGTATCAAACCGGTATTCTTTATGCTTTGGAGGATCAAGCCTTACAAACGGGTTTATCCAGCGCGGAAAATCTTTTTGATAATTTTTGAACGCCATGCGAAAAAAAATAATTATTCCGGCAAAGGTGCGAGTGCCGCCTAAAATTCCGCCATCATCTTTTTTTTTGATTGATAAACGGTTAATAAATTCAAGAATATCGGACTCTTCCAATTCGCTCATTCTTAATTTTGTAATAGGATCATCCTTTATGTGAGCATCCCAATAACTTCTGTATATGCGTAATGTGCCTACAGAATAGGGCTTTTGGATTACGGCATTGAGACAGCTCTACAGGCAACTCCTGAAAGCTCTTCCGTTTCCATTCGCGGCAAACCCTTTCCGGAAGTCCGCAGGAAGAGTTAAGAGTAAGCTGATAAGTATTGGTATCCTTACGGCGCGAGAAATTATATGGTTCTTGGATACGGGCCATAGCATCATCTCCTTGCATATGCAAAAAAATAAATACACGTTAAGTGCACGATGCTAAGCATTCCAGATATAGATATTTTAAGTCATTTCGTAAGTCCTTACTACATAAGGAGTTAGCTATACCGGCGATGAGACTTGAACTCATACACACTCGCGTGCGGTAGATTTTGAGTCTACTGCGTCTGCCATTCCGCCACGCCGGCTCACCTTCACTATACCTCAAAACCCGTCCCTGTGGCAAGCCCTTGGACAAGATTTTTTCCATAGACTATAACGGTACTTGTATAGGCGACAGTACCTGTACAGGCCGTTGATTAAAATGAACAAAACGATTAATATGTTGCATCTGGAAGGGTATGAAGGGTGAATCAATATATCAGCTGCATAGTGCATAATTCAAGCGAAGGTAATCTTCTGATTGGAGATAACCACACTGCTTTTATTGATTGCGGTATGGCGTTTTGCGCCGGAGAGACCATTCAAAGGGCGAAGGACGCACTTAACGGAAGACCTCTGGATTATATTTTTATGACACATACCCATTATGATCATATTGGCGCATTGCCATTTTTCAGGAAGGAATGGCCTCAACTTCGTACTGTGACTTCTGTTGTAGGAGCGGAGGTTTTGTTGAAGGACACCCCCCGCCGGGTCATTCGTGAGCTATCTCTGGTAGCGGCTGAAATTCAGGGTGTCATGATGGATGCCTCATATAGCGATGATGATTTCCGCGCAGATGTGATTGTGAAAGATGGCGACAGAATTTCCCTTGGAGGACTGACTGTAGAGGTACTGGAAACGCCTGGACACACAAGGGATTCACTTTGCTTTTTTATACCGGAACTTGAATTGCTTGTTCTGAATGAGACCCCGGGTGTGTTGATGCCGGATGGCAGCATATATCCCGCCTATCTCACCAGTTACACCGATGCGATCAATTCAATTGAAAAATGCAGGAAATTTCCCTATAAATTCTTATCGTTGCCGCATCGTAGTATTATCAGCAATGAAGAAGCGAATGATTATCTTGATAAAGTTTGTGATTCCACCGTTGCCTGTCATGATTTTGTTTTAAGTATGAAAGAAAAAGGAATGAACGAAGAAGAAATGCAGGAATCATTTTGTCAACAATACTACAGTAAGGTACTTTCAGCTTTTCAGCCGAAAGAAGCTTTTATGGCAAATGCCCGCGCTACGATTTCCTGCACTTTGCGGGAATGTTAATCATATTATAAAGAGTGTTTATGAAAATTATAAAAGCAGCTTTAGAAGATTTACCGATAATATTGAAATTACAAAAACTGGCCTATATAAGTGAAGCAAAAATTCACAATAATTATTCAATTCAGCCTCTTGTGCAGACATTGGAGGAAGTAGAAAAAGAATTTGAAAAATGTATCATTTTAAAATTACTTGATGAACAGCAAAAAATTATCGGTTCAATTCGCGCTTACGAAGAAAATAATCGTGTTTATATAGGTAAATTAATAGTACATCCAGATTACCAAAACAAAGGTTTAGGATCTAGTTTGTTAAAAACCATCGAAGAAATGTATCCGAATAAATCATTTGAATTATTCACCAGCAGCAAAAGTGATAAAAATTTATGGTTATACAAAAAGAACGGGTACAGAAAATATAAGCGGCAAAGTACACCCGATGGTATGGAATTCGTTTATCTGGAAAAATTAACAACCTCGCCCTAAGGGCGGGGGTATGTCCTTCGCATACAAACATTTTTTCAGATATTTTTTAATCAGTAGACCTGTACTTTGCCAGAAGTATTCGCCGTACCGATGCATCCAGCCTTTCAGCGGTGATACGCCCGTCATAGTAGGCTTCCCGCATTGTATAAACAGCTTTTTGCGTATCGGCAGGCATCAAAAGAATATCCGCTCCTGCCAAAAATGCGTTTACAACAATTTCCTCGACAGAGTAATATCGCGTAAGCCCACGCATATCCAGAGCATCGGTAATTATTAATCCGTCATATTTCCATTCATTCCTAAGAACGTCCTGCATCAGATACGCTGAAAAAACAGCAGGCAGTAAAGGAGTATCAGGATGAATCTGCGGCGAAGCAATATGCCCGGTCATTACACCGTCTGTGCCTGCTTCAATGCCGTACCGGAACGGGATAGCTTCAAAAGTGTTAAACCTATCCATGTTGTGAGGGTACACAGCCATCTCCTCATGCGAATCCTCGCGTGTACCGCCATGCCCAGGAAAGTGTTTGATTACAGCCAATACCCCCGTACCTCTAAGCCCGTGTACAGCGGCAGCAGTCATTCTGCCAACAAGCTCCGGTTCGCTGCCATAGGCGCGGTTGCCTATAACAGTGTTAGAAGGATTGTACCAAATATCCGCTACCGGCGCAAAATTCATATTGATGCCAAGCAGCGCAAGCCGTTCTCCAATCGTATGCATTGCATTGTAAGCTGCCTGAGTGTCGCCGTTTTGGCCAATAGATAGCGCAGAGCCAATGCGCGGAGTAAACAATGATTGTATACGCGAAACACGACCCCCCTCTTCGTCTATAGCGATAAACAACGGGATTTTTGATGCTTCCTGCAAATCGGCAGTCAATTGCTGCACCTGTTCAATATAGGAAATATTATAAGAAAATAAAATGAAGCCGCCAATATGCAGATCGTTTATCAGCGCGAGGGTAGCCGCATTCAGCGTTGTACGCCCGGGTATACGGCAGATAAAAAGCTGCCCTATTTTTTCTTCGACCGTCATTTGTAAAAGCAGTTTTTCAATTTGTGTTTCAAAACTATGCAAAACCTCGTGCGGCATTTCAATAGTATGCAAGTATACATCATCCGCTATTTCAGTAGCTTCGTGTATACTCGCACAACCTGTGGCCAGTAAAAACATGAAAAGGATAAGCCGCAAAACAAAACGTACAGCAGTGTGTTTTTGTTGATTGTTGCCGATATTCATTACGCTCCTCATTCTCCTACCATCACGGAAATGAATTTCAAATATAAAAACAACCCGTACCAGAAGTATACCATAAATATACAAAATAAAAAACCCTTTCCGTATATGATGACTGTAATTCGATAAAATGGTATGATACTACTATGCAGATTGACGATAACCTGATTTCTTATTTAGAAGACTCATCCTATTTGACCCTTTCGGCGCAGGAAAAAAGCCGTTTGCCGGGGGAATTACAGCCGATTTTGGACAGTATGGCAAAATTGAGCGAGGTCAATACAGACGGCGTACCGGAGTGCGTCTCTCCCCTTGATGATGTAAATGTGTTCCGGGACGATGAAGCGCGCCCTTCCAGCGAGCGTGAATTAATTTTGAAGAATGCGCCATACAGGAACGATGAATTTATCATCGCGCCAAAGACGGTGGATTAGGCGGGAGGGATTATGTTTGAAATGAGCGCTCTGGAGTTATCCGCCGCGATTAAAGCCGGGAAATTTAGCGTTGCCGAAGTAGTCGGCGCTTATATAGAAAGAATAGAAAAAGCTGATAAATGCAATGCCTTTGTTACGGTAACAAAAAAAGAGGCTTTGGCTTGCGCAGAAAAAATACAGGCGCGTATCAAGGCAGGAGAAACACTTTCCCCGCTTGCAGGGGTTCCAATCGCCCTTAAAGATAATATTTCTACGCTTGGGATAGAAACCACCTGCGCCTCAAAAACGCTTCAAGGGTATGCACCTGTTTTTAACGCCACTGTCGTTGACAGGCTGGAAAGCGCGGGGCTTATTGTCATTGGCAAACTTAACATGGACGAGTTTGCAATGGGGCGTAGCGGCGAAACAAGCGTGTTTGGCCCTGTTAAAAATCCGTGGGATACTTCGCACATAACGGGCGGGTCTTCGAGCGGAAGCGCCGCCGCAATTGCCGCAGGGCTTGTACCCCTGACGCTCGGCTCTGATACAGGCGGCAGTATTCGACATCCATGTTCCTTTTGCGGCGTTACGGGAATCAAGCCCACTTACGGCGCAGTTTCGCGTCACGGGCTTGTTGCCTTTGCTTCATCCCTTGACCAGATTGGTCCCATAGGCGGCAATATCGAAGACTGCGCCGCGCTTTTGGCGATCATCTCTGGGAAAGACGGTGTTGACGGGACTTGTGTTTTGGAAAAGCCATTCGAGTTTGGCGGGTTTGAAGCAGCCGTAGAAAACCTTAATGGTGTAAAAATAGGTCTTGCAAAAAATTTTTTAGAAAGCTGTACAAGCGAAGATGTAAAACAGGCAATTCTTGCCGCGGCAAAAGACTTCGAGGCCGCCGGGGCTAGTATCGAAGAATTTGATATGCCATTGATGGATTATCTTACTCCCGCCTATAATGCCATCGCCTGCGCGGAAGGGGCCTCCAATCTTTCACGGTATGACGGGTTAAAGTTTGGCTACAGAAGCCCGCAGGCAAAATCTCTGTCAGATGTTTATCGTATGTCCCGTGGCGAGGGTTTTAGCATAGAAGTAAAAAAAAGGATAATGCTTGGTACATTTGTTCTTTCGGCAGGGAATTACGATGCTTATTACAGAAAAGCTTTGCAGATACGCTCTCTTGTAAAAGATGCTTACAATAAACTGTTTGAAAAATTTGATTTTTTACTTTCTCCGGTGGTTCCTTCCACAGCCCCAAAGTTAGGTGAAACTGCTAATGACCCTGTAAAAATGTACAACAGCGGGATTTTTAATGTGCCGGTAAATCTCGCGGGACTTCCCGCCGCGGCTCTTCCCTGCGGTTTTGACCCAAAGGGGTTGCCCATCGGGTTTCAGCTTGTAGGAAAAGCCTTTTCGGAAAATAAGCTTGTAGAAGCGGCGCGTGTTTATCAGGCCCGTACGGGACATCATACAAAAAGGCCGGGGGTACAGGCATGAAGTGGGAAACTGTTATCGGGCTGGAAGTTCACACCGAGCTTTCTACCAAGTCAAAAATTTTTTGCGGTTGCACCACTGCTTATGGCGGTGATCCAAACACTCATGTTTGCCCGGGCTGTGTTGGAATGCCGGGAACACTGCCTTTGTTAAATCGCTCGGTTGTAGAGTATGCCATTCGCCTTGGGATTGTGCTTAACTGCGACATTGCCAAACGATGTACATTCGACCGTAAAAATTATTTTTATCCCGACCTGCCAAAAGCGTATCAGGTGTCGCAGCTTCACGCTCCTATTTGCAAGGGCGGTTTTCTGGAGATTGAGGCAGACGGGGTAAAGAAAAAAATCGGCTTAACACAAATACACATGGAAGAAGATGCGGGCAAACTCGTACATAGCCCAACGAGTGAAACTTTCATAGATTGCAATCGTGGCGCGATGCCGCTTTTAGAAATAGTTTCCCAGCCGGATTTTCGAAGCGCCGCCGAGGTTATTGCCTATCTTGAAAAGTTACGTGAAACTTTGCTTTATCTGGAAGTTAGCGATTGCAAAATGCAGGAGGGCTCCCTTCGCGCCGACATCAACCTGTCTGTGCGTCCGGTTGGAGGCGAGCTTGGCGTACGCACCGAGATGAAAAACATCAATTCGTTTAAGGCAATTGTCCGCGCTATTGAGTACGAATCTTCCCGCCATATCGAAGTTCTGGAAGACGGCGGGCAGCTTGTTCAGGAGACACGCCGTTGGGACGATGACAAGGGACAGACCTTTGGGATGCGCTCGAAAGCAAATGCTCAGGATTACCGTTATTTTCCAGACCCGGACCTTTTGCCGATAGTGATTGATGACTCGTGGCTTGCCTCTGTTAAAAAAAGTCTGCCGGAGCTTGCCTGGCAAAAACGGGAACGTTACGCGCGCGATTTTGGAATACCTCACGCTGCGGCTGTTGTTCTTACCGTACATAAAAATCTTTCCGACTTATTCGAGGACATTGTAAAACAAAGCGGGCAAGTGTCTGCTAACACCGCCGTGGAAGCTGCCAACCTTATTTCCGGCGAAATAATGCGGCTAATGAACAATACAAATACTTTACCGGAAGACCTTTCTCTGGACGCGGGTAAACTTTCAAAACTTATCACTTTGGTTATGGGCGGAAAGATAAACCGTGGCGCATACAAGGAAACTGTTGAAGCGGTCTTTACCAGCAATGTCGACCCGGAAAGTTACATCGCCGAAAAAGGCCTTTTAATGCTTAACGACGACAACGCCGTGATTGAAGCTGTAAAGGCAGTTATCGCTGAAGAACAAACTTCTGTAGAAGAATACCGCGGCGGAAAAGAAAAGGTCTTCGGCTTTTTAATGGGACAGGTTATGAAAAAACTGCGCGGAAAAGGCAACCCGGATGTCGTAAAGAAAATTTTGACAGATATGCTTGGCGGTAGTTAGTATTTGTATAGTAAGAGGAAAGATTTATGAGGTTAAAAAGTATTACGCTAAAAAACTGGAAAAATTTCCGGTCATTGTACTGCGAGATTCATAACCGGTTATTCATCGATACCCTTGTCCGTGGACTTTACATATTTGCCAATATCAGACAATAATAGCGTATAATAGTTTAGAGAGGAAAAGTATGAGAAAAGTAATTTTATGGACAAGCCTTATTTTGATAACAGTGGGGTTACTAGCAGTCTTGGGCGGCTGTAGAAGAAGAGAAGCCGCAACAGACAGAGTCGTGCTGACTATGGGTTCATGGCGGGCTGATGATGTAGCCCAGATGAACAGACTGCTTGCGGAATACCGCAGACTTAACCCCAATGTGGAAATCCAGTTCCGGCCTACCAATCCGCCGGACTACAACGCGACCTTGAGACTTCAGCTTGAAAGCGGAACCGGGCCGGATTTAATCTATGCCCGTTCCTATGCCACAGGGCAGGAGCTTTTCGGAGCCGGCTATTTCGGAGACTGTTCCGATATTCCCGGCGTACAGGAACATTTTACCGATGCCAATATCGCGCCCTGGCAGATGCCGGATGGGCGTATTTTTGCAGTGCCGTTTGCCGCAGTCTCTCATGCAGTTTATTACAATAAAGCTATTTTTCAGAGGGAAGGGCTTACCATTCCCCAGACCTGGGAGGATTTTCTTGTTCTATGCGAAACACTCCTCTCCAGAGGCATTACCCCGTTGGCTAACGGCGTAGCAGAAGAATGGGACATTCTGGAAGTATTCTTCCTGGGAATGTTGCCCAATTTCATAGGCGGCGCACAGGAACGGGTCAAGTTTGAAACCGGCGAAAGAAGACTGGACGATGACGCTTTTGCCGCCGCGTTCCAGGGCATGGCGGATGTCGCACGCTTCCTTCCCAGAGGCTTTGAATCGGTAACATACAACGATTCACAAGCGCTCTTCCACACCCAGCAGACAGCAATGTTCATGGACGGCTCCTGGACAGCCGGAGTATACGATGGAGCGAATTTTGACTGGAGCGTATTTGCCATGCCGGCCCCTGCAGGAAGGGATACCGTTATTACATTCCATCCCGATATGGCAATTACATGGAATGCCAATACCAGACACCCCGAAGAAGCCAAAGCATTTTTGGCCTGGATTGCCAGCCCCGAAGGAGCGGCTATTGCATCGGCAGCCCTGCCTATGGGTTTCTTCCCGATGATCAATTACCCAATCCAGCTTGACAATGCTCATGCCAATGAGTTCCTCGCTCTAAATACCGGAAAGGAAACCGATGCCCGCTTTGTATGGCCACGATTCATGGAACTGTACGCGCCAATGAACCAGGCAGTGATTCAGGTAATCAGGGGCGCTATGACACCCCGACAAGCCGCGGACACTATGGAAGCTGATGCAGCAAGGCTGCGCTAATCGGACTTGACGAGGTATATGGAAATTAAACAACTACAAAAATCAGGTACCTCTTGCAAAACTAACCGGGTTTTGCAAGAGGCAAGCTGGACACTTTATTTGCTTCCGGCTTTGTTCTTTTATGTATTGTTCATGGCCTGGCCTCTGTTGGATTCGTTGCGTTTGAGCCTGTATACCGGCTCGGCAGGGCTTGGCCGTACTTTTGTCGGGATGGACAATTTTCGCAAGCTTTTCACTGTAGAACATTATGCCGAGCGTTACTGGGGTGCATTTGGCAACACGTTAATTTTCTTCGCCATCCACATGCTGGTGCAGAACTGTCTGGGGCTTCTTTTTGCGGTACTGCTTACCAATAAGTCAATGCGTGGAGGGGGTTTTTACCAGACGGTTATTTTCCTGCCGGTTACACTGGCAGTGCTTGTTACCGGTTATCTCTGGAAACTGTTGTTAAACCCGGTATGGAGCGGCCCCGCTTTGCAGTCTTTGGGACTGGACTTTTTGGTGCGGCCCTGGCTGGGCGACAAAAGTACTGCCCTGCTCAGCGTTTCTTTGGTGTCCTGTTGGCAATGGATAGGCATTCCAGTGATGATGTTCATTGCCGCCTTGAAAAATATTAGCGAAGATTTCCTTGAAGCGGCAAGCATCGAGGGAGCAAGCGGAATGCAGGTTTTCTGGCGAATCAAGCTACCCCTGATAAAGCCAGTGGTAGGGATGATTGCCA
>Ga0099364_10012625_pt1 | contig 11373 bp, 4 predicted proteins | sample TergutTh196P3_FD_73070 | JGI IMG/M metagenome (GOLD analysis project Ga0099364, IMG submission 73070) | Microcerotermes parvus P3 segment gut microbial communities from Pointe-Noire, Republic of the Congo - Th196 P3 | ecosystem: Host-associated > Arthropoda: Insects > Digestive system > Gut ...
GATTTAATTATGAATTAGGAATTATGAATTATGAATTCCCCTTAGATGGGGGGATTTGTCGATTTTTCTATTCTCGTAAACAGCAGCTCCATAACCGGACATATCAATCATCACGCAAAAACGACCTGACAGTGTCGAAGACCTGTCAGTGTCAATTTTTTTTGATGATTTGTCAATTATCCTATTCCCGCCTACGATCCTGTCAGCAGCTTCGCTGCCTGACAGGTAGCAACGCTCATGACCTGACAGTGTCGAAGACCTGTCAGTGTCAATTTGAATTTGTTAATAAATTCTCTAATTACCTTTCTCGACACTGTCAGCTGCTCCGCAGCCTGACAGGTCAAAAAATCAAATATTCAATTTTTATTATATAATCATTAATAGTTTTCTTATATGTATGAATTAAACAGTTTTTTAAAAAAGAAGATGAAGTTCTGCTTGTTTTTAGCGGCAGGCTTGTTGTTGAGCATTTTTTTATATGCCCAGCAAATTACTGTGACGGGAACAGTTTCCGACCTTTCGGGCGAAACTTTACCCGGCGTCAGTGTTGTTGTAAGAGGTACCGGACAAGGAACTGCAACCGATATTAACGGCAGGTTCTCTATTTCCGTACCCGATGAAGATGCTGTCTTGCAATTTACCTTTGTGGGATTTAGCCAGCAGGAAATTGTTGTAGGTATCCAACGTATCTTTGATGTTACGTTGTTGGAATCTGCATCGGCATTGGATGAATTGGTGGTGATTGGCTACGGCGGTCCGATACGAAGGGCAGACCTCACCGGTTCTGTAGGCTCTGTTTCCGGAGCCACATTGGAGCGTGTTCCCGTTGCTTCTGCCGCTGAAGCGTTGGTGGGAAAAGTTGCCGGAGTGATGGTAAGTACTGTGGACGGAGAGCCCGGCTCGGAAGTGAATATCCGAATTCGTGGAGGCACATCGATAACGCAGAGTAATCAACCGTTATTTATCGTTGATGGATTCCCCGCAGATAACATAAACGATATCCCGCCTACTGACATTATGTCTATTGACATTCTGAAAGATGCATCGCTGACCGCAATATACGGCGCGCGAGGCGGAAACGGAGTTGTGATAGTGACTACAAAAGCTGCAAGAGCGGGAAAGATTACGGTTAATTACAACCACACTTCCCAGATGAGAACTCTTGCGCGACCGATACAAATGATGGACCCCTACGAATATGTATTGTTGCAGGTTGAATCAAATTATGATAACACCAATGTATACAGGGCATTTCGCAGGAATTTTGGAAGTCAGTTTGATATTGACCTTTATAAGGGACGCGAAGGCAACGACTGGCAGAACGAAATACTCGGCAGCAATCCGTTGAGTTTTATGCACAATCTCACAGTTGGCGGCGGCTCAGACAGGATAAGGTTTAATACCAGTATTACCCACAACGACGAAAAAGGGGTATTGGAAGGGTCGAGGGTGACGCGCACAAGCGTCAATACTAAAATAGACATTGATGCAACCCCCAACCTCAGAATCATGCTCAACCCGCGTATCAATTTTCGCCGTAATCAGGGCGCCGGTGCAGATGCAGTAGGAACAGGCGGTATAGTGGATGTGTTGCGATACAGACCTATCAATGGGCTGCGAGATTTTGCAACCTGGAAGCCGGAATCTATTGACCACAGAGACGAGGCGATATTTGAGTTCGAAAACCCGAGAGACCGCATTAAGCAAAATTATAAACTCGAAAATCTGAACACTTATATCAATCAAGTTTCTATTGAATGGAACACGCCAATAAAAGGGCTGATGTATCGGACAGACGGAATGATGGGAATACGTTTTGTTGACGAAAACCTGTTCCATGGTCCATACTCAAGGGATGGTAGCCGTAACAATTACTTGCCGGCTGCTGAAATCAACACCAAAAAAAGGAACGAATACACTTGGCAAAACATACTAAGCTATTCTTTTTCAATGCGGGAGGCGCATAACTTCTCATTTCTTGCAGGTCAGGAAATCAGGCATGTTCAAGAGCGCAGCTATTCGCAATCGGCGCGTTATTTCCCGGTGGACATAACCCCGGAAAAAGCCCTTCAAAACATGGCTCTGGGAGAACCTTGGAAAGCGCTCTCGACAAGCATTTCGTCCCCAGACCGAACGGCTTCGTTTTTCGGTCAGATTTCTTACAATTTTGATAGAAAATACCTGATACAGGGTACTTACCGCGCAGATGCATCTACAAAATTCGCCCCGGAACATAGATGGGGACACTTTCCCGCTGTTTCAGCAGCATGGGTGATAACAGAAGAAAATTTCATGAGAAATCAAAACATATTTTCGTTCCTGAAGATTCGCGGAGGAATAGGTATGACCGGAAATAATCGAATAGACGATGATATGTGGCGTTATCAGTACCGAATAGCAGATGGTGTAGGTCCAGGATGGGGCGAAAGCAGAGCCGACGGATATAGATTCTTCGAACACGTAGGACGCGACGGGACATTCCCAAACGCAAAAATTAAGTGGGAAACGGCGATTAATCGCTCGGTTGCCCTTGATATAGGACTGCTTAACGGTAGATTGAACATAACCCCCGAAGTTTATCTAAATACCGTCAACGACCTGTTATACAGAAGCAATATAGCCAGCACAACCGGTTATGGAACACAAATGCAAAATATAGCGCAGGTAACAAGCAAAGGATGGGAACTAAGCATTGACGGTATAATTGTTCAAAACAGCGATTTCTTCCTCAGAGGGCAATTTAACGTAGGCTTCAACAGAAGAACAATTGACAGGCTGAACGGTCAAGAAACAGAACTTTGGTTCACAAGCGACAGATGGAGAAGTGATTATGCAAATGATTATGCGTTGAGAGTAGGCGACGACGTGGGATTGATATATGGATTTGTATTAGACGGACTTTATTCTTTTGACGATTTCCATAATTTTGCCGGAACATATTACCCCAAAGAAGGATTGGTTAATAGCGATGAACTATTTGGAACCGAACCGGGAAGACCAAAGTTTAAAAACTTTAAAAATTTCCTGTCAGGCGAAGATGATTATAACGTGATAAACGAACACGACCGTGTAGTAATTGGTAATACTACTCCAAAGGCAAACGGCGGCTTTGGTTTTAGCGGCGCATGGAAAAATTTTGACTTTTCGGCAAATTTTACTTTTATGCTCGGATTTGACGTGAACAATGCCACAAGTTATGCGCTTAATTCGCTGCAAGGCAACGCCGATAATTTTTATAATGCCACTACCGAGTTCAGCTCCGACAAGCGCTGGCGATACTTGGACGATAACTTTATTACCCCCGGCGAGCAGTCAGAACGCCAGTATGGCGGTCAGTTCTACGAAGATATAAATGCCGGCAGAACACTGTGGCATCCAAGAAGAATAAACAGAAACGTAACGTTCGACTATTTTATAGAAGACGGTTCGTTCCTTCGCATTCAGGACGTAACGATAGGCTACACTCTACCGAGCGAACTTACAAACAGATTCCTTGTAGAACGCCTACGTGTGTATTTCAGCGGATATAATCTGTTCCTATTCACAAACTATAAGGGCTACGACCCCGAAGTAGACGTGCTTAGCGGTCTTACCCCAAGCGTAGACTACAATCGATTCCCGAGAAGCCGTAATTTTGTGATAGGCGTTAATCTTAGTTTTTAACCTTTAAATAATAATAGACATGAAAAAAATGATAAAAAGTTTTTTGTGGACAATCATAGCTTTGCAGGTGTTATTCTCTTCATGCAAAGATTACTTAGACGTTCAATCTGATTCCCGATTTTCTGAGGAATATGTCTATGAACGTAAAACAGACCTCGAACTATTACTTGCGTCGGTATATGTTTCGATATTGTCTAACCACCTATACGGCGAAAAGTATATGCAACACTATGCTTTCAACAGCGACGTTGAATTTACACAGTTCAATAGCTTGATTAGGGACACGCGCGGAAATGATTTCAGATGTTTCGATGGCGAATCACATTCTACGCACGCAGCAGAAACCTGGGAAGCTGCATATCAGGGCGTAGAACGAGCTAACCTCCTTATCAACGGTATCCTGAACAGCCCGATTTACGATGAATCGGATGCCGAACTCATGCAAATACTTGGCGAAGGCATTACGCTAAGAGCCATGATAATGCACGATTTGGTAGTGCATTTCGGAGATATACCATTTCCGAAAGTCCCTACATTCCAACGCGAAGAGATGGTACCGCCAATTAGATACAGAGAAGAAATACTGTCGGAAATTATCAACGAGGTAATAGAGATAGCGCCATTTATGCGTTCTTCGGCAGAAGTGACAATAGAAAGAGCTTCTCAGGATTTTGCATGGGCGCTGATTGCAAGAATGTCCCTAACAAGAGGCGGATACTCTCTGAGACCAATCAGAGCAAATCCGCTTGCAGTAGGTGAAATGCAAAAAGAAATAGATTTCAGAGAATATTACCTAATTGCAAGAGATTATGCAGACTCGGTAATTTTCAATGCGCGACATTCTCTGACAAAACCATTTGTTGATGTTTTCATTGACCAGTGTAACTACATAGTGGCTATAGGCGATGACCCTATCTTTGAACTTCCTTTTGTTAGAGACAGAAGCGGAGAAGTAGGTTTCAGGCATGGACCCCAAGTAGTTACTCAACTCGACGAAGGGAGAGCCACTTCTAACTGGGGTGAAAGCGGTGGAAACATCAGACTGAACGCATTTTACTTTTATTCCTTTGATATTGAAGACTTGCGCAGAGAAGCAACAGTAGGATTTTGGAGCTACAGCAATACCGGAGTTCCAACAATACTTGCCAATACAAGGTTAGATAATTTTGCAAATAAATGGTCGAAACTTTGGGCTACCCCCGGTAATGCGTTGGGTTTTGGCAGCGGAGGCAGCACCGGTTTTAATTATCCATACATGCGCTACGCAGACGTTCTGTTGATGTATGCAGAAGCAGTAAATGAATTAGAAAACGGCGTTTCGGGCGAAAATGGAGAAAAAGCAAAAGAGGCGCTAAGAACAGTCAGAAGACGTGCCTTCCCAACAAATTTGCATAACGAAAAAGTAAACCAGTATGTCAACGCCGCAAGCGTTTCAAAAGAAGCGTTCTTTGAAGCAATTTTCAACGAACGAAAATGGGAATTTGGAGGCGAAAACATGAGATGGAAAGACTTGGTACGTTGGAACCTTTACGCGCAAGTGGTATATAAAACGTTTATGGATTTCTACACAATGGCGTCGTTTAAAAATGCGGAATATTTAGATGGATGGGAAGAATTTGATGAAAATTATCCTAAAAATATATATTACCGAATTATTGATAATAATCTTCAAATATCGCCTAAATTTAGATTTCAAAACACGATTTTGCAGGTATTAGACATAGAAGGGCTTGACCCCGACGCTTCCGGCAATTTCAGAACTACAAGCCCGGGTGCCGCTTACACAGGATTAGCTCCATTCAATTGGGGAACCTCAGACCAGACGTATCCCAGAGATGAGGTGCTGTATTCATTTAGAGGATATATTCGCGGTGGACTTACTGCAAATTATCGATTGATAGACCCCAGAAATCCACCACCGGTGCGATATATACTTCCTATGCCAAGGCAGGTGATTATGCTAAGCCAAGGAAATCAGGACGGATATCGAAATTATTATGGATATTAATTAATATTTAAATGTATTTGAAAATTATAAATAAATAAATTTTTTTGTTATGAAAATTATAAGTTATTTTTTATTGTTAGTCTTTTGTATAGGCGCATATTCTTGTCGTAACGATAAACCTGATTATGACAACATCTCGGAAAGAATGCCCATGACGATGTTTTCCTTCGAATTTACCGGATTTGACCCCAGTACTAACACCCCCGAGTTGGGAACAGGCTCCGGAGCGCTAACGCCCAACAAAATATTTCTTTTATGGTATGGAATTGACGGCGCTGCCGGATATCATATCAGATATAGATTATCTTTGCTCGGAGGAGCATTAGGAAGTGCGAATACTTGGAGTCGAGAAAATACACTGCCCGAAAGAGGCGGAGGAGATATATTTATAACCGACCCCGCCCAACTTGAATATATCATAGAAGGACTACAGTATTCTACCCAATATCGCGTTGCAATTAGGACACTATCGCCGAGAGGGCTACAGCCAACATACGAAAATATATATACCCCGGCATACGAAAATGACCCATACCATTCAAACTGGTATGGATACGGTGATGGAGCCCTTAGAGACCATATTTTCGAAGTTCTTACTCCATCTCGCGATGGGTTGCCCGAAATTCTTACGTATCGAAACAGAACGGAAACTTCGGTAGAACTACTGTTTCAGGTGGATTGGGAAACCATTATCGCCGACCCGATAAACTCAGTTTTCGCTAATCCCGAAATGTTGAACCCATTCATTGAATTTGAAGAAGTAAACGGGAGAACAAGGATAGTTGCAGACTATATAGAATTAATTCCCACAGACCAAAATTCACCGAGAGTACCAATTATCGAATTGACTGAGGGAATCAAGCAAACCGGAATATATGAAGTTACTGGATTGACGCCCAACGTGCAGTATATAGTAAATATTGTGAATAGAAATCTGTTTGAAGGAGGCGGCAGTATTCCGGGTGCATCACGATGGGACGCATATTACAACACTCAGATGATACGAATGCGCGGACCCGTAGGCGCCCCTATAACCATAGAGCATAAACTTTATGAACCGATGCCGGACGAGGAAACAGGTATAATCAGCAATCTTGAAATCGCCCGGGCAGAATTCTCTCGAAGGCACAATGCCGCACGCATAGATGTAATTTTGAATGAATACATGTTTGATAACGAATTTGCGGAAGGCACAGTTTTTCAATTAGAACCCGGAAAAACATACTTTATGGAAGCACAAGTTGATTTTTCAAAAGGGCTGACCCTTAGAGGCACCGACAACAGCCCTTATAATCGACCAACTGTTATTATGGGTGGTATTTTTAACTCTCCGGAAGGTCCCGTATTAGATTACGACACGCGGGTATCAGGCATAAGAGCTCACAATTTTTCTTTCGGACGGGCGCCGGAAGCAGGAGAAATCGGAAGTATTACTGTCGCTGATATTATTCTCGAAAATATTAATTTTACAGTGCTTAATCCTTTTACCTGGCCAAGCTTTGCCACAGGCACCGGAAATTATTTTATAAATCAGTCGTCAAATGCTATGTCGTTTGCAGGAGAATCATTCCAACTACGTAATTGCGACTTCTCAGGATTCATAAGAGGTTTTATTCGTATTCAGGGAGCTTCACGTAAAACTATGGAAAAGTTTGTGGTAGACAACTGTTTAATATATAATTGCGGAGCATATCAGGACAATTTTGCTAATGCATTTAATTTTTTCCATTTTGAAGATGGTAATGTTAATTTTACTTCCAATTTTTTAAATGACTTGACAATCACAAATACTACGGTAGTGAACAGCCCGCTGGGGATGTTCATTCGACAACAGCAGAACCCGGGCGAAGCCTGGCCCGCAAGCGTTTCATGGAAAATTAATGTTAGTAATAATACTTTTGTTAATTGGGCTACATGGGGTGTCTCTGCTGCAAGACAAATATTAAGCTTTACCCGACTGCCAAACAATTGTGAAATTACATTTGAAAATAATTTATTTGTGATTGTTCCGGCAGAAGGCGAACTGGCTAATGATTTTTCCAACGCCGGTATAAACATCACCAATTTTGCAGGAAGCCCGGAGCTCGCACGATTTTATGTTCGCAATAATTATTCTACCGAACCCCCATCCGGATGGGCAACAATATTTACCACCCATCCGTTTTCCGCTTCCACAGGCGGATTAGGAGGAAGGTCTTCGGATGAGTTGCCGTATGGAATTTCGGAATTGGACATAAAACTCGGTTTCCCGTCAATTGAACCCTGGGATTTGATGGTAGACCCACGTCCACGCGGAATAATCAGGTCACTGCGCGGTCAAGAACATAATTTACCGGAGGGATTGTATTTTAGAAATACTACTCAGGTTAGAAACCACGATATTTATACGCGAGGAATTGGTGCAGCAAGATGGCGGGAAAATCTATAATATATAAAAATTTAAAAATTTAATATTTTAAAGAAATGAAAAAAATAATAAAAATAATAAAAAAATCAGCATTAGTCTTAATGGCTGTTGCAGTATTTACATCAACGGCTTGCGACAGGGTAGATAATAATATATCTGTCACCGGAGTAATGCTCGATGTGATGTCGTTATCTTTGTTAATTGGCGACATCGAACCCATTTATGCCACAGTAGAACCTGAAAATGCTACTAATCAAACATTGATATGGACAAGCAGCGACAGAGATGTTGCATGGGTTGACAACAATGGCGTCATAACTGCCGTAGCACAAGGTTTTGCAAGAATATTCGTTACCACCGAAGACGGAGGTTTTAGAACGGCATGTTTCGTGCTGGTATACGAAGAGCCTGTAGCTATTACTTCATTATCGTTTGTGGTCGGAGAAGAATATGAAGTTTCGAGGGGTCACGATGAACTGTTAAGAGTTAATATAGAACCTGAAAACGCCACCGACAGATATCTACGATGGGATTCAGATGATGTTGAAGTGGTGCAAGTGACCCAAAGCGGCAGAATATTTGCTATTGGAGCCGGAGAAGCTACCGTGAGAGCAATAGCAAGAAACAGTGGCTTTGACGGGTTAGAACCGGTGTTCGCTGAAACAAAAATAACAGTTTTGCCGGGTCCTGTTCTTGTAAGCAGTGTTACATTGAGCCAAAACGAATTGGAAATGGACCTGCTACTTGCAAGAACAGCCACGCTGACGGCTACCGTATTGCCTGAACTTGCCGACAACAAGGCGGTGACGTGGAGTTCAAACAACGAGGCAGTCGCAACAGTTGAACCTACCGGCGAATTTACCGCCAGAGTAACTGCGCACTCACTCGGAGAAGCAAGAATTACTGTTACAACCGAAGACGGTGAACGTACCGATTTTTGCATAGTAACAGTAGACGACCTGCCACCACCCGAAGATGCCGTTATTAACGTTACCACCGGTATGGATGGAGCAACAATAACCGCTCTTATTAACTTGCGCGTCAGTTCAGGTTTTAACAATTTACAGGTTAATTTTGAAGCCGGACAATCGTACGCAATAGGTGAATGTAATATTCCGGCAGGTGTAAACAGTATTATATTCAACGGTTCAGCGGCAAATCCGCCATCAGTAGTAGCGTCTTTTATCTTTGCATCAGAAACAACGTTTAATGACATAACTTTTCAACATATGAATTTAAGTCGCGGCGATGCTAATCATCTGGTTACGATGCAAAGAGAGACACTCTATAACGATATTCTGTTCGAAAATTGCAATTTATCGGTTATGAGGTCGGTTGTGCGTTTAGTCGCATTTTCAGAAGGAAACAGTATTACAATTAACAATTCTTTGATGCATGATATGCGTGGCTGGGGTTTTGTAACATCGGAAGAATCGCCGTCAGGAGGATTTGTCAGCACGGTTACAGTGAGCAACAGTACGCTAACTCATTTTTGTGAACGCTTCGTAGATTACAGACTTGGAGGAGGTCCTGCTCATTTTTACTTTATAAATAATACATTCTGTAACATGACCGCTACAGCGCCTGCTTTTTCACATTTATGGCGATTTGAAAGTCGTGCTGCAGGAAGATTCTCTGTAACAGTCGAAAGATGTATTTTCGCAGGTCAAAATGGAGACGTAACAATCAGTTCTACCAACGCAGATTACAGGTCGGTTATGACTATAACCTACGCAGGCAGTTATTTGACAAGCGATTTCCCTGAAAACACATCGGCTGTATGGCGTCCGTTAGCAAATGCAACGAGGCTTACGCTATCTACAACCCAATTGTTCGTTGACCCCGCAAACGGTAATTTCAGTATCAGACCGGAAGCAGATTTTGCCGGAAGAAACGTAGCTGGAGACCCAAGATGGTGGGATAATTAAATAATGGTAATGATTAATTTTAATAGTTTTAATAATAGTTTGATATCATGAAAAAAGTAAAAATGAATATGTTAATCGTCCTTGCCTTGTTGTTTGCAGCTTGCGGCAATGATAAAAAGGACGAAAGAGGCGAAGCTCAAATCGATGCTCTGTCTTTAGACCTTACACAGCTTGATTTTGAGGCAGATGATACCGGAATAAAAACGGTAACTGTGACCACAAATGTGGATAATTGGAGATTATCCCAATCCGTTGATTGGTTGGTAATCAGTAAGGAAAACGGTAGATTTACCGTGGCGGTTGAAGAAAACCGCGTGATAAGTGTACGTAGAGGGACAATTACGGTCAGCGCCGGCAATGCAGAACAGATTAAAGTGACCGTTACGCAGGAAGCCGGCAAAGAATGGGTACCGATACTGTCTGTAGAACCGGAAGAGTTGTTCTTTGAAGATATTGACGACCAACCGCAGACCGTATTAGTGACAACAAATCTCGGCGACTGGACAATAGCGCTATCCGATGAAGAAGCAGACTGGATTACGATAGAGGTAGACGAAGAAGCAGACGAGTTTACTGTTTCGGTTGAGCCAAACACGACGATAAATCCGCGTAGTGTGACCATTATAGTCAGCGCCGGCGAATTAGAACCCGTCGCCGTCACTGTAACACAGGAAGCCGGAGATGCTACGCTGTCGGTAGATAAAGATGTATTGAATTTTAATGACGCCGGAAACTTGCCGCTCACAGTATCTGTAATGACCAACGTCGATGATTGGGAAATAGAGCCGTCAGCCAGCTGGATATCGCTAAGCAAAGAAACAGGCGAGTTTATTGTTTCGGTTGAAAGAAACTTCGCGTCAAACACCCGTTCCGGAACCATCACCGTATCTGCAAACGATGTTGCTCCCGTAACAATCAATGTTTCCCAGAACGCTTACACGCTTGTTGAATGGCATCTCGACCCCAACTTACAGGAATTAAAAGCCTTTCCGGGCGCCGAAGGCTACGGCGCAATCGTTACCGGAGGCAGAGGCGGTACGGTAGTATATGTAACAAATCTGAACGATACGGGCGAAGGTTCGTTTCGCTGGGCTGTTACAACTAATACAATAACAGGACCGCGTACCGTAATGTTCAAAGTCTCGGGAATAATAAGACTAAGAAGCAGGGTATCAATGAATCGAAACGATATAACCATTGCAGGTCATACCGCTCCGGGCGACGGTATATGCATTGCCGACAACTGTGTATATGTAGGCTCCAACAACACTATAATGCGATTCATGCGTTTCCGTATGGGCGATTTGTTTGACGTTGAAGACGATGCTATTTGGTCGCGTGGTCATGAAAGAATAATTATTGACCAT
>Ga0099364_10012626_pt1 | contig 11373 bp, 5 predicted proteins | sample TergutTh196P3_FD_73070 | JGI IMG/M metagenome (GOLD analysis project Ga0099364, IMG submission 73070) | Microcerotermes parvus P3 segment gut microbial communities from Pointe-Noire, Republic of the Congo - Th196 P3 | ecosystem: Host-associated > Arthropoda: Insects > Digestive system > Gut ...
CTTGGTATACAGTCTTGACTTACACACATTTCATGCCATTCATAAGGAAAAGGAGATAGAGGCTTTTCCCTAACCTCTGTACCAAGTGCGAACCTGCCCCACAGATGGGGCAAGTTGGCATACGGCAAAGATATGTGGAAAATGAAGATGCCAACATTTTAAGGTATAGAATATAAAGATTAATATATAGTTTTATACAACAAATGTGTCAGACACAGGTTATGCACAACTACGTGTTATTATGATGATAAAATATTTGAGGAACAACAAAAAAATGGGTAGGAACTTCAGCACATTTACTTGAATTGAAAAAGGAGACTAAAAGGAAAGGTAAGTCCACATGACACTAGCCTACTACCAGCAACATACACTGTCATCCTAATAAAGTGTTCCATTCCCAACAGACTGGCAATTTAAGCAAACACAGTTGGGAATGCCATCAGGGCATTCCTCACTGACCACAGCTTGCAATCTGTGCACTATATCCACAGTTCTCTGGATGCACCAAGACGGCTGAAGCAGGAAGTATCGTCAGAGTCTTTGTCAGTGTCGCCTGCAGTATAGATGTTTTGAATTTTTGCGTTCAGCTTTTGTGAATCTCTCTACAGACATGTGGTATGCTTCTCTTTCTTATCCTTTCAGCACGGTTCTTTCCCACTTTGCTCAATGCCTTGTTGTACCAGGTGTCAATGCATTTTTGACAGGGGTATCAGCCACATGCTTTGTTCTTGTATACATCCTTACTCTTTTTGTATACAGTTTAGTGAGGTTTTGAACATCCACTGTGGCTGCAGAATGTGTTGATGATCATTTGGGAAAATCATCAAAATCATCTAAAGTTCACTGTTGCTAAGGAGCAGCTCCATCTGGAACCCAAGCTTCTGTAAATTTTTCATTTTGAAAAATATCCTCACTGAAGGGACAAATTCCAGATGGAAACCTGATTTGATATTTGCAAGAAAAGGAATAAGATACAAAGGTGTGTGGGCACATATTGTCACTGTTGTGCAAGGATAGTTATGTAGGCATCATAAGCATGGTTCACATACATTGGAAGCAATCCACTGAAGCACCTGGCAAGAGGCTGGAGTTTATGGCTGCAATGAGGAGGGAAGTTGAGGACACTCACACCATTCTGCTTGCATTAGTCTACTCCTTGCAAGGACAAGTGCAAATTGTGGTTGTCTAGTAAAAGGACTACTGGTCCTCATTTGGAGGCTTAGCATCTGCTGCTCAATGTTTTACATATCTTACAAAATGCTCCTTCATCATCTACCCAGATTGGTGGAACATTTGCTGAATGTGTCATGTGTATTGTATGTTCAATCTCAGTGCTGGTGAGGTGCTTTTTATGTCAGCCTCTCATATTCTGTTGCAGTACATCACCAAAATACGAAAAGGAATCTGAAAATCTTTCGCCATGCTCCTTGTAAACCTTCCATGTTCTCGTACAGCTCTCACAGCTTGTAGCAATGCATCACCTTCTGTTCTGTATAGTCACAAAAGTTCCTGGAAGGTGCCCACACATCTTTTCTCCAAAACAGGAACCACTTGCTTAGGCACCCACCTTGTGGACTTATTGTGGAACTGCAACACACCATGGATATGGCAGGTGAATCATGTCTGTTCAACATGCCAGCCACTGCTATCACCTGAGCATGACAGTTTTCTCTTTTGACATGTTCAGCCTCCACACCTGCCTACAGCATTGTGACTGCAGGCTTGAGCCCTGTCCAGTGCTGTCAGCTCAAACTACACACCCCATTTTTAAACTTTCCACTACACTCATGCACCTGCTGTGGAGATAAGCATGTGTTACGGTACCGCAACCACGCTGCGAAGAATTTAAATGGGTCTGCTACCCTCACAAACCAAGACACATATCACAGAATATTCCTCCTTTGTGTATGCTTCCAACAGGGATGCCACCTTTGCACCTAGGTGACATCAGTAAGCCCACACTTGAATTCTACCATATACAATACACACTTCTAATCGATGTTGATAACTTGCTGTGCCTACAGCTGAACACAGCAGGGTCTCAGTCTTCTTCACACTTTCAATTTTTCATCTGACTAACCCTCACAATTGTTTTAACTAACTGTGCTAATTAAAATATTAAATACACAGTATTCTCAAACCCCAGGTTGCAAGAGCAGTGTTATGGATCATAAATGCCAAGAATAACCCCAACTATTTACATACTATGCTACATATCTGCAGCAATTTGGCGAGATGGTCAGTAGCATCAAAAGGTCAACGTATCATCTATGGATTCTGATTCATGGACACAAAACTCTGATTGTTTATTATACAGAGCACACTGATTCTCAATTGCCTCTGCATATAATACAATTTTTGTACTTGATCAAAATTAATATATTTGCTTCAAGAGTCATTCTCATATCTACAATTGTAGGATTGAATGGGGGCTGCGTACAGATAAACTAATCATTCCTAAAATATGCATGAGGAAAAATTGCTCATCCACAAGACGTCATTTTGGTACCAGCTACTAATTTACATGTAACTGCAATAATATTATCATAAGAGGTACCAGAAGCTGTCAAAAGATGTGAGTTTCATCGTGGTGAAGCATACTGTGGAGAACTGTTCACACTTTTTTTTAAAACTTCTGCCTTCAGAATTAAATGGAAATTACCTTTTTCCTCAAGTAGACACAACATGCCAGCTAAAGTGGTGTAACTATCCCACAAGATTGTAAAAGAACATCCCCCAGTCGCCCAGTCTTAACATCAACTTGACAGACAACCTGTGGCCTTCAGCAGCATAATGCCCATCTATTATAGTCAATTTAAAGTTAAATAAATTGTAACACTGTTATTCCATTACTCATGAACATCCCATACAACAGCCCATCACCATGTTCCCAATCCTGAACCAAACTAATACAGTTCATACCTTCCACACTAGTTCCAGGCATCCAATTTCAGTATTATTCTCACATTTATGCCTGTTGTCAAAGAGGCCTCTTGCCTTCAGATTATCTGCTAAAATCCCCAAATGAAAACATTACAATAGTCTACAAATTCCAAATTTGTCAGTCCACTTACATTATAATGCACCTCAGTCAAAAGAGGTAACTTACATTATGCATCGAGATGGGTGGCTGCGACATCCGAATAACCTGTCCCGGCTGTGGAACCATTCCTGGCTGAAATGCTGGCTGTCCACCAACAAGACCTGCCCAACCATTACACACCGCCTGAACAGCTGCTGCACTCAAATTAACTGGAGGTGCCACAGTGGCAGAGGGCAGGGTAGTTGTCCGTTGCTGTGTGGTAGGTTGGGAGAGAGTAGTCACTATTTTATTACTAGATGCCACCTGGTGGTGAAGAGTGGTATTTGCAATGACAGAATGCTGCTGCTGTTGCTGTTGCTGCTGCACTGGAGGCAAACCAGGCTGCTTAGTCCACATTCCTGCACTTGTCACGGTTGTACTACCTTTATTGCTTGCAAGAAGAAGCTGTGAATCTACTACTTTACTTGGCCAGTAATCTTCAAATACTGTCCCTGGTGGAAAGTAACTCTTAATATCACTCAGACTTATAACTGAACACGTCTCACTGGCAAACAGTTCATTACGAATTCCTTGCACTTTACAACAAAATTTCAGATATGCCAGGTCCCAGCCCTCCAGCTTCTCTGCTTTAAGTTTCAAGTTATCTGTCTCCCCTTCAAAATAGAAAAGGGGAACATACTTGAATCCATCTCGCACAGTGTATGGAACCACAGATTCACCATTAATACGGATAAAACCACATTTGTCCTTGGGATTGCTTGAGCTTAGGAGTAGTTTGTTGTAACAGACATCCAGAAAGTTATAAAACTCTCCTGCATCCTGCAAGCGTACAACCAAGTCCTTGGACGTAAATGGGTCACGGCCAAATTGATTTTCACAATGTCTTATATTTACCTCATTCAAAAGTCTTGCTTCAGGGTCTGTAATGTAATAACTACGGATACAGGTGCAGCTATAAATGTCTGAATGTAGATAACTCAGGTACTTATTAAGAAGTTTCATTTCTACCATCCGCACTGCACAGTACTTCTCACCATAGCGGAAGATAAAAGGAATATGACATTTACCAAGTGTTACCCAACCAAACCTGCCCCTCACACTATCTTCGTCACACGGTGGCTTTTTGTCCGATTCACCCCCTGTCCCAGGTTTCTTATCCTTCTCGCTACTTTGCTTCATCTGACCATTTGATCCACGCTGAAGGTAATGCATTATCCCGGGTTGTCCAGGTTGCACAATGTGTTGCTGCACTTGGCCACCTTGTCCAACAGGGCGGGCTGCATTGGAAGCCATCTTCGCCTTATTCGCTTCCACCATCTTTGCTGCCAATTCTCGGATTTCTGCCTCATCTGGCCTCTCTTGTTTAACTGTCACGTTCCCAAGGGCTAGACAAAATAAGCAATTCATAAGTCCCATAATTTATACACAGTTCTAACACATGTTCATTACAAAAATGTGATCATGAAAGGTGCCTAAAATATAACACCCCAAGTCACAACATAACCTGCAGTCTTTTCACTACTATCATCCAGTTGTAGGCACTTCTTTGTAGAAAGAAACCAGCAAAATTATAATAAAAATGAATAAAGCACTTCCAATTGCACTCAGATCCTGCTTCATAAATTCAGTAAAATACACCTAATCACACTATACAATGTATCACAGAACTCTTAATACAGGATATTTTTCAATTTGACAGATGTTGCCATTTTTGTGACATAGTAATATAATAATGGGGTCAATGTTTTTACGCCCTCGTTTTCGCAATATGTATAAACTTATTACCATATCCCAAAATGCGAAGTATGCATAAACGTACGTAACCTTGAAACAATGACACTCGTCTCTGAAAAGCAAAATCTTTCGCGGCGACAGGCCTCCACGACCAAGCAATCGTATTGTGTACAAACTACCTTCGCATATCAACACTACATTGATTTTGTCATATGTACTTAGTATACACCTCTACGCTATAACATAACTTTTCTGTTTACAACTCACAAAATATACATTCTTTAAGTAATCCTACCTGGTAATGTTGTTGTAAGCTTCGCACTGGTTGGTAAGGCGGCAACCGAGGGTAACGCCATTATACGTACTTTCACGTTGCTTCAGCCATGTAACAATTGAAAAGAGGAGAGCGACTGTGCATTTACAAACAGTAATAGTATAAAACAGCTGCTACTACTCTATTACGAAACATTTTGTTTAATTTTTACACGATAACACAACACTGAATAAAGTTATCGTACGTATAGTATTCCCACTTTTTTACATACAAGTACAGAACGTCACACATTTCTTCCCTTCGATTTGAAAGCCAAAGGGAAATGCCCCACCTAGCCTCGCATACAGGGCATCCATTTTCTCAATACCCGTTTTTCTCCACCTGTGAGTCATTCTCGTCAAATGGCGGTCATAGCCAGACACTAACCAATCACAGCGTGCCATGTGGCTACAACAAAAAGACTACGCAATAGTTGTGATGACGTCACACGAAATTTTGTGTACCTCGCAGTGAGGCTAGAACATACATTTCCAAGGTCTTCTCTGAATGCATGCTTATATATATTCATTTCGAGAACATATTGCCAAATATGACTCCAGAAGTGGATACTAGCTCCTGTTTGCTTGTTGTTTCGTTGTGACTCAAAAAGGAGTTTTTTTTTTATTTCCGTGTCCTTAAAATTGAGGTGTTTAATATGGTAGCAATTAGGGGTAAAAATCAATACACTAACATAACCTCCTGTCTTATTGATTTCCTTTCTTTTTATATAACCCCAAATGTAAACAATGTTGTAACTTCATTTTATGCGACTAACCTTAAAATACTTGTTGCACATGACATGTAAGGGCTCTTTCAAAGAAAGCACCTGACGACTAACATGGTAAGAAGGGCCTGAATGCCAAGATGGCTAACCATTGTTGTTGAAATTGATAACATTAGAAGAAAAATCTTCATTGGTGAGATCGTCTTGGCATGGTACTCATACGTTTATCACTTATTAACAAACCACTTTCAGGTCTATGATCAAATACCAGAAACATTTTTGGAAACAAACCCGTTATACTCTCTCTTAGCCACTAGTGAAAGATGGGCTTCCGGTTCAATTATAACTTCATCCTACTTCTACGATAGAGACTCATACCCGACTGTAGAACGGGTATGACGGAAATCTGTGCGTATGTTTTTTCTACCCGCTCTAACGTTACCGTACGCCTAATTAAATTACACTTGTTACACAAGAGTGTAAAGAAGTAGTACACCGTTACAAAATGTGATACAGCAGAATAGGTTTGGTTACGAAACAGGAAGTCCCCACGCAGCCAACAAATAGAAATATATTGTTGAATGCTGTCTTTTTCATGAACAAGCTATACATTCAGCGCTCATGCGCACGAATAGCGTTCAGGACGACCCAACCGTATCTTGTAGCGACAACTGCCACGAAGGATTTAGTACAAAAACTGCACACTTCCAGGCGGTTTGGGAAGGTTGCCAAGATGCTGAAGAATCGACCGTATGTGCTTCTCAATAAGGGTGAAATTTAATGTAAGAGGAACGATATTTTAGACCTTACAGTAGTTCTTCCACGTTTGTATATACACAATGTTCTATACGCAACAAGGATCATAAGAGAGGGCGTTGAGACGTACTGCGCTCGAGAAACGAATCTCGCCCTCCTAGTCCAGCAACACAGACTTTTAATTAAATTAACATTAAAACCGTAATTGAAGCAATGGGCATCGGAAGTTCAAATATCACTGAAAACCCTGGATATGATCGATGTTATCGAGTACATTTGCCTGGAAATGTGACCTTGGAATTCTTTCGCACGAAGGAAATGTTACACGTTCCGAAGATTTGGCGTCATAGGAACAGTCAGTAGGAGGGACTGGCATAATTGCATTTATGTGGCACGGACAGTACTCAGTACCTTACATGTAATTCACCGAAAACAACACAGCTTTATAAATAGACTCTTGGCGCGTGCGTACGTAGGTACAACAGATCGCCTAGATACGTAACAATACAGAATTTCCGTATGTGTGTATCACACCTCATTCCCACAGCAACCAAAACCATAAGGACAAATTCAAACACGGACAATTATTGACGTGTATACAAATTGAAAAATATATTACAGCATGTATAGGAAAATTAACAAAGAGGAATCATATTTTATAATTATGGAGTAACCGGTGTCCTCTGAGCCTGACCAGAATTAAAATTGGTCTGGCATGTGCACATGTTAGTTAAACTTAAAAATTTCGCCCATACTGCGTATGAGAATAAATGTCCGTATAAGAGTTTCTTGCATGTTAATGTATCTTATGACATGCATTTGTACTGCCGAAAATACAGATATACAGTGGAGTTTGCTTCACTTCGCGCAGTACTGGAACCTGTTCATTAATAAGGATTTCATTAATTTCCTTTGCGACATTTGTCTAACGATGGATCCTAAAAAATGAGAGGGTTTACTTCCACTAACAGCATCTCGTCAACGCAAGCGGCCTTGACAGAACCACGGCCTCGTGTCTAGCAGAAGCTGTACAGAAGACAAGCCTTCTTCGGAATCTCCCGTTTCCCAGCCAAATCGCCATCTACTGCGAATGATAAGTGTACCTAGCCATTAACCGATCAATCAATCATTCATGCGGAATGAGTGTTCCAGTGAAGTCGGAAGTGCATGGTAAATATGCAGCAGTTGATTAGCACTCCTATATTGTTTTCGGGAAGGCCCGGGATCGAATCTGGACCTGCAGACTGGTTACTCGTGACTGAAATATTTCGGTCGGCTCGATCAGCCTCTCCAGGCAGATGCTGGAACACCACAAAAAATCTTACTTTACACACCCTTTCTATTTCACAATTCACAGTTTTCATAGAAGTCGATGCTATGTAACTTCTTTGCTTACAGTAATCCCGTCATGTATCACCGTTAACAGTATAGGTGCCTCGTATTCGGGAGTTTTACGCAAACCAGAAGAGGGTTACCCGTATCAGCCATACAGAACGCTCTAAAGTTATCCGTAATCAAACTTAGATTACCAAGAAAACTGCTTTCTTCTGGGAGGTGAAAATGTGAGGTTTTTGTAGTTCAGTACAAAAGTTTCGAAGGAACAATCTTGAATACGTAGGCAGCGCGTTTCTCCATAATTTTGGTATCTATATACCTGACTACAGGGCGTCACGCACTGCGCTACAAACCGGAAGGTCACGGTTTCATTCATAATACTGAAATTGACTTAATCTTTCCGGCCGCACCATGGTCCTGGGGTCGACTCAGCCTGTAACAGAAATGAGTGCCAGCAATATTTCCTGGGGTATAAAGGTGGCCGGTGCGTACGGCTGACAACCTTACTACTTTCATGTGCCCATTGTCTTGAAATCTGGACGCCTCAACCTTCTGCAACCCTCAAGGCCTACCCCAGCCTGAACAGGGATTGCTTTACCTTTTACACGGCCGGCATCACATCACAGAAAACACCAATATTTGTAGTCACCGCAATGATAACCCCAAGTGTCATTTCAGTTACGAAGATCTATAGAGAACGAAAGTTAAACCTACTCCAGACCGTCTACGAATATTCTACTTGTGTGTGTGTGTGTGTGTGTGTGTGTGTGTGTGTGTGGTGTGTTACACATCGTGCAAGTAATCATGAAACGAATTGCTCGGGGTGTTAACGTGTTAACTACAGAAAGGTACATCGATTCTCTGAGCAGGATCCTAACTCGGATTCTAACCCGCAGCCCACGGCCTAGGCAAAAGAAAGACTACCAGCGACTATGCGCCTAGAATAGCGCCAGAAGCAGATAACGTGGAAAGCGCCGACTCACGGTGTGACCTATTTACTGTGAAACACTAAGACAATGTCGGGAATAGGCTTCATAATTTTAGATATAAATCAATGACTTCTACGTTTCATTTCTTAAACCGCCACACTTACTACATTTGCGCTACGGAGTCTATAAAATTACGTTCAACGAACTGCACGATGAAGCATCATCTACGCTAACACGTTGAGCACTACTACACTATATGCCGGATTCTCTCGCGCCTTCCGAGTCTGCCAGCCAGCTTCGGGTCCCTTCGACTCGGTCGACAGCGCGCTGGAGGCCCCGAACCCTACTCAATCGAGTATAGTACAGCCGAGTAGTAACTTACTGCAGCACAAGTAAGAATAAGCCCTCTGCCACAACCCCAACAGTACGCGCTAACTCGCATAGCTACGTGCAAATTACCTGCATGGCAACTTAAAGCTGTGCCTATTGTTAAACATCACGCAATGACAACGCATGGCGGAGAATGAATGATAGGCTCGAGTCGGCACTCGGAGAAGAAATTCTCGCTTCAAACAGTTTTGTGTCGTAGCAAGTTCTCCACATTGACTTCACACAAGGTTCGAATGCCTCCAAAGCGCACGCCATGACGAAGAAACAATACCTACCAGCACATGGAAACATTTTAAATACTGAGCTTCCATAATGGAAGAACCCTTACAAGCTGTTACCCTCGTATAGCCTTACATGGTCTTAGAAGATGAAGTATCATGTGTGGTTGACAGACTCTACGTTTATGTCTCTGTGGGACACGATGTAGGCGTTGGACAGTCTCGTTCTAAAGGAAAAGAAATCACGCCCTTACTGGAAATTCTTCGAACTGGTGTTTATTTTATGAAACCGCTACAACAAAACGCCACGGGGAATTGTTATAAGTATATAACACGGGATCTAAGCGGTTAGCCCAGGCATGGTCAAACTTTCTAATGAATGAATGGATTAGAGGCTGTGTTTTTTGGTGGGTGTAATAATTTAAATATATCTTAAGGAAGCTCGGATTCGGCCCCAACCCAGTGTGGGACTTTTGGTGGATAAATTGCACTCTAACAGGTTTCCTTTCGAGAAGGTCTGCTTTCACCTGCCAGTATCGTTCCATCAGCGCTCCATACTCATATTCCATTCATCTATCACCAACGCTATATAAACTTAGTAAATTACGGCATCGTTCAGTAACAACACTTAACAAAACAAGCAGACGATCATAATCTATCTAAATGTATATACAGAGCGCCGTTACTCACCTGAATAGAACGACACATTGTGCTGGTTGTGGCTGTTGAATGGCTTCTCAAAATTTGGAGTATATTTCGAAGATGTAATGCGCTCAAAATTGCACTTAGATAATTGTAAGCAAACCGCACCCTAATTTTGCATTCGCCCCGCATAGTTAGAGGGTACGCGGTGGCACAGTTGGTTGAGGCACTTCTCTACAACCCTGAAGATCACGAGTTCGATTCCCGATAATATTTTTACAGAGTCGATCCTTCACTTCCTTCCGGTCGCACTATGTTCCTGTGGTCAACTCAGCCTTTAACAGAAATGAGTACCAGAGGTATCTCCTGAGGTAAAGGCGGCCGGTGAGTAGCACTGACAAACTTACCACCTTCGTGTGCCAATTGTCTAGAAATTCTGAGAGGCTCAACCTCCTGGGGTCCTAAGAGCCTGTCCAGGCCTGTACAGGGGTAGCTGTTTGCACCCATGTACGTGACTGCAAATATTCAGACATATTCCTTTTGGTTCTGTGTCAATTTGCAAGTCGATTAGCTACAGATGTTGGTTACCTGGTGACTTTCCGACGACAAAGGAGAAAGGAGAAGTCTAAAGGTGAAAGATAATATCTGTTTTCCCAAAAATCTGTTACCTGGAAAAGAATCCCTTGCGCGACGTATGAAAAGTCTTGCACTTCTTACAGACTGTGCTGGGGCACTATTAAAGGGAAGTGACTAAGATCCGGCACTGCTTGAGATATTTTATAGCGCCGGTACAAATGGTATTATGAACAGCTGTCAAATGGCTTCGTGTATTGCATGTGACCCGAAGGTAGCAGTTTATCTACACCTGAGCTAGTCAAACAACGGATTACTGTGGCGGATGATGGTATTATTGGTACAAAGTCTGATAATTTCGCTACATTAAATCTTTTAACGCGGGCTTGGAATTATTTGCTCGTAATCCCGACTTGACAAGAAATGAGAGTAAGTTTTATACATATTACTTTCAGCATTTCGTCTTTAGAGTGCTCCAAATCATCGTCTGGTATAGTACAAGCTGACTGCACAGGTGGAGATTCTAACATCTAATGGTCGTAGATGCAAAGAACCAAGACATCGATTCTTCTGAGGTTTTTGGAGTTCGTCTATACTTCAGGAGAATTACGGAGGCGAAGTAGACCACGATTATGTGTTCCCCGTTCCTGTAAAGTTCATGAAACACGATTATCTATCCATCCACTGCATTGGACGCCAAATAACCTACGATGCAC
>Ga0099364_10012627_pt1 | contig 11370 bp, 12 predicted proteins | sample TergutTh196P3_FD_73070 | JGI IMG/M metagenome (GOLD analysis project Ga0099364, IMG submission 73070) | Microcerotermes parvus P3 segment gut microbial communities from Pointe-Noire, Republic of the Congo - Th196 P3 | ecosystem: Host-associated > Arthropoda: Insects > Digestive system > Gut ...
GGTCTCGGCATCATCATCTTGGGTTCTAATATTCATTTCGCCAACTTGATTAGGAACATTAACATTTTGCTGATAATCCAGATTTATAGTTTTTCCGTTAGTAAACTTTATTTGAGTCAGATACCATGCTTCGTTTACGGCAGGTATTCCATTTTTTCCTCCCGATATTTCTGTTGAACCCGGCGTGTCTCCAAAAGTAAATTTTGTGCCGTCGTTTGCGGTAAGAGTAAAGGAAATTAACCAATGATAGCTAAGGCTATATCCTAAAGAGTGTTCATGCATATCTACATGGGCAATATTTTCCGATACAATATGCCATTTCTTATCATAATCCCTTACAAAGTATCCTGAACATCCAAGAAAACTGAATGTAAAAATATCAGGACTATATTCAACTGTCGGTTTGTATCCAAAAGGAAGAGAAGGGTGAGTAGCTGGATGAAAAAAAGTACTGACATTATTTCTGACAGAATCACTTGTAAGACCGGATAATGATGGTAAACTAAAAAAACCATCCAGAAAAGCAAAATTACCATGTTTAAGAGATTCATCAGGAACGCCATTTACCGTTCTTGTAATAGCACCGCCTGCCGACAGCCTCCATCCATGTCCTACAGAGCTATAAGGATTTAAAGGACGTAGTCCTTCTCCGCCAATGTATCTCAACTCAACAGGAAATGAAATTTCGTTTGTTTCTATCGTGTACAGCGGTATCGACACATTTGCCTGCCCCGTGTAATACGATATTGGACGAAAAACATCCTGTTTAAGACTGTAAACCTCCGGCGTTATTGTCAATGGAGTTCTTCCTAATGACGGCGGCGGTTGAGCCGAAGTTACATTGATAAAACAAAAGCAGCATATAAAACTTATTAACGCAATATAGCCGCGTTTTTTAAAGTTAATAGTTAGTTTAGTCATATTCGTATCTTTTTTATTTTCAAAATTTCCATCCCATTCGCCATAACACCGCATTTGTAGCCGGAGTATGCTGTTTATGCAAAAAGTCATAAAAAACTCCCATTGTTCCTTTTGCTTTCTTTCCTACGCCGTATTCCCATGTCAATCCCGCCAGTGCAGACGATCTCCATGCCGCCGGATACAGCATTTCGCCAGTTTCTATTCCCGCCCGCCAGTTACGCTCATATCCTGCCTGTACACCCAAAACTCCAAATATCTTATAGTTTACAAATACGCCATAGCCCGCACCGGCATGAGAAAACCGAATGTTCTTAATCTCTCCCATCCCGAAACGGTAATTGCCCAATACGCCCACGCTAAACCGGCGGTCAAAATTAAAAGACGCCTGCGCTCCCACTACTCCTGTGGAAGGCAGAAACACTGTTTGATTGTCGAACTGCAAATTAAAGCCGATGTCAATGCGTTCCCAAAAACTTTTTGTTTTGTAGGGGTTGGGAGTAAAAGAGGGCATCTGAGCAGCATTGTCAATATTGCCGAACAGTATGGATTGAGTGTTAAGTTTACCCAGCAGGTCGTTTCCTGCCTTTTGTGCGTCCATTATCAGTCTGGCGGCATCGGGGTCAATTGCACCTGCCTGACTCTGCATCATCTGCTGAACCATTTGGCGGGGCTGCATTCTGTCCGTGTTTTGCGGCCGGGCAGGCAGAGTAGCCATAAAATCGCCCCAACGAGGATCGTGGCGCAGCGCGGTCATCAGCTTGTCATTAAAAGATTTCGGATCGCGTAACGCTTTGCGGTATTCATTGATTTGCGCCGTGTAATAATAGTTCTCCTTTTCCATCTTACCCAGCCATTTACCGTATTCAGAATCATCTTTTACCTGCGATTTCCAGTATTCCGTGCGTTGCCTGAGTTCGCCTTTGGCACGCTGGGTAATGTTCAATTGCTGTTGTGCGCGATTAAGGCTTTCATTTGCCTTGCCTGCCAATTGCCGGTCGGGAGCCAAACCGGCATACTCCGCAAAGCCGTAAGCCAAACGCAAGCTGTCAAGCAGCGGTTCTTTGCCGGTACCGTTTACGGAATGAATGACGCTATCGTCTGTTTTCTCTGTTTCCTGTCCTTTCGCCATCTTCTTTTCGTACCGTGCAAAACGCTTATCGGCTTTTCGAGTGCGCCGCTCGCATTTGCGGGAAAACTTTTCCAGCATCGCACTGTTTTGCTCCATGCTTCGACTCACAGTCTGCCGATTACCGACAGTTTGAGCCATTACCGTGCGGCACGTCAGCCAACAGACAGCTATGGCGATTGTATATATGCGAAATGACATCATCATATACCGTTTCTTGCAGGCTTGCAAAATACATGATATTTTTCAAATATCTATCACATTAAACGTTAATTGATGTTAATTTTTTTAAACGCTGTTTTGTTTCAATTTTATCAAGGGTTCAATAAAGAATCATTTTATCCGTTATTTTTCAATGTTCACAATTTACGTCGCTTCCCGCTTAATCGGCAAAATGCAACCTTACTTTGGAATAAGACAGTAAACCCCTGTCGCACCGGCATTGTTGCCAACGCCGTTTGTCTGTCCTGTTGCCTGTGCATCAAAAAAACTGTTTGACGCGCTGCCGCCGCTTTCTTGATATCCGATTACTCCGCCTACTTCGGTATTGCCTGTAACACTGATAGCTGCATAGCTGTGTAAATGATTCGATTTAATCTGACAGTCAAGGGCAAAACGAATTAAGTTTGTAATTGCAAAAAAAATAAGTTTCACCCTTAAAAACTGTCAGAAATGAATACATAGACAAAATTAATTAAAAGTAAGTTAGGATTATTATCCTCAACTGAAGAATTAGGCAATGTATCGTTAGCCTGTAAATATTTAGGTTATAGCCGAAACACGTTCTAATACTATTCATATTTTTGTAATTTAAATTGTTTAATCGCACAAAGATATGAATGGAAGAAGCTGTTAATCAAACGGGTAATAGCGTAACAGAGGTGTGACAAAAGGAGACAAATGATCACAAAAAATGGGATTTGTCCAGCAAAACGGACAAAATGTCGCCATTTGTCTTAGGGGTGTTAAGTGATTAAAAAATTTTGAGTTTTTTTATATCTGTTCTTCGGGATGTTTCGATTTATATTTGTTAAGTTCCTGTAATACAGTGTCTGTATTGAAAGTTTCGACATTTGGCAGATATTTAGATTTTAGAGGAGTAATGAAGCCTTTGTTTATCCAAGAAGTTAAAGTTTGGCGAGAGATGCCAAGCATTTTGGCTAACTGAACGCGATGAATAATCTGTTCTCCTTGAAAGGTTTCAATGGTGTTTTTCTTAGCAACAACATAGTGTTGTAAATATTTTATGGCTTTATCTACTTCTTTTATGGTTGCTTCGTAGTTGTCAAAGACAGTTAATTTTAGAGTAGTAAGGTCTTTATCGGAATAAGCCGGATTATTCTGTAATTCTTCTATTAGAGCGAAATAGGTATCCAACTCTTTTAGATTGATAGTTGTTAGTTTTCGGCGGGGCATAGATTTCTACTTTATTTTTCTAAACCGTTCATTCAGTTCCTTGATACGTTCAATTAGTTTATCAAAAGGCAAAGATTCTCCATATATCATATTTCCCATCTTTTTGTAATCATCTCGCCATTCATTCATAACGAAGTCGGGCGGAATAAAATTTATAGTCTTGGGCGAATGGGTTGCATAATCGACTTCTTTCATCGCTGTCAATGTCCGTCGATGTTCAACTATGGCATTGTATAATCCTTTGTTTTTCAATGCTTCTTTGGCAAAATCCGTATCCATTAACTTTTCCAAATCATAAATGTGGCGTGTCATTCTATCAATGCGAATATTATCAAGTGGCTTTTGAAATTCCTCGTGCAACAAAAAGGCTTTTTCGAGAAAGGTTCGTTGCGGAATAACCGTTGGAACGGAAAAATAAGTATCAGCAAAATCTGCATCAGGAAAATTATCGGCAATAATAGAACGAATTTGCACATTTTCACTCGGCTCAATTAAGGAACGTGCGCCAATTTCAATGACGACCTTATCCCTAATGTAACTTGGTGCGAAAAGAGAATTATATTGTACCTCAATAGCTTGAGGGTCTTTAGTGGTATCCTGCGTTTCGGGAACAGATAGAAAATAACCATCAATTCCATTGTTTTTCAATTTACTGTCTAATTCTTCTTTTAACTTTCCGCTGATGTAAGCGCAAGATGCACGACGCAAATTGTTGATTTGTTTTTTCTTTAACTCTCCGTCGAATCCGAAAAATTTACGGTCGATAGCAATGTCAACATCTTCCGAAAATCGTTCAATCAAATTCCACGCCTTGCTGAGCGATGTGCCACCTTTAAAAACAATATGATTGGCACATTCACAGGAAAACAACGCTTTAAGTGTCATTGTTACCCACCAATCTTTCTCTACTGCATCGGGCGAAAGTCCTGTTTTGTCAGCAATATTTTCAATGATAAATATTTTCCTGTTATCATCAATATTTAGCCATTTGTTCATACATCAATCGTTTATCAGTTTTAATAAAATATCTGTAATCCAACGCGGAGCAATGTAAGCATCTGCAAGTAAAATTTCTTTGGATTCCAATGTCAATGCTTTTTTAATGATTTGAAGCTCTTGTTTCGTCACTCTATCTTTCCCTATTTCTTTTAAAGAAGCAACAATCAAAGGTGTTATTTCTCCTCGAAAAGCAAAGTTTTTAGGAGCTGTTTGCTTGAATGTAATTGTTTGCTTTCCAATATTGATTTTGCGAGTAATACCGTCAGTTAGAAAAACGACCTTCATCGGCACTTGCGTTGACAGTCCCAATTTGTTTAGGGCATATAAGCCTGTGGGTTGGATTCTTGATTTGTCGCGTTTAGCAATAGCCCTTGCCACTCTTTCTATAGATGGGAATAAAATTCCTAATTCTTTGTCTATGTAGGGAAATAAATAAACGCCTTTTGATAATCGGATAATAGTACCCTCTTTGCATATTCGCGATAGCGATTGCCTAATAGATTCACTACTGCCGGCAGAATCAAATTGTTCGGGAAAAAAAATTGTTCCCTGTTCAAACTGTAAAATAGTATTTAATACTTGTTGATGAGTTGATTGCATATTCTAATCAATAATTCTGTCACAAAAATACAGGATTTTTGTGACATTATAAAATTCAATCTCCAAAATTCGTCAAGAATACTGCATTTTTAATCCGTTCTTCTTTTTCAAAGGATGCCAAATAGTTTTCCGTCGTTTTCAAATTGGAATGTCCCAAACTTTCGGAAATATAAGCAATGTTTGCACCAGAACGTTTCAAGACGGTCGCATAGCTGTGGCGTGCTGTGTATGTGCTCACGCCTGAAATACCGAGTTTGTCGCTGATGATTTTCAGATGTTTGTTAATTCTGCGAGTAATATCCTGCACTCGTTTCTTTTGTTCCATTGGTGTTTTGTAGCCGTCAAGAAACGGAAAAACATAGTTGTTGGGACTTTTATCGGAATTTCCCCATTTGTCTATGATTTGTTTCATTTCCGGTGTCAGTAAAGCCTCTATCTCTTTCTTTTCACGAGAAGTATGCAGCGTTTTAGAACGATAAAAGTGTACCTCATCATTGTCAATATTGGAAAATTTGAGTTTTAACATATCATTGACGTTAATACCATTGCATAAATAAAGGAAAAACCACAGGTCGCGATAATGTTCAGTTGCTTCTGTTCCATCGGAAAAGGTTATTATTTGCTTAATTTGTTGCAAGTTAAGAGCCATTTTCCGCCCTTTGCCAATAGGAATTTCATATTTCCCTTTTCCAAACGGATATTGATTTTCTTTGATTATTCCTACCATCTTAGCATCATTGAAGATTGCCCGCAAGCAGCGCAAATAAATGGAAATAGTTGCATAGCTTTTTCCTTCTTCAATCATTGCTTTCTCGTATTTTTTGAGCCAATCAGCCGAAACTGTTTCAAATGAAATATTTGTGCCGGCATAGTTTTCCAAATGCCTATATGCACTGCGATTAGCAAGAGCATTGCCGACAGAGCCGTCTTCCATTAGGGCATCTAACTTGGCTTTGAAAAGAATATTTACGGTGTCTCCGAGACCTTTTCCCAAACGCAAATTCAAAGTTTCGTATGAAAAATTGCCTTCTTCCACGAGTGTTTTTACGACTGCTTCAACTTTCTCAAACGAGTTTTTAATTTCGGAACGTATCGATATTAACCTTTTGCTCTTTGTGTCAGACAACGCTTCCCATTCATTAGTGCTCAATTCTTTCCCTGTGCTGTAATAACGCTGAACTCGTTTGTAAATCACTTGAATTTTAACAGGAAACAGCCCCGATTTTTTTTCTTTGCGTGTATCTTGCACTGTTAGAATTGATACACCATCTTTATTATACTTAATCATAGCACTTTATATTGTGGATGTTCCAAAAAATGGGACATACAATTTGCATACAAAGTTAGCGATTACATCTAAATTAAACAATAGTGCATATAAATCAAAAAGTACTATATGTTTATAACACAGAATATTAGATAATAAATAAAAATGAAAGAAAATAGAAGAAAAGACATATTTACGGCTTACAAGCAGAGGGTCGGCGGTTCGAATCCGTCAACGCCCACCACAAAATCAAGGACTTACAGAAAAATGTGAGTCCTTTTTTATTTATATGTAAACACAATTTGCACACAACTTGAAAAATAGGACACAGGAACATTATTAGAAACTGTTTAAATTTTATTTTTTTCATCTATTAAGCATTATTTTGATCATAACCGGTTGAATCATTGCTTCACTTGTATTAGTATTAAATTCAAAATCTTTACAGAGTCTTCTGTAGCTTTCAAACCAGGAGAATGTTCTTTCCACAATCCAACGTTTTGGTAACACTTTGAAATTTCTGTTGTTGTCTTTACGTAATACGATTTCCAAAGTCCAATTCAGAGTCGCTTTTAGTTTTTCTATTAATTCTCCTCTATAACCGCCGTCAGCTACTATTTTAATCATTCGATTAAAACGATACCTCAAACAAGAAATAACCTCCATTGCCGCCTGACTATCATGAATATTGGCGGCGAGCACAACAACTGTTAAGATAATCCCATGGTATCCACTATGATATGCCGTTTTCTTTCCTTTTATCCTTTTACCGCCATCGTATCCTCTACAAATTCCACCACTGCGAGTACTTTTAACGCTTTGACTGTCTATAATACCTAAACTTGGCGAAACTTCTTTGCACGATTGCTTACAAACTTTGGCTCGCAGGCATTCGTGAATGTATTCTATCAAACCTTCGTTTTTTCCACTTACTGAAATAGTAGTAAACTAATTGACTCTTTGGAAAATCGCTTGAAAGCATACGCCATTGACAGCCTGTTCTTAACATATAAATAATAGCGTTAAAGATTTCTCTGTTGCTATGTTTTCGTTTTCTTTTTTTTTTTCATCAAAAAAATCTACTATTGCTTTCCATTGATTATCGGTTACGTTGGTTGGGTAATTTGTTTTTTGCATATCTTTATGTTATTGGTACACACAAAGATATAAACAACTACTCAATAAAACAACTGATAATCAATTTTTTATATCAAAATATTGCCGTTTTTAAACAGTTTTTAACAGTTTCTAAATTTATTCCGTTTTTTCACAAAATATCATTGTCCTTTGGCACGCTTTTTGTAGTGCATTATTATATGACGGCAGTTGCACTGTGACTGATGGCGCGTGAGCTATGGGTTTTTTTGAAAATTGTAAAAAGGTGTGTATATTTGTGAGATGCGCCGAAACAGTGCAGTGGGACAATGACGTAAAAACTTGAAAGTAAAATATGACAACCGAAGAACAAGTAAAGAGAATTATTCTCAATCAAGGTGCGGATTTATGCGGAATAGCCAACATAGACAGATTTACTGATACCCCAATCGGTTTTCACCCTTTGGACATATACAAAGATTGTAAGTCTGTCATAGTTTTCGCAAAAAGACTATCGAAAGGTCTTGCATATATCAATCCGAGAATTATTTATAATCACGCTAACGGATTGGGTAAAAACGCTGTGGACAAAATAACTTATGAAGCCTCTATTGAAATCGAGCAATTAGGTTGTATAACGGTTCCGTTACCTTGTGACGGTCCGTATGAATATTGGGAAAAAGACAATATTACAGGAAAAGGGCTTTTATCTATGCGCCACGCCGCAGTTTTGGCGGGCTTGGGAAGTTTAGGAAAAAATACGCTTCTCATAAACAAACTTTACGGAAACTTTCTAACATTAGGCGCAATTTTGACTAATTTGGATTTGAAATCAGACCCATTCTCTGAAGAATTATGTGTTGAGAATTGCCGTTTGTGTTTAGATAATTGTCCTGCTAATGCGTTGGACGGTAAAACAGCTAACCAAAAATTGTGCAGACCTCACACTTATACAACCAATGAAAGAGGTTTTGATGTTGTTAATTGCAATAAGTGCAGAACAGTCTGTCCCAGAAAATTTGGAATATGAAAAGTGAGAATAATAGACTTGACTACGCGGGTGATAGACAGAAATGCACTGCCTCTAACAAGCGGTTGCGAAAGAAGCGCTAAAGATGTATATTCCGTCCGAAAGAGAGTAGGAAAGGGGAAATCATTGTTACACCATGAGGCGAGAAAGAAAAAGGTTGTTCAAAAGATGGCATTCTTTTTTACTAAAGAATGGATATCAAATTAAGAAATATTGTATTTTTGCGGAGTAATTTTAATACGAAAATATTATGCCAACAGTATTGAAATTGTTAGGAATGCGCTTTTTTTATTGGGCACGTGAACACGAGCCTATCCATGTTCACGTTCAAAAAGGTGATGCCGAAGCACGTTTCGATTTAGAGCCGGAAATCAAACTGACAGCCAACATGGGATTTAAACCCCATGAATTGGCAATTGCCGAAGAAGTCATTAAGGATAATAGCAATTTTATAATTGAGCATTGGAAATTATTCTTTAAAAAATCTAAATAGCATGAAAACAATCAATAAACTTTGGTTCGATGATGAGCGGATTTATATAGAAACCGTTATAGGAGAAATACTAAGCCAGCCATTGCGGTTCTTCCCACGCTTGCGGCAGGCAACAAACATACAACGTTCAGAATGGACAGCATCTCACTTTGGTCTTCATTGGGAAAAAATTGATGAGGACATCAGTTTTGAAAGTTTCACATGGGACGACAACGACCCACTAACGCTCTATCATCATGTTTAAATGAGGTTACACTGCCTCTCAAGCGGTTAAACTTTGCTAAAAAAGAAATTTAAACAACCTCAAATATTTTTGCCTCGCTAATCTTTAATTATGAATACAGATCAGATTTACAGCTTATTTAAAAACTCTGCCGGAATTAATACCGATTCGCGCAGCATAAAGAAAAATGAGATATTTTTTGCGCTCAGAGGCGATAAATATGACGGCAATAAGTATGCCGCCGAAGCTCTTGCAAAAGGAGCGTTATGTGCGGTAATTGACGATCCTGCTTTTGAAACTGACGGAACTATCTTGGTTGACGATACTTTTTTAGAACTGCAGGCATTGGCGTTGCGGCATCGTAAAGTACTTAACGTCCCAACGTTGGGCATTACCGGAACAAACGGAAAGACAACAACAAAAGAGCTTATAGCTTCAGTTCTTTCAAAAAAGAAAAAAACGCACTTTACAAAGGGAAACCTTAATAATCATATTGGAGTGCCATTGACCATTCTTTCGGCTCCTGCGGATACTGAAATGCTGGTTATGGAAATGGGAGCCAGCCATATTGGCGAAATCAGGTTGCATTGCAATATTGTCCGTCCCAATTATGGAATTATAACCAATATTGGAGCGGCTCATATTGAAGGCTTTGGCTCGTTTGAAGGGGTGATAAGAGCCAAAACAGAGTTGTATGAGTATCTTCAAAGAACAAACGGCGTTGCAATTTATAACGATTCGAACCCTTTATTGACTGAAAAAATATTCCATTTGGCAGTCAAAGCGATACCGTATAGCCACCCCAACGGGACGGAATTAAACGTAGAATGCTTAGAGTCAGACCTTTTCCTTAAAATAAAGACGGTTTATAAAAATAAGGAATATATTATGAACACAAACCTTTTTGGCTATCATAATATTGAAAACATTAAAGCTGCAATAGTCGCGGGATTGGTTTTTGATATACCGATGGAGGAAATTGTATCGGCGGTAGAGGAGTATAAACCGGAAAATAACAGGTCGCAGATTAAAACCACAGGCAGAAATGTTCTTATATGCGATTCGTATAATGCCAACCCAACGAGCATGACAATGGCGATACGGTCGTTTTTAAAACTCAATGGGGATAAAAAAGCGGTTGTGTTGGGCGACATGCTTGAACTTAGCGAAAAGTCGGAGCAAGAGCATTTTAAAATTTTGCAGGAAATCAGCAGCATAAAACCTGAAAATGTGTTCCTTGTGGGACAGATATTTGGCAGAATAGCGGCTAATACGGACTATACATTATTTGAAGACGTTAAAATATTACGCGATTATCTTATTAACAGAGAACTAAATGGCTTTACAATATTGATAAAAGGCTCACGCGGAATAGGATTGGAAAAACTTTACGATGTTTTTTAAATAGCAACACCATCCATAATTTTGTGTAAATGCTAATTATAGGAAAAATAACGAGTAGTTTTTATTTATTATGATTATCCGTATTTGTACCTAAAATTATTTTTATAACTCACACATGCAACGAGTAGTCTGTTAAATAAAGCTTCTCCTGCATATCTCCAGTTGAACTTGTAACAGAATTCATCAAGATATTTCAGTAAAAACTCCGGCTTTATGTCATATCTGATGCTGAAAAAGATAACCCTCTAAAACGAGGTCGTGGCAGTCAAAAGAAGAGTAAGGTTTTAGTTATGGCTGAGAGTATTCCTGTTGAAGGCAGTTTACCCAAAGGTGGAAAACCCTGTAAGGTTAGATACATTAAAATGTTTGTCATCGAAGACCTAAAGTCGTCAACGGTAGATAAAAAAGTCGGCGAAGTAATATATATTCAGTCTATTATAGATACTGATGATTCTAATTCATATACAAATTTCAAGACACAGGTCAAAGAACACCATCCGCAAGTAATCCCCCCAAAAGAAGTTGGCAAGTTATTACCTTGGGTGCACATTGCCATCAGTAATGCCAAACGGATGTTCCTGGATATATTCCACGATATTAAGCCGGAATACCTGCAAAGTTATTTGAATGAATTTTGTTATAAGTTCAATAGGAGATATTTTGGATAAAATCTGTTTGATAGACTAATGATAGCAGCTGTAACGAATAAAAATCAATTTAGGTACAACTTTGAGTAATCATTTTATTTTAATTCCTATTTTATTTATTTCTTCAATAAATGGGTCGCCTTCCCAAA
>Ga0099364_10012628_pt1 | contig 11370 bp, 11 predicted proteins | sample TergutTh196P3_FD_73070 | JGI IMG/M metagenome (GOLD analysis project Ga0099364, IMG submission 73070) | Microcerotermes parvus P3 segment gut microbial communities from Pointe-Noire, Republic of the Congo - Th196 P3 | ecosystem: Host-associated > Arthropoda: Insects > Digestive system > Gut ...
GTTTTAAAACGCCCAAGGTACAGGGCAAAGGCAAACCGCCTAACCAGCGGCAAAATGCGTCTTAAAACGCCCAAGGTACTGGGCAAAGGCAAACCGATTGACGCTCGGAGTTCCGCCCAAGGTAATGGGCAAAAAATCTTTTTTTATTTTTTTAAACAATGCCTAATTTCAGTGCCTCCAATTTAGTAAAAGCGCAGGCTATAATTAACGACAGGTTCAATAGTGCGGAACTTCGGCAGCGTCCAAGTCCGATTATAGAACTTGGGGTCAGGAATAACAGTATCCTGATGCCCGACCACATGCAGTTGCGTACACGCGAAGATAGACCCATAGAAGCGTATATCATCAAGCGTAACAAGCGCGACACCACCGGCAAGAAGAGAACGCACGACCACACCGGAGCGTTTGGCGATTCTTTGCCCGCAGACATCGTATTCACCTCGTTTGTCGATACGTTCAGGATAAGTCAGAAATGGCTTGACAACAACATGTACAACATCGATACGGTGCTTGCCAACCAGTTTATACAGGCGTTCCAGAACATACGCGAAGACGTGGAAAAGTTTTTGGCGGATTTTCTGCAAATAGAAAAAACGCAGGTAAACGCCGCTACGCACAATGGCTCGTGGAACGCGACCAATCATGCGTTTGAAATAACGTCGCCGCTTGAGCGCGGACTGTTATTTGAAGACGCCAAGTCGATGATGCGTCAAAACGGATACTCCGGCGATTACGATGTGATTGCCAATCCGAAGTTGTTCCGTGACGCACAGTATTACGCCAATCAAGGCGGCGGAAATGCCAACAACCTTGCGTTTCAGTTTTCGGGGATGAATATTGCCGAATCTACATCGCTGCTCGATTCGAAGTATCCTGCCGGCGTTGCGCTGTTTTTGCCCGTCAATTCCTTTGGCGTGTTGGATTGGATTCCGCGTCAAAACCGCGAAGGAACCGGCGACTACAACACGTATAACGGCGGCAAGGGTGCGATGACCGACCCTGTGAGCGGATGGATGTTTGCAGTGCATGGCTACTCCGAAAGAGCCAATACAGCCGCAAACAACGGTAACGAACAGGATCTTGCAACGGAATTTGAGATAAGTATAGACATCTCGCCCAACCTTGCGCCTCTGTCAGTTGCCGACGAAACGGTAGTATTTCAGGTAGCGCAAGTGTAAAACAATTATCAGTTTTCGATTTTTAGATGGCGTTGCAAGAATCAATATCAGCATTAATTGGACGCGTCGGATGGCGACGTTATCCGGCGTCGTTCCAGTTTGCGCTGACCGACGAAAACGAGCGTAGCGAATCAGGGCGGTATTTTCAGGATTTTAACGCATTGGTAACGCTTACCAATATCAAAAGTTCGATTGAAGACACCCAAGCCGACGAAGCGGCGTTTAACGATGTTTTGCAGGATATGCAACGCGCCGCAATAAACGCCGTCGTGTCGGGTATTTTTAGGGAAAGCGCAAATACGGAAGTTGCTCGTGCAGTTATAATCTTTGATGATGCTGTAAGTGATAATCCCGAAATGTTCGACGAGATTATAGGGTTACAGATGGCGTGTTCCGTCGTGGAGTTGATGATGCTTTCAACAACGAGGTCAAATGCCGTAGAAAGAGAAGGCAAGGAGCGAGGACAAATGCTTTTTGCCGAACTAAACGGTATGTTCACCGAAAGCGGAACAACTGTTTCTGTCGGATTGAAAAACAGACTTTCGCGCGAACTTAAATATTTGCGCGAAAGGATTTTTCCAAAACCAAAACCTTTTATCGCAACGCCTAAATTCAACTGATATGCTGTATCTAAAAGAAATGCCAAGGGGAATCGACGTTCCGATTCAGAAGTTTCAGGAGTATCTGCATGCAAATATTTCTGAAATATGGAATATTGACGTTGAGAAGGATTACGACTGTTTCGGCAGGGTGTATCGCAATCAAAAGGGCGCAGGATATGTTCCCGAAGTTTACGTTGGTAACAACAATTATCGGGAAGTATATTTCGATGACAACAAATCGGCAATTAGTTTTCTCGGAGTGGAAGACATTCAAAGGTTTAAAATCAAGATGACGGCAAATGTATTTTTGATATTCTGCGTCAATTTGAATAAACTTTACCCCGATGTTAATCACCGCGCCGATGAAGAAGCCCACCGCGACATTATTAATTTGTCAGGTCGGGTACTTGGCGAGTTTACAGGGCTTGTAACGGGAATAGATTCCGTTTTCAAGGGATACGATATAAAACAGATAAAATATCGGGACATGCACCCAAACCATTGTTTTCGGTTGAATTATCTGGTAAAATACGAAGACGAGTGTTATTAATAAATTAATGTAAAAAAAATCATAAGAAAATGAATATTTGCGAATTAAAAAATTTGAATCAGGGCGCGCCGGACTGCGACTTTGAGTTGGGTGTGATAGACCACATTATACTTGCGCCGATTGATGCGGAAATATCCGTTTCCAATCAGAAGCGTCTGTTTGATTATCTGCGCGAGATGTCTTTGGATGCCGACCCGCTGCAAAGGTTTTATCCAGTTTCGGCAAGGGTAGAGCAGGTTGAAGACACAAGCACAGAGGCAACTATGGGCAGCCTCAACAAAGGCTTGGAAAAGAAGATGATGGAAGGGCGGTTTAAGTACACGCTACAATATCCGTCTACCGTTTGCCACGACAGGAATCTACAGAAATTGGACGGCTATAAGGGTGGAGCGTTTTTCATAAATGCAGGACGGCTTTTCATCGGATGGCGAAATGCCGACGGCTCAATGTCGCCATGTGAAATAACCGTATACAGTGATGGCGGCGGCTTTGCTGCTTCGGGTGGCGACCTTAAAACGATGAATCTACTCATCGACCTGGGACCCAAATCAACGTTTATCAATCAGGTTATGGCTATCGGATTGCGCAACACAGACCGCGTGAACACCCTGAAAGGCTTCCGCGATCTGGAAATATCCGTATTGTCGGTTGCTGGCGGCGTTGCTACCGTACAACTGCTCACAGGCTGCGACCATGTGAACGTGTACGATTTGCATAGCGCAAAATTCGACGACCCCGATAACTGGCGCGTTGATGGCGTTGCTGCATCGGCAGTCGCATTAGATGCTGCGCTAAAAGCGTTCAAAGTAACAGTTCCGGCGGGCGCTTACGAGATAAACGTGGCTCCGGTCGATGTACTGAAGGCGGCAGGCGTTATAGGCTTTGAAGGCGTTCCATCATTTTTGGCTGCATAAAATAACGGCGATATGAAAATTGACGGAGTAAGTTTTAGTGTTGGCTTTGCCAAGGAAAGCGAAAAAAGGGCTTGGATTGAAAGGCATTTTGGCTTTTTCGGTCATCTTTCCGAAGTAGAACGACGGAAGCATTTGTCGGTAATTTATGACAAATTGAACGGCAAGTCAAACAAAAAGCCGGATGAAGCAATAGCCGCTTCTGTACAGGATTGATTAATAATTGCCCGGCTCTCGTTCGGGTCGGGCTTTTTATAATATTTGTGTGACATGAATCTTTTTGAGCTTCAGCGCAACGCAAATGCGATAGATATTAAAGGTCTTTTCAGAGACGTTTTGTTGGATGTATCTACCCAAAATATGATTGTCGAATTGCAAAAAGAACAGTTGTTGCAAGGAAAAGATTCAACAGGCAATGACATAGAGCCGCAGTATCGCAACGCGTATTATTCGGCAATGAAACAGGGAATGAACAGTTTGCCTGTCTACAGAACTCCCGACCTGAAATTAACCGGCGCCTTTTACCGTGCCATATATTTCGATACGGGAAAAATGAATCTGACAAGCAGCGATTCAAAAACGGCATCATTGAAGGAGAAATACGGCGAGGGCATTTTGGGTTTGAACGAAGACAGTTTAGAAAAGCTTCGCCCTGACTACATTCAGAAAGTTGAAGGAAGATTTGTCGCACAGTTAATTGGCGGGTAATGGCTTGTGGTTGCAGAGGAAGAAATATAGAGTATGCGTCGAATGAAGATTTTTACAATAAAGTCAAGAAGATTGCAAAGGGCATGGCGACGGACGAGGGTGTTTGGTACGTTGTTTTCAAGTGCAGTAACGGCAGCTATGACTTCATGCGCGAAGAAAATTTCAACAATGAAAGCGGCGTTGCGTATGTGGAACATATATCACCTGTGTAGCGAAACGTCGCTATATGCCTTTATAGAAGCGTCTCGCGGAAATATGAAGACACTGCGCAGGATGCGCTGGCTTCCTGTATCAAAAAACGCATTAACAGAAGCATATGCCTTGTTAATGACGGAATATGTAGAACTTTGCGGCGAACGCGGCAAACAAAAAATAATGGGCAGCGATGTATTCTTACAGCGTCTGCAAGTCATGCAATTATCGGGCTATATCAACCTTCATCTTTCGGGACACGACGCAATGAACAAAATAAGCGAACTGTGTGGCGAATGCACAATAGAGGAAGCAAAAAGCACATTAGATTTATGGACGCTCGATTTGGAAACGGCAGAAAGGCAGTTGGAAAAAGAACTAAAAAAAGAGAGCAGTGGCAACACTTTTGATTTGAGCGGAATGACGATAGATGTCAGTCGGCATCTCGGCTACCAACTTGACCGCAGAAAAACTACCGTGTTGGAATTTGCAGGCTGTGTGGTTAGTTTAAAGAAGTATATAGAGATGACCAAAAGAAGTAGCGATAAGAAAAAGTCGTGATGAGAAAAATTTTTGATTTTGAAAGACTTCACAAATAAAATATTTAATGCTTGTTGTTTGCAGGGTTTAAAAACCCTCCCCGACAGCAGTATTGACTGTTGCGTTACGTCGCCGCCTTATTATGGTCTACGCGATTACGGAGTGTGCGGACAAATAGGGCTTGAGGAAACCCCCGGAGATTACATTAGCCGATTAGTTGATGTATTTCGCGATGTGAAGCGAGTACTGCGCGATGACAGTACTTTGTGGCTAAACATCGGCGATTCATATGCCGGTAGCGGACACGGCTATCTCTCGGAAATACGCGGCAAGCAAGCGACGAGCAAAGGTACATTATTTATGGCTAACAGACCGCCAACACCCGTGCCTGCTGGACTGAAGGCAAAAGATTTGATAGGCATCCCTTGGACGTTGGCTTTCGCACTACGTGCTGACGGTTGGTATCTACGTCAGGATATTATCTGGCACAAACCTAACCCAATGCCCGAAAGCGTTACCGACCGTTGTACCAAGTCGCATGAGTATATTTTTCTGTTTTCAAAATCGGCAAAGTACTATTTTGACGACAAAGCCATACAAGAACAGGCTGCATACGACGGACGCAAAAATACCGTCAGGAAGGGCGGCAAAAAGTATGCACAAGAGGGCGTTACCGGACTAAAGATGCAGACCAAAGAATTTGGCGACCGCGAAAGGTGGCGCAGTAATGAAAACGGCGATTTTGTGCGAAACAAGCGCAGTGTTTGGACGATACCCACCTATCCCGAAAAAGAGGCGCATTTTGCGTGTTTTCCCCAAAAGTTGATTGTAGACTGTATCAAAGCTGGTTGTCCCGAAGGCGGCATTGTGTTAGACCCTTTTATGGGCAGTGGAACGACAGCGGTTGTGGCGCGGAAACTAAACCGAAACTATGTTGGTTTCGAGTTGAACGCAAAGTATGTGAAAATAGCAGAAAGGAAATTGAATAGAGAATTGGGTATTTTTGCGTGAAAGTTTATTTGTTTTGAAAAATTGCGTATATTTGTGGCACAGAAAAAAGTAACATCGACAGAGTTGCGGGCAAATTGCGGGCACATGAAAAAATAAAAAAGCCCTACATCTTCTGCAAGGCTCTGAAATTCTGTGTGGGAGCAAAGGGATTTGAACCCATGACCCCCTGCTTGTAAGGCAGGTGCTCTAAACCAACTGAGCTATGCTCCCTGTAATTTTTATAAATTTTTCACGCCGCAAAGATAATAGCTTTTTTTATAATGGCAAAATTTTTTTACATTTTTTTCATTTTTTTTCAAAAAAAAATCATTTTTCAAAAAATAAGTGAAAAAATGACTACAATTGGCATGAATTTTGTTGTACATTTTTATGAAGACAAATATAAATATGACTTGATGATAAGAAAGTTATTCGGTTTTTCATTAGTATTGTCGGTTTTCATCTTACTTGTTTCTTGTGAAAGGGAAGATAAGAAAAATTTTGATGAAACGCTATTGTATGGTATTTGGTATGAAGGAACTCTGTTTTATAAGTATGAGCAGGGTGGCAGGGGTAGTTCATGGGATGAAAGCGAGGACTATTACGAGGAGGATGGGTTGCCGTTTACGTGGTCGCTTGCCGGTTCGAGGCTTGGTCATATCCATACCGGCAGCGTTGACGGCGGAGGCGGAATAGCTGCTAACGAAATTTTTACCGTAACAGAACTGACTGCTACCAGAATGAGATTTACTGACGATGAAAAAAAGAATCGCACGTTCAGAAAAGTACCCTGATAATATAATGTAATGTATGAAAAAGTTTATAAAATATTTCTTGATTTCGTTGGCATCGGTGTTTTTGATTGTAATCACTGGCATTTCCGTAGCGTTGTGGTTTGTTTTTACGCCCGAAAAACTGACTCCGATTGTTCGCAATCAGGCAGCAAAGTTCATCAATTGCCAAAGTGAAATAGGAAATGTCGAACTTAACTTTTTCAGCACATTTCCCAAGTTCGGGTTGAAAGCAGACAGAATAATACTTATCAATCCCGTTGAAGGCGCGCCATGCGACACGCTTATCAAGGCAGACGAAATTATAGGAATTATCAATATATCCTCGCTGATTCGAGATAAAGAATTGGTTATTACCGAGTTTAGACTGTCGAACGGACGAATTTGCGCTTTTATTGACAGTCTTGGAAATACCAATTTCGATATTTTCCCTGCCGATACGGTTGTTTCACAAGCGGATACTGTTCAAAACGATGTGATATTCAAGATTATTGACGTCAATATTGTTGATTTGAAGAACATTGATGTCAGTTATAATGACCTGTCAATGAATATGAAGGCGGATATACGAAGTTTAACGGCAACAATCAGCGGATCGTTGAAATCTGACAGTATTTCAGGCAATTTGGAAACACAACCGTTTGATGTTTTTTTTGAATATCAGTCGGAAATGAAAGCAGAGATACGCAATTTATCGACAAAAATGAGCGGCTCTACGAGCAACGACAATATCACGGGTAATATGGATGCGCTTTCGTTTGAGTACCTGTCGGCAGAGGTAGCGGATTTGAAAACGGAAATACGCAATTTTTCCGCAAGTATATTTGGATTGATGAAGTCAGATGATAATAGATGCGTAGCCTACATAAAACCATTCGATATTACATTGAAATACAACACTATAAAAACAGAAATTGAAAACTTTTCGGCAAATATCGGTTTTGTTACAGACTTTAACGAGTTTTCGGGGGATATTTTCTTCTTTCCTTTCAGTATGACGTATGAAGATGGCAATGAAAAGTTCCTGCAAAATGCAAAAATACAATTGAATATATCAGGAGACGCCAATCTTTCCAACCAATATATCAATCTCAAAGATGCATCAATATCGTTAAACGATTTTGATTTGAATTTGGCTGGAACAGTTGAAAATGACACTGTTAATAAATGTATCAAGACTGATATATCGTACAATTTGAGTTCGTGGTCGATAAAAAACCTTTTTGAACTCGTTCCTCCGTCCATGACTTCATATTTGCAAGGCATTGACGCTGACGGACTTTTGTCTTCCGAAGGCGTCATTGACGGGATATACAGTCAATCGTCGTTCCCGATGGCAAACATTCGGCTCATTTTTGAAAAAGGAACATTGAAATATGACGATTTTCCGCTTCCACTAAATGATATCAACGCCGACCTGACCATTCGCACCGATTTGAAAAGTCCGCAATCATACGTCCGTATCAATCGGTTTGATGCAAAAACGCCGCAATCGTCAATCAAGACAGCCGGAATGTTGAATAACCTCTTCTCCGATATTCGCGCTGAATTGAATACTGATATATCGCTGTCACTGCCCGAATTTGCGCCATTTATTCCCGATAGCATCAATGTTATTGCAAAGGGAACGCTTTCGGGAAATGTGAAATCCGGTTTCACTATGTCGCAAGTTACTGATATGCAGATAGAAAAGATGAAACTATCGGGAGCGTTGGGCTTGTATGATTTTTCGGCAATTTACGACAGCCTTTCGTTAAAAACTGACAGGTCGGTCTTTAACTTTACGTTGCCCAACCAAAATCCGTCATCGGCGGCAACAGGATTTGCTTTTTTCGAAATACAGGCAAATTCGTTAGAAGCAAGCAAAATAAACTCTTTTGAGGTATCGTTGTTAAATTCTGAAATAATTTTGGAAACATCGGATGTTAGAGATTCTACGCGAATGCCAAATATCGTTTGTCTTTTTAAAATGGCTGATTTAAAGGCAAATACTGATTCTATCCATATAAATGTATCTGCTCCCGCAGGAAAAATTTCATTGGCGCCACGAAGAGATAACCCAAAATATCCCGTTATCGATTTATCATATAATAGCGGGCGCATACATGCTGATTTTGACCAAAATACGGCAATAATAGAAAAATTTGAACTTGGCGTCGGCGTAGTTAACGACCCAACAAAATTGCACGTTATTTCACAATGGACGCCACGTGGTTCGATTGATATGGAGCAAGGTAAGGTTATGTTGTCTGCCTTGCCGTATCCGGTAGAAATTCCTGCCGTAAAAATGAATTTTGAGATGGAAACATTTGCCATTGAGCGAGGTAGCGTTATATTGGATAAATCCGATTTTAATCTGTCGGGACGTTTAGATAATATAACATCGTGGTTTAGAGGCGATTCGCTGCTGCGTGGCAATTTCGACTTTACATCGAAAATGACCGACATCGTTCAGATTATGAACCTGACTAACGGCATCGGACACAGCGAACAGGAAAAGGAAGACGTAGCCGGTAATTCGTCTTCTACGTTTTTAGTTCCCAAAGGTATGGATATGACTCTTAATACTAACATTAACAGAGCCGTATACGGCAAAGAAATAGCAGCCGACAATATCAGAGGACAGGTGCATGTTCGCGATGGAACTTTGCTATTGGATGAACTTACATTCACCACGCCTGCTACCGATATGGAATTGAGCGCCTTATACCGTACTCCCAGACAAAATCACTTGCTGGTGTGGCTGAACCTCAAAATGCTCAACATCGAAATTGCCGAACTCTTGCAGATGGTTCCCGCAGTTGATTCCATAATGCCGATGTTGCGCTCATTTGGCGGGGAAGGCGAATTTCGTTTTGCCGGCGAACTGCACACCGATTCGTTGTATAACGTAAAAATGTCTACCATACGCGGCTCGTCTTCAATTCGCGGAAACGATTTAGTATTAATGGACGGCGAAACATTCAGCGAAATTGCCAGAAGACTGCGCTTCAGAAAAAGAACCGAAAACAAAGTGGACAGTTTGTCGGCTGAATTTGATATTCTCCGAAGAAGAGTGAATGTTTATCCGTTTCTGATAGTTATGGACAGATACAAGGCAGTAGTTGGCGGACGACATTATTTGGATATGAGTTTCGACTACAACATTTCGGTAGTAGAATCGCCGTTGCCAATACGATTAGCAGTCGGCGTAACAGGAACGCTTGATAAAATGAAATTCAGACTGCGCAGAAGCCGATATCCCGGTTTTTACCGTCCGTCGGCGCAAGGGATAGTTGAAAACGAACAATTAAACTTGCGTAACCTAATACGAAGAGCGCTTTTGGGTAACGAAGAGCCCACCGAAGAGGAAACATAACCTGCATTATTCATAAGAAACATGTCTCTGCGTCATTGCGGGCTTGACCCGCAATCCCCTAAAAGTAACGAGATTGCGGGTCAAGCCCCATAGCATAACGGTTGGAAAGTCCCAAAGGAAAAGTTTTCAAAATTTATAGACCAGACATATTCTGTTGCTGGTCAATCCTATGCCTATTTTGGCTTTTGAAGCGTGAATGTTGTAGTAATACCGTACGGTATTACTACGTTGCCAACTTCTGTGTAGATGAAATTTCGCGGCGATGTTTTTTTGAAAGTAATTTTTCTTTTCCCGATGTTTATTTTTCGCGGCGAGCCGTCGGTCATATAAACCACGTTCATAGGCACTTGCGATGAAAGCCCCAACAAAATATACTGTCTTCCATCTTCATCGTTTCAATATGTCCGAAAAAAAGAATATACCCATTAATTCTAACTTAATCTTCCTTATTTCATCTAAAAACATAACCTTCCTTTATTTTACTTCAAAAAAGCAAAATTACAACCTTTTGTCCAATACGCAAAATTTTTCCCAAAAAAATTTCCTCGACAGAATTTCAAAATTTCCAAAATTTACATACCCTTTTTCAGCTGAAAATTGAAAATTGAACCTTTAACTCGACGCAGTCAAAATCAAAAATTATTTTTCACCCCAAGTCGTCACCAAAATCATGTCAATTCTGCAAAAATTTTGTAATTATGTAAATTTCACCTAATTACAAAAAATGTCAAAAAATCCACCTGAAAATTTTGAAGAATTGCCACACGATTTTGTCAAAATGCTACCTTTTTTACGAAAAAGACCCCGACCATTGCGTGTTTTTTATCCAAACAATTTGTTTAGCACATAAGCTAACCGATACCCCGCTATCACCATTTGTCTTTCGGCAAGCGGACGCGCTTTGACCATAAAATCTACTCCTAACTCGTCTCCTTCTTTTGCCCAGTCGTAGATGATAACACAATCTCTTGCTGTTTGCTCGAACCACTCTCTTGGGGAGCCTTGCACGATTTGTTTTTTCTCCTTAGAGGAAAAACGGTCAAGCTCTCGCTGATATTCAACATAACTCCAAGGGTTAGCATGGTTGAGCATAACTCCATCCCAGACCGTGTGATAAGTCCTTTCTACGCCATTGTATTTGACATTGAAAGAGCGAAGAAATGTATAAGCAACATGACACGGTGTGTGCAAGTCGGGAAGAAGATGTATCAAAAGTTTGAGGTTAACAGCAACCGTCGAATCATCTAATGATGCGTAGTTTTCCAACTTTTTTATCATCTCTTCCAATGCCGGTAAGCCTCCGTACCGGTCATTTTCAATACACTTAAAATTTTCGTCTACCAGGTCCATATGCCAAGTGTCGGAAAAAATATATTCCGGCGTTTTGCGAATATGGTCCATCCATGCGGCATAGTAAACAATCGAACGACCGCCGAGATAACTTTCGATACGCTTTTTGGCTTTGGGGTTCAAATTACATTCGGCGATGTAATTGATGGCGGCATGTTGTAAAGCGCTCCATGCAAACAATCCTTGCGATTTTACGGCAA
>Ga0099364_10012629_pt1 | contig 11369 bp, 14 predicted proteins | sample TergutTh196P3_FD_73070 | JGI IMG/M metagenome (GOLD analysis project Ga0099364, IMG submission 73070) | Microcerotermes parvus P3 segment gut microbial communities from Pointe-Noire, Republic of the Congo - Th196 P3 | ecosystem: Host-associated > Arthropoda: Insects > Digestive system > Gut ...
TACCATGTACAGGGCAATAAAGAAAGCATTAAAACGTAAAAATTTTTAATGCTTTCTTTATTCCATCATTAAAGTTACTGTGGTTGCTACAATATCATCACGTAGAATTTTTATTCGGAGTTACTGTATGAAAGTAGTCGATTTGTTCGCTGGCTGTGGAGGACTGTCGCTCGGTTTTCAAAATGCGGGCTTTGAAATCGTAAGTGCCTACGAATTTTGGGATACGGCAGCGTCTTGTTATGAAAGCAATTTTGACCACCCTGTTTACCGTGATGATTTGTCAGATGTACGGGAAGCCGTCAATCGTATTTGTTCTTACAATCCCGATATAATCATAGGAGGGCCGCCTTGTCAAGATTTTTCACACGCTGGAAAACGCATCGAAGATAAAAGAGCTGCACTTACCGAAGCATTTGCTGAAATTGTCACTATTATCGAGCCTCGTTGGTTTGTCATGGAAAATGTGGATCGCGCCCAAAAAAGTGAGACATATGCGATAGCGAGAAATATGTTCAAAAATGCAGGGTATGGCCTTACTGAAGTGGTTCTAAATGCGAGTTTTTATGGTGTACCTCAACGTCGCAAGCGGTTTTTTTGCATCGGTTCGCAAGGTGCTTATGATGGCTTTCTGTTAGATTACATTGAACATGGAAAGAGCGAAAAAGAAATGACGTTGCGTGATTACTTTGGCGGCTCGCTTGCTTTTGAGCATTATTATCGGCATCCCCGTAACTATAGCCGTCGAGCGGTATATTCCATCGACGAGCCTTCTCCTACGGTCAGGGGCATGAATCGCCCCGTCCCTCCTGGTTATCCCGGCCATCTGAATGATACCAGAAAACTTGATGACTCAGTGCGACCGCTGACTACTTTGGAACGTTCGCTAATCCAGACATTTCCAGCGAAATATAAGTGGAACGGTAATAAAACTGACATGGAGCAGATGATAGGTAATGCCGTACCTGTGAAGCTTGCAGAATTTGTGGCGAAAGCCCTTGCTTTCCACATCGAAACGGCAGAAAGCGAACATCGGCTTGTGATTGATTATAGCCATTCGCAATATCGGTTTTGCGATTCAAGAACTATTATTGCAAAATCCACGCTTCACGCTTTGCCATCGATATGAATGCGGTTAGCGCTTTCCTAAAATGTTATGAAACCGTATGCACTGGTAAGGTTTTGTCGGCATTGCAATACTGGCTCCGAGGATATGGTCAAAGGCGTGTTCGTTCCCGTGATGAATCTACCGAAAGCAACGCTGAAGAAAGCGGAGCGGAAAACTGCCGCATGGTCAATCTCATAAAGCGGCTTCTACTCCATAACGTCCGCGACCTCTAAAAATAACGTTTGATGCTCTTAAATAAACCTTTTTGGGTCGTGCGCGAAATCTTGCATTACATAATCTATCTCAACAAAAAAGCCGATGATGTCATCGAAGCCGTAACCCGGCAGAAAACTTTCCGTCCATACGGCGGTGAGTCCTGTTTCATCGATGCTTATCTGCATATCTTGGGGGTCCCTTCGCAATATATCCTTTTCTAAATCCAGCGTCATATAATCCCATGTGTCGTATCCGCCATAACCCATTCCGCGATCGATTGAAAAAAATCCTCCTACGCAGGGCTCTCCATAAAAGTCAATAATCCCGGTAATTCTCCAATTTGCGATAAAAGACATATCCGCTGACGGACTTATTTCTGTATAACTTTCTTCTATCCATTCCCACGGCATGATATATGTCGGCTTGATGGACATATCTTTGTAAACAAACGACATCGTACCGTCGCCGCTATTGGTCGCGCTTAATATGATGGCGGTGGGGTCGAAGACGAATTCGCTTAACTTTGTAATGGGTACGAGCTCATTAAACGGCACCATAATGTCGTTATTGCTGAATGTAATAGACGTATACCCGCCTGAATCTAAATCCGAAGCGTTATCACCTGAAACTTCAACAGCTCCTATGTCGTCCGCGCTGTACTGTTCCGGCATAAATAATATCAGCAACACGCTGTCACCGTCTATTTTCATAGGATCGTAGCTGCTATTATAATCGCTATAAGAATAATAATAAAAATCCGCAGAACCTCCAATCCTAAACCACTTGATAAAACCGTTACCGAAATGTATTTCTATAGTGCTGAAAGTGTCCGGCTTCAACTCCAGCGCGGCAAGCCTATCCTGAAGATCGGGGATTGTTATGCGCATGGCAATCTCCTGCCCTCGTTCATGTTTTCCGCCTATGCCCACTTTAAGCTCGGACACAAGCTCCTGTGCTTGAGGTAAGTTGCCATCGTTACCCTGTGTTTGGTTCGGTGATGGCGCGGACGCATCGGGCGCGGACGTAGGCGTGTCGCTCGCCATGTTTGTCTCAGGCGGCGGGGCGTCGCCGCCCCCGATGACACGGATTCCAGTAAAGAGCCGCAGGCGGCCAACAGGCCGCAGAGGGTGATGGCAAGAATGAGGGTGATGATGAGTTTTTTCATGATGTTTCACCTTTTTATGTGAGCCGATGGGTAAAATGGGGACGTGAAAAAAGAACCGTCCCCATTTCACCCAAAATCGTCCTAAACCACATCCGGTCGCCAGTCCGACCACATATTTGTCCCTGCGTGGGAGGCCCAATAATTACAACCCAGAAAGAAGTTGCCCTGCTCAAACAGTGTCATTTTCATCCTCCTGCCTATACCGCGACATGCTTTGCCATGAACAAACAAGGATTGTTCTCATCCCAAAATAAAGGAAAGACCTCCAGCGGCTTAAATCCCAGCGATAAATAGAATAATCTTGTTTTTTCGTAACTGTTGCTCTCCCTGGATTCATCCAGCGTTTTCACGGTGAGAAATTCCATTTTGTTTTCTTTGCAAAATGTTTCGCAGACTTCTATGAGTTGCCGGCCAATGCCCTGCCGGTGATAATCCTGCAATATGCCCATCACGCACACTTCCGACGTATATACACCGTGAATCCTAAGCGCAACAAATCCCATGGCCTTATTGTCCTCAAACGCGGCGTAAAAGGGCATGGATTTGACTTGCTCCACATAATCAACAATACTGGATTCCACGCCAAACCAGTTGGGTAATGCACGTAAAATATCATTGCATATGCTTGCTTTTTCGTTTGGCGCTGTTATCTTTTTTATTTCTATCATAACCATTCCTTACTCTTATATGGGCTTATGCCAGGTCACCCGCACTGAGATGTAATACATTAGTCATTCACCGTATGTGAATCGGGGACGGTTCTTTTTTCACTCAGTAGATACCGTTTACGTGAGCCTCATATTTCAACAGCCCGTATTCAGCAAGCGCCATTCATTCAGCGCCTGCTTACATTTTGCATGGTCGCCCCGACGCACATAGACGATGTCGCCCGTGTTCATCGTGATGTCCTCGCGGATCTTGGCGACATGCTCGAGATTGACGATATAGGAGCGGTGGCAACGCAGAAAACGCGGCGGCGTGAGCATCACCGCCAGTTCATCGAAGCGCATGAGCGTGATCACGGTCTTGCGGCCTGACGCGCTCTGTGTGTGGATGTGGCAATTTTTATCGTATATCTCCGCATAGAGAATGGTATTTAAGGGGATGTCGTGCCTTTTTCCGTCGGATACCACCGTGCATACCTCGGCGGCTAATTTTTCCTTGACACGGCTCGCGCGCTCCAGCACCTTGCGGATGTTTTCTTCCGTGACGGCATCGGGCTTGACGAGATACTGCATCGCGTCAACACCATAACCGTCCAGGGCGTGTTCGGTGCTGGTAGTCACGAGGACAATCTGGCACAGCTTGTCATTCTGTCGCAAAACGTGGGCGGCATCGATACCGCTCACCCCCGACATATAAATATCCATGAAAATAAGGTCAAATTTACCCGACGGCGAAAAGCGTAAAAATGCCCCGCTGTCCGTAAACACTGTGATCTCGGTAGCCATGCCGCTTTGCCTGATGAACTCTTTGAGAAGAGCGGCATCTGCGGGCACATCTTCACATATGGCTATATTAAGTGCTGTCATAAAAAAGATTTTATCACAGTCCTGCCCTGTTTTCCAGTATAAGTAAAATAACTCATCCCAGCTCAAGCAGCGCCGAGCTTTTCCAGACTCCGTCTTTGTTTTCCACCCGCAGTAAGCCGCCGTGTTTTTCGCAGATACTGTTCACGCTTACCATGCCGACCCCCTCGCGGGTTTCACCGTCCGCGCCGACGGTAAGGTAAACGCCGTCCTTCTCGTTCCATATCCCATCAAAACTGTTTTCGATGACGATGACCAGGGCATTGCCATCGACACGGGATGTGGCATGGATTTTCCTTTTGCCCTCCGTCATCCGCAGACAGGCGTGGAGGGCATTTTCCAACAAGTTACCCATGACGACGCACAAATCGATGATGGGCATGGTGCCGACATCTTCCGGCACATGTAGCCGCGTTTCGACGGCTATCCCCTCCTTTTCGGCAATGCCGAGGTAGTGGGCCACGACGGCATTCACGGCATGGTTTTTACAATATATCTCCTCCTGCGGCGAGATAAGCCGCTGCGTGATCAGATCGGCGATATAGTCCCGGACAGCCTCCTCGTCCGTCAGTTGGCTTATCACTACCAGGTGGTGGCGGATGTCGTGGCGTATGGTCTTCACGACATCGGCATTTTGCGCCATCCGCTGGTATTGCTCGCGCTGCATCTCGAGGAGCCGATTGGTGCTGGAGAGCTCAAATTCGTAGCGGATATTTTTTTCGAGGCCACTGAGCATGAAGATCAAGAGGGTGTATAAAAGAAGGGATACGGCCATATATACGCCGTACATATAGGCGCCGCTGCGGTCAAGGATAAGATCATCCATGATCAATATTTCACCCAGCACATAAAGCGCCAGAGGGATCAACCATAAACCCTTCATGTGGCGGGCATCTATCTGTCTCAGACGCGGCACTAAAGCACGGTAATAGGCCCAGATGGCGGGGAGGGCAAAGACGATGACGAGCAGACGGATGGATATCATGTCCGTGTCGATGCCGAAGCTTTGGAGGATGACGAAGGGTGTATCGACAAAAAACGCGATATGGAAGGCGGCGAAAAAGACAAACAACAGCTTGTTCACCCCATCGTCGATGGCTTTTTTGTAATACCGGAAGAGAATGACGAGCAGCACCACCCCCAGGCCATACGCCAGCATCATGTGCAGCGACTCCTCAAAGAAATAAAATATCGTTAAGAGGGTGATCGGGAATATCACGAACATTAAAAACATCGTCGCGGCGATTTTCAGCGGCGGTTTCAGGAGCCGGCCCTTGAAGGGCGCAAGGCAGAAGAAAATAATCAGGGCGCATGATGCCCATATGTCGAAGTAATCAACGAAGAAATCATAGAGCAATAACTGGATTAATTCGGGCATGGCACTGTCCTCCCTGCTTCATACTCGTTTTACATTCTATCACTGCAGCTAGGTTTTTTCCAGCATGAACAGGTATTTTACAATTCACGTGCGCCAAATGTCATTGTTTTACGCAGCCCAACGCCTATTGCGAAGCCCCGCCCTTGCTGTGTAAGATTATCAAGGTAGATAATGTTCAGCATTATAGTACATTGCATCATTTTATGAAAGGAGGAAACGATGAAAAGGCATATGTGTGAGGGCAGGGTAGTGAGGCAGTGCCCCGCGTATATCGGGCGGGGCATGAAATACGGGAGGAAGGATGTGTAAGAAATGAAAGAATCGGACAGCAAGCGGATAGAGGGATTGGATTTCATTGTGGTCATTTTACTGGGCATCACCGCCGTCGCCACGGCGTGGTCTTCATGGCAGGGCGGACTGCATGGCAGTCAGATGGACCAAAAATACACGAAATCCAATAACCTGGCCTCAGAAGGCAACTCGGAATATAATGCCGGTATCCAATCATTGACGCAGGATATGATGCTCTATAACGAGGTAAACGGCCTGATGATTGATTTGGTTTTTGCTGAGAGCCATGGTGACATGAACGAGGCAGAGAAGCTGGAGTGGAAAATCGAGGAATTGGTGAGCAACAATATGAGCGAAGATTTAGTGGCTGCTTATATGTGGTCGCTGGATGAGGGTGAGCGGCTGGGCGAAACCGTGTCACCTTTTGAAATGGAAGGCTTCACCGAGAGCTATTTCGACTATGCGATGGATTTACTGGCCCAGTCCGAGGAGATGTTGGAAGAGGGCAATGCCAATAACACCTATTCCGACAAGCAGGGGCTGGTATCGGTCATTTATGCCGTCGTGCTATTTTTGCTCGGTATTTCCTCATCGTTCAAGGGGCTGCGGGAGAAGCGCATTCTGCTGGCCGTGTCCATCGTGTTCTTCGTGGTCGCATCGGTTTATATGCTGGGCATTCCAGTGGTATGGCCGTAACATATGATGTAAGCAATGAAACATGACGGTAGTGAATTGTGAAAAAGAGATTGCGGGTCGAGCTCGCAATGGTATGACAAAGGAGGTAACAAAATGGCAAAAAAAGGTGATTTTGAATTGGCGGTAAAGGCAGATTTGAACACGGCCAAGGATGCGGTGGACGAGATATTAAAGGGGATGGGTTTCACCATCAGCTACTCCAATGCTACCGAGGCCATCGCCCAACGCGGCAGCGGGCTGGCTTCATATGCCCTCGGCCCATTCGCGGGCAAAAACAATGTCGCGGTGAAGTTCGGCCAAGGGGATGGGTTTCACCATCAGCTACTCCAATGCTACCGAGGCCATCGCCCAACGCGGCAGCGGGCTGGCTTCATATGCCCTCGGCCCATTCGCGGGCAAAAACAATGTCGCGGTGAAGTTCGGCCTGTCCTACGGCGAGGGCGGCGGTCAGACGATGGTGGCCATCTCCGACGAGGGCTCCGGATTGGGTAAGACCTTGACGCTGACCGGCGGCACCACCAAGAAGGTCCTCCAGGATGTCGGTAATACGCTCCGCGACGGCCTGGGCCGGAACGGGTTGGTTTAGGAGAATCTCAGCTCAAAGCCCCCGCGTCTTTCCGGACTTTCGCATAAAGCCTCATATCCTCCACTATGTCATTTTTCACCGCATTGCCACGCAGCGTCCCTTCATGGACAAAGCCCGCCTTTTCCAGCACGCGGCAGGATGCGGCATTGCGGGAGAAGGGGTCGGCCCAGATGCGCTGGATGTCGCTGTGGGCAAAGACATATTCGCAAAGAAGCGCGACGGCGGTGCTGCCGTAGCCCCGGCCCCAATAATCCTCGCCGATAAAGTAGCCGAGCCGGGCGGTCAGGCGGTAGATGTTTTCTTGGCGGATGGCGCCGATGGAGCCGACCACCTGGCCTTCGCAGGTGATGGCAAAGAAAAAGACCCGGTCCCGGTCGGCGGAAAGCGCCCGGGCGATAAATTCCTCCGCGTCCTTTTGCGTGTAGGGGTAGGGGAAGCCATCCATCAAATTGTCCTGGACGTTTGGGTTGTTGAGTACCGCCGCCAGGTCGGGGGCATCCCCGTGCTGCCATGGCCTGATCTTTATGTCTGCTGTTTTCATCTGCGTTTCCTTACCCATCTTCTTGATGGACTCCCGGTTTAATTCCTCTTTGAGCGCTTTCAAGTATTCAGAATACGCCACGTTTTCCGTGCCATATGTCAGGTTTTCCGTGTATTCCAGCGGCAGCCAGGTATCCAGCGGGGCTTCGTTATGGGAAACTATGGCTTCCAGATTATCCAGGGCTTTGAACAGCTTCGCCTCGGGCGTGGTTCGCTTTGCCATTTCATCAAACAAGGCCGCAAGCTCCCGCGCCAGGGCGTCGGGCAGCAGTGCCAGTATTTCGGCCACCGCCGTGTCCTCTTTTTCCCTGTCCTGCCCTGTTTTATAAAAGGATGGGATGTCGCCCGTGATTGCTTCGCCGAAGTCGTGGATCAGGCAAAACTGGACGACCTTGTCAATATCGACATCGGGAAATTCATCCGCCACGAGCAGGGCCATCACGGCCGTCCGCCAGCTATGCTCCGCCACGCTTTCCTGTCTGCCGCTGGACGTCCAGCTATGGCGGGTGTGGCATTTGAGTTTTTCGATGGTGTTCAGGAAGTGTATCAGTTGTTTTGCTTGCATGGGTGGCCCCCTAGCTCCTTCACCATATAAAGAATCAAATCATCATCATTACAACACTCGCCATAGGGCTCGCAGACCTTGTCCTGATACCAGACGCCCGTGCCGTCGGGGATGTAACCGCGCCGTACATACAGGCTTTGCGCCGTGCCATAGCCGCTGTGCAGGCCGACGCCGAGGCATACGCGGTCCGTGCGTTCGCCCACGATACCTTCGGCAATGTCCATCAGGGCACTGCCGATGCCGCGCCGCCAGAACTTGTCAAAGACACCAAAATCCACGAGTTCCGGGATGCCTCGCTCGGCATAGACATATATGCGGGCGGGAAAATAGATGCTCAGAAAACCCGCCGGCTGGCCCTGGTAATCGGCTGTGAGCGCAATGGAGCGTCCTGCGGCGGCATCGATTAGGCGCTCACGGTGCCGCGCATCGGAGGTTTCCCAGCCGTGTGCCATATCATCCGCCACCCGCGCCGCCACGTCTGGGTCCGTCATATCGCGGATTAAAAGCTCTGGTGATTGAAAGTAAGTCATGGCCATCCTCCCGTTCCTATCTGCTTTTTCCCGTGCATGGCATACCCGTCTACATACACTCCACTGCCCAGGCGGCTTCGTCGCCGCCATGTGCGATGAATACCTCGCTGTATCTGCCCGTTTCATGAAAGAGCGGCGAAAACGTGTAATGCTCGGAGGAAATTTTGTCCTTCGGGGTGTTAAGCAGCTCGTCCACGCCGAGCCAAAACTGCTCACCCTCGTCGGTGGTGGCGATCAGCTCCCCGTCATAGTCCGTGGTTTTATACATGAAGCAGAGATAGCGGTCGTCGTTTTCCCTGTTCATCCAATGGAGAACCCCGCAGTATTCGAGGTTTTTCACATTTAACCCCGTTTCCTCACGCACCTCGCGCACGGCGCAGTCATACAGGCTCTCCCCGCGCTCGACATGGCCGCCGGGGAATGACCAGCCGGGATAAACGCGTTTACGGTTTTGAACCAGGACCTCTTTCGTTTCCGGGTTTTGGATCATGACGCAGGTGACGGTTTCGATGTTCATTTGATGTGTTCCCCCTGACTATTCAGTGCTTCAAAAGACGGCCGGAGAATGTATTCAAATCGCTGTTTCATGTATTTTGAATAAAAATCCTTCCTTATGTCTGAAATATAAGGCGTGTCGTTTATGATTTTGTCAATAGTGACAAAATCTATTTTCGGCACAACCCGGAGCAAGGCCCGGTTTAGTTCCTCATCTTGCATGGAATTTATGTAATCATAATAATTAATCTTTTTTCCATTGACCCTTATGGCAGATTGCGGGAAGTTGAAAATCCGTGAGTTGAACTCACCGCGGTTGTCGAGATAAAATTGCAATGCGTCATCATCCGCCTGGGGCAGCAGGCAACTGCCGCAATCATATATGGGTGCAATCTCAAAGCTGTTCTTTGACTTGTCATACAGAAGGCCGAAGTTCCCATTATGCCTGTCGAAATTGCCAAGCAGGGCATCCACGACAAAAATGTCGTAGTAGAACGCCAATAATTTTGCGGCATCCACTTTTTTTTGCTTCATGATGGCATCAATGACGGTCTCCCGTTCCGTGCTGGTGCCATTGCTTTCCGAGTCAACAACAGAGTTTTTTGTGGAAATAAAGTCAATCAGGGATTTGTTGTTTTGGGTAAAGTCCAGGCAAGCACAGACAAGCCTGGTCTTTCCCGTGCCGGTGCGGTATTCACCCAGCATGGTTTCCTGGGCATTTATGCCGACACTCCTGAAAACAAGGCAACCGATATGTTCACTGATGCAACTGTTGGTGTAAGACAGGGTCACATTGCCTGATTTGGGTGATGGCGGAAATTTCAACATATAAATCTTATCTTGGTGACGGACGGCTATCTTGTTGCCGCCGGCGCCGCCATATGCGTAATCCTCCACCCGCTCGCATTTTGTGAAATCCACCCCTGGGCCCGTCCTTTCGCTAAAACAGAAACTTGTCGCGCAGGTATTGCGCGTGTTCCATTGTTATCTCATCCTCCTGGGCGGTATTGATGCTGCCATAAAGCTCGCCCCAAAGAAACATCATGTCCAATGATGTCCGGCATGTTTCACCCTTTGCCATTAAATCCTTGAACATATCCAATTCGTGTTGCAGATAAGGCGGGAGGCCATGCTCATACGATTCATGCCGCAACTCATTGTCGTTCATTTCATCCATACTCCCCGTCCAGTCATTTACCTTGGCATTATCATAGCACACAAACGTTTGTATGGTAAAGCATATTCCAGTTAGATATATCTAATGGTTAATACCCTTTATCAACAAACGACACAAATCATCCGCCCCGTCCGTGATCCAGGTCGCGCCCGCCGCTTCCAGCTCGCCGCGTGAGCCGTAGCCCCAGGTGATACCTATGCTGTCTATCTCGGCATCCTTTGCCCCGAGGATGTCGTGCAGTCTGTCGCCTATCATGACGGGCGACATTTTGCGCTGCGGGTCGAGTGCTTGTATCGCACTGCGTACTAATGGGCCCTTGCCGTTTTTGGTCCGGCTCCCGTCCATTTCATCACCGAAGACCGCCACAAAATAATCGGCGAGCCGGAAATGTACCAGGATTTGGTCGGCATATAATGTGACCTTGCTGGTGACGACAGCCAGCGTTTTGCCCTTGTCTTTCAATCTCTCCAAGAGATCGGGGATATGGGGGTAGATGTTGTTTTCAAACAAGCCCGTCACGGAAAAATACTCGCGGTATTTAAGCACGGCGGCTTCCGTTTGCGCTTCAGAGAATCCATAATACTCCCTGAACGACTCGCGCAAAGGGGGCCCGATGAAGCGGGTCAGGTCGTTTAGTTCCTCATGGATGCCAAAGGCCGCCAGCGCATATTGAAATGAGCGGGTTATGCCGGGCTTCGGATCCGTCAATGTGCCGTCCAAGTCGAACAGGCATAAATCGTAGGACATATAAATCTCCTTCACGCTTTAGTATAGTTCCAGCAACCCAGAAGAATGTCGGTTTTATCGATATTCTTCAGCGGGAAGCTTTAGCTTCACGCCCCCATATAAGCAACGCCAATCAACCCGATTGATAGATTGGCACCCATATGCACGAGCAGGCTACCCAGCACCGACCCGCATCTTCTCGCCACTTCGTTAAAGAACAGGCCAGCGACAAAGAGACCAGCGGTGGCCAGGAGTAGGACGGGTACCGTGATGCCACCCTCCAGGACCGCCACATGGTAAAGCGCGAACAGGAGGGCGGAAAACAAATGGGTGCAGCGCTTGAAGTTCATCCGGTAGAGATTCAAAAACA
>Ga0099364_10012630_pt1 | contig 11368 bp, 11 predicted proteins | sample TergutTh196P3_FD_73070 | JGI IMG/M metagenome (GOLD analysis project Ga0099364, IMG submission 73070) | Microcerotermes parvus P3 segment gut microbial communities from Pointe-Noire, Republic of the Congo - Th196 P3 | ecosystem: Host-associated > Arthropoda: Insects > Digestive system > Gut ...
ACATTATGATTTATATTTTTTTATGTTGTTTTGCAAAAATATGTTTTTATATATAAATCAAGCACTTTATAACAGAATGCGGGAAATTTTATTTTTAGAGTTTGCGAATAATATTATATAAAAAAAACGTATTTTTGTATTTTTTAAAAATGAATATTTCTTTTAATAATAAATTATTGTAATTAAATTTTATGATACATCCAGGAAATCTAAAAAAATCCGCTGGAGCAACTCACAAGAACAAAAGAGTCGGTAGAGGGGCAGGATCAGGTCACGGCGGCACAGCCGGAAGAGGTGCCAACGGACAAAAATCACGAGCAGGAGCAAAAATCCGAGTCGGATTCGAAGGCGGACAAATGCCAATGAATAGACGGCTCCCAAAATTCGGGTTCACTAATCGATTTAGAATCGATTACCAAGAAGTAAATGTAGGACGACTACAAGAACTCGTAACACAAAATAAAATTAATACATCTAATACTATTGATGCTGAATTGCTATATTCGGTAGGTGTTCTTCGCAAAAAAGGAGTGCCTTATAAAGTATTAGGTAACGGCGACATCAAATCTGCACTTATTATTGTAGCAGATAAAGTAACTAAAAGTGCCGATGAAAAAATTAAAGCAGCAGGTGGAACGATAACCACTACTAAAAATGCTGACGCAAAAACTGAAGCACCAGTTGTAAATACAACTGAAATCGCTGACGCAAAAACTGAAGCAGAAGGAGGAACAATAACTAATGGCTAATTTAATTCAGACCATCCAAAATATCTTCAAAATTGAAGAACTAAAAAATAGAATCCTGTTCACAGTAGGAATTCTAATTGTTGTTAGAATAGGTGCCCATATCACTTTACCGGGAATTGATGTTAATGCTTTAGCGATGTCTAATGCAACAACAGATTCTAATACGCTTTTCGGTATGTTTGATATGTTTGTCGGTGGTGCCTTTTCTAATGCTGCTGTATTTGCTCTCGGTATTATGCCTTATATCACTTCATCTATCGTATTCCAAATGGCAGGAGTAGTTGTGCCTACTATACAAAAAATACAAAAAGAAGGTGAAGAAGGAAGACGCAAAATTAATCAGTGGACACGTATGTTTACTGTTATTATTTGTATATTCAATGCTTGGGGCGTTTCTATTAAACTAATGAATCAGCAAGCAGCAGGCGTTCCTGTAGTTCCCGATGGGGGAGTATTATTCGTGTTAGGCACTGTATGTTTGCTTACCGCAGGAACAATATTTATGATGTGGCTTGGCGAACAAATCACAGAACGAGGACTCGGCAATGGTATTTCGCTTATCATTATGATAGGTATTATTGCTCGCTTCCCTGATGCTATTTGGCAAGAATGGTTGCTTGTTTCGGCAGGTTCTAGACATTGGGTAGTAGAAATTGTTGCTATTTGTCTACTCGTTGCTATAATTGCTGTCATTGTTATGATTTCGCAAGGCACACGAAGAATACCCGTCCAATACGCTAAAAGGCAAGTTGGCAAGAAAACAATCAGTGGAACTACTCAATACCTTCCACTAAAAGTTAATGCTGCAGGTGTGATGCCTATAATTTTCGCACAAACATTAATGTTTATACCGAATACAATATTGTATTTCTTTCCGCAAAGTGACTTTTTAATGACTGCTGCAAGATTGTTGCAGCACGACTCTTGGTTCTATGCGTTGGTATATTTTCTAATGATTGTGGGCTTCACTTACTTTTATACTGCTATAATATTTAATCCGAGAGATATGGCAGATAATATGAAAAAGCAAGGTGGATTCATTCCCGGCGTAAGACCAGGACAGCACACAAGCGATTACATAGAATACGCACTCACACGTATAACTCTTCCCGGTGCGATATTCCTTGGCATAATTGCGATACTACCAACTTTTGTCACTAACATTTTTGGTATAGGAATGAGTTTTGCTCAATTCTTTGGTGGAACTTCTATACTTATCCTTGTTGGTGTTGCGTTAGATTCATTAAACCAAATTGAATCTCATCTCTTGATGAGACATTATGATGGCTTTATGAAATCAGGCAGAATAAAAGGTAGAGCAGGTATATAAAAATATTTTTTCATTTTAATATACACAAAAAGCAGAACGTTTTGTTCTGCTTTTTTGTTTGCGTTGTGTGTTTTTATTTTTTATACATAAATAAATCATCAATCTCACTATGAAATTCATATATATACTCACCTTTATTATCTTTCCCATATTTAATAATATGCTCACTAGGTTCGCCATCATTATATTCAACGTATCCATTATGTTGTTGTGACCACTTGTAATTAAATATAAGTTTATAATTATCAATATAATTATCAATTGAATAAGTACCGCCATATCTAAAAGAATACTTACCTTCTCCAGAAAGATCTTGTTCTATTATAAATGTTTCATTTTTATTCAATGTCCAAGTACGAGTATAAGGTCCCAATGAATATTCCCAAGTTCCTATAAATTTTTGTTTTGGGTCTTCAATATCATCACTACATCCCACAGCAACCACACACATTATTGCTATAAGAATACTGCTTTTTGTTTTAAAGAGATTAAACATAACTCTTTCCGAAAATGCTTTTAAAATTTGCATTATATTTTCCTTAAAATTAATTATTATTGCAAAAATAAGGTTTTTTTTTAATAATATGTGATATTTTAAGTAAAATTAGGGGATTCCGAAACAAGTTCGGTATGACATTTTTATTATGTCCAAATTAAATTTTATTAAAATATAGAGGAAATTAATCATACAGAAAGTATTTTTTACGTAATGCTTTAAAATTAGCAAGACCTTTCCTGCCGATTTCTATTAATTTGCTATCGGGTGTTTTATCAAATAAGGCATCAAGTAATTCTGAACCGCCTGTCACTTTCTTAAACATATCAATTTTATCTTGCTTCAAACTATCTAAAATAAACATTTCAGGATGCACACTTCTAATTGCTAATATAGTTTTAATACCTGTAGTATAGGGTTCAAAAGAAGTAGATTTCGGATAACAGAAAATAAACCCCTTGCAAGTTTGATTAGCATATTTTCCATAAAATGGCTTAAAATGTGCTATTTGGATTAGAATTTCTTCGTCTTTAGAAAAATATTTTATTTGATGATATACGGCAGAATCATTTAAATCAGGCGAACCTAAATACCTAAACGGAAGCGAAGTTCCTATACCTATATTCCATAAACTTAACTCACCGAATATTCCTAATGTAGCCGCACCATAAATAGCATCTGAAGTAGGTATTTGCGGCGAAGTAGGAAACCACATTAAATTACAATCTTCCCATCGCATATTTCTGTTCCAATTGTTCATCTTAATAACATTTAAATTGCAATTTTGAATCTCGCCGTCAGCATTTTTCAGCCAACCTTCTTGGTTCATCATTATAGATATTTCACCGAGTGTCATCCCGTGAATATAACTCACAGGTATTAAACTTACAAAACTTTCCTTGCCTTTTTCCGTCACAGAACCATCAACAACATTGCCACCTATCGGATTAGGTCTATCTAAAACAATAACGGGTATATCCGCTTCAGCACAAGCCGCAAGCATATAATTAACAGAACTTAAAAAAGTATAAGAACGAATTCCGATATCTTGAATATCTATTAACATTATATCAAGTTTTTTCAAATCATCTAATTTCGGTCGGCGAGTAGAACCATAAAGAGAAATAAAATTAACACCAAATATCTCACCACCTGACACCGACTCACCTGCGTGGCTCCCACCATAAAAGCCGTGTTCAGGCGAAAAAATTGTTTTCAAATTAAATAATTTGCTTTGCGATAAAACCTCTGCGGTTAGCAATCCTTTACCCGTTCTCCCCGAAAAATTAGTCAATATTCCTACATTTTTACCTTGAATTGCTTTATAATTAGATAGTATTAAATTGTCTATTCCAAGAATTACTTTCTTATTTTCATTGCAAGAAACATTGCTTATCGCAGATAAAAATAAAAGAAAAGTAAAAATAAAATGATAAACATAATATAAAAAAGATTTCATAAAAACGCTATTTTAAAATACTAAAATACTAAAAAATAGCAATATTTCGTCATTCCGAACTTGTTTCGGCATCCCCTGATAATTTAAATCATACTTCTAACTAAATCTAAATCTTCTTGTGTATCAACGCCGACTAATTTAGTATCTGTAGCCACGCAATATAACTTATAACCAAGTTCTAACAAACGCAATTGTTCTAATTTTTCATAATTTTCTAATTCAGATTGTGGCAAAGACACAAACTTTTCTAATACATTTTTTCTATAAGCATATATGCCTATGTGCTTCCAATAATTTTTATTATGCCATTCTGTGCTTTCTAAATCACGCACAAATGGAATAGCACTACGCGAAAAATACATAGCACAATTATTTTTATCTAATACAACTTTAACGTTGTTTGGATTAAAAATTTCTTCGTTAGTAGTAATTTTAGTAATTAAAGTTCCAACATCAAAGTTAGTTTTTATAAATTGCTCTAATAGTAAATCAATGTCTTTTGCTTGTAAAAGTGGCTCGTCACCCTGAATATTAACTATAATATCGTGATTAGATTTTAATAAATTATAAGCAGAAAATACTCTTTCTGTGCCTGAATTTAGTTCGGGTTCGGTCATTACAAAAGGACAATTAAATTGTTTGCATACATCGGCGATTCGTTTTTCGTCTGTTGCAATAATAGTTTGTCTCATATATTTTGATTTAGAAACATTTTGCCAAACGCGAATAATCATTGGCATACCTTTAATATCTGCTAATACTTTAGCATTTAATCTTTGCGATGAATATCTTGCAGGAATGATTCCAATAATGTTAGTGTTATTCATAAAATATTTTAGAATTATTAATTTATAAGATTACAAAAATAATCCTTATTTTTGTAATCTTATAAATTAATAATTATATTAAAATGACTAACACTATAAAATTAATTTCAGTAGGTATAAAGACCTCATTAATAATAATTATTGTTACATCCTGTCTCACTGCATGTAACAAACATAAAATAGCAAACCAACAAATTACTAAAACTAATCTCGTTGCTATATCGGAAGAAATGCAAAAAATAGCAAACGAAGAAGATATAGAAAATTTTGTTAATGCTATTACTCGTCTGGGAAATACTCCTGATTCTATTATTGGCAAAAGCGTCCAACAATTAATAGATAATCAAAAAAAATATTATAGAGACGAGTTAGAAAAAACACTTGTAGGAACGGGAACAAGAATCTCGCTATTCCTTAATCATCAATTTAAGTATCATGGTATTAGGTTCTTAGATGAAGACCCTAAACAACCCATCAACGATATTGTTTTCGAAATTACGAATATCTCTGATAAAGAGATAAAAAGGATAGAAGGAAACTTATCTTATTATGATAATACTGGAAGAATTATTAGAATATTCCAGTTAGCCACAGGAAATAATATTCCGCCTGTATCTATTGATGATAAGGCAATGATATTTTCTATGAAGTTTAATCATAATATTCAAACCGATGATACTTTAATAAGAACAAATCAAGATTTGAGAGCAATATGGACTCCTACAATGATTGAATTCACTGATGGACAAGTTTTAAAAGATGTATCTGTGCAAAATTAATAGTATTTACTAGGAACGGGACATCTAAAAATGTCATGCTGAACTTGTTTCGGCATCTTCTGATATAAAAGAGGAGATGCTGAAACAAGTTCATAATGACAATTAACAAAATGTTGTCATACGTAATAAGTTGGGGAGAACATTTTTAGAGTGCTTGTTTGTTTTAATTTTTGCTTATAGCACTAATGAATTGTGATGCTTCTCGGTAATCTTTTTCTAATTCGAAAGTAATTTCTTCTATATCTAAATCTTTTTTTGCGATATAAGAAATATGTTGCCATTCAGGAAGTTTATCAAATTGGATAGTATAAGTGCCTTCATAGAAGCCATTTCCCCACACATCGCACAATAGATTAGCAATGTTTACTATTGCAACAATAGTTCGGTCATCGGCATCTGCTTTTTTAAAATCTCTGTGATGTGCAATAACAGATATAATAGATTTAGGTAGTTTCCAATGGGTTGCAATTTTTTCTCCGACATCACAGTGTGTCATACTAAAAATTCTTTCTTCTGCATTATAATCGTTTATTTGTTTATTTTCTACGAGGTCTATAACATTTCTATACCTTTCTAAATTGTCGAATTGTATCATTGCAATTTTTCCAATATCGTGTAATAGTCCGCCAATAAATTCTGAATCTTTGAAATTTAGTCCTATTCTTTTAGATAACGATTTAGAAACTACGCCGACAGACGAAGTGTGCTGCCAGTATTTTTCTAATATGTTTTTTACTTCTATGCTTGATGAATACATAAATTTTGAAAAAACAGATATACCTATAACAATATTTGTTACTCTGTTAAGCCCCAATGTTAATATTGCATGATGGACAGACGATATAGGTGAACCGATAGCGAACAAAGGAGAATTTGCTACTCTTATTAGTTTTATAGTTAGTGCAGCATCTGTTTCTATGGTTTTGGCTAATACTTTAATATCTAATGAATCATCGTATTCCAGCATATTTAATACCTTTACAGCGGCTTGCGGTAATGTAGCAAATTCTTGTATTGATATAATTTTTTGCATCAATGAAGTATTCATAATTACAAAAATACAAAAAATATTTTAAATAATAGTAACTATAAAAATGTTATGTCGTAAAATCCTTGTCATTCCGAACTTGTTTCGGCATCTCCTAATTTTATGCAAGGGGATGCCGTGCTTGACAGAATATACGAAATATTTGTTTTTACAAAAAAAAACCTTATTTTTGTATTTTATAGGCAATAATTTTATAAAAATATGGACAATATTCCAAATATAATTAATGATTTACAAGATAGTATAGATTTTTATGCTATAGTATTTTTTATTTTTTCTGCTTTATCCATCGGCGCAGGTATAATAACCGTTACTGCTAAAAAACTAATGCATTCGGCTGTAGCGTTACTATTTACTTTATTTGGAGTAGCAGGATTGTATGTTTTACTTGCAGCAGATTTTCTTGCAATAGTGCAGGTAATGGTCTATATTGGTGGCATTTTAACTTTAATAATATTTGGAGTAATGCTAACATCAAGAGTATCCGATGTAGAACGAAAAACAAATGTCAAAGACAGCGTATCAGTAGTAGCAGGAGTAGTAATAGGATTAGGTTCTGCGGCATTTCTTGCGTATATATTCGTAACTACACTATGGATAGAAAATCCTATTAGCGAAATACCAAACGATACACTGCCACAAATAGGAAAAATTTTAATGACAGATTATATTGCTGCATTTATAGTAGCGGCTGTATTGTTATTAGTAGCATTCATAGGTGCTGCACTAATTGCAAGAAGGAAAAATTAAAACAAGGATAAAATAAAGTTATGCAAAATTGCAAAATATCCTGCATATTTGATACAGCCACTGCTAATAACGAAATACATAAATAAAAACGGCAAAATGTTATTTTAGCATAACATTAGATAATCACCTTTAAATAACACTAAATCCACATTAAAATTACAATAAAAATATGTTCACCAATAATATCAAAACACTAATTGAAAAAACAAAAGACATATTTATGTTCCGACAGGGTAGCAATTTAGATAACTATATTACGCCTCCAAGCGTCACAAGTGGCTCTATTATGTGGGGTGTTCTACTTCGCTCTGCTATACTAATTTTATGTGGATTGCTTGTAGTTTTGTATTTTGAAAAAAGAGAGTTTGCATACTTTATTGCATTTATTTTTTGGTTTTCCGTTGTCTATCCTGCGTATAAGCAATATAACATTTTGAATAGCCGATTAGACGATTTAGAAAGCGATACATTATGCGGAAAATGTAAGTTTTTTATAAAAGAAAGCCAATTATGCAGTATGTTAGACGAACATATTTCAAAAGATAATATACCATGCGAAGGGAACTTATGGGAAGCAAATCCTGATTCTTTTAAGTAATTTTTAATATCATTTTCAAATTATTAGCAACTTAATTTTTAAATCTGTCATACTGAACTTGTTTCGACATATCCATATTTTATGCAATTATACCACCCCTGCCCTTCCATAGGCATTGGTGACTAAATACTTGTGAGTTTAGAATTATTTGTTATATTTGTATTTTTTTTATTAAATATAGGATTTTTTTTGTATGGAATGCACACATTGTGGCAGTAGCAATTATATAAAGAACGGTGTCTACAAGAATTCACAGCGTTATCGCTGTAAAGAATGCAATCGTTATTTTAGCGATAAAGTTCGCAAGTTCACATATGCCGATAAGCGTAAAGCACTTGATCTTTATCTAAGTGGAATGGGAATCCGTGCAATCGCTAGATTTTTTGGTTGCTCTCATCCTCTTATAATCCGGTGGATGCGTGTTTTTGCTTCAAGCGTCAGGTCTGATCTTCATGCCGCTCAGGATACACTACAAGCTAATCAGGTGCCAGAAGTAATAGAGATGGACGAGATTTACACTCGTGTAAAAAAAGGGGCTTGCGTGTCCCGGTATGGGTTTCTTATTCACGGCGGCGAGGTAAAGTTGTTGCACATACGATAGGTGCTAGCAGCAATTGTGCCATAGAACTTTACAATCTTACTAAGCGTGCAGTAGGCAATATTAGTTGTATTTACACTGATGGCAATTCAAGTTATCGGGAGCGATTTGCCGATATTGGGATATCTGATTTGCATAAAGTAGCACCGGGCAAGTCTCAGACGCATCTGATAGAGAGTGTCAATAGTAGTATCCGAGACAATTTAGCTAGGTTTAACAGGCGTAGCAAGCGTTATAGCAAGACATTAGAAATGTTAGATAATACACTATTATTGTTTTTTAACAGAAAGCAATTCAATACAAGTATTTAGTAACCAATGCCATATATAAGGGGGCAGGTTTTTATAGTAATTTTCGGTTTTACGAAAAATGTTCAATATCTCGCCAAAAAGCGTTTTTTTGTGCGGAATGTGTGAAGAAAATGTTGGAAGGTTAGATTTTTATGCTATATTTTTTCTTTCTATTAAAAAACAGCAGAACATTTTGTTCTGCTGTTTTAATTTTTTAGAAAACGTATATACTATTGCCAACTTAAAATAGGCAAGTTATTATTTGAACCACCGCCGCCTGCTTTCCAAGGAGAAGGAGATTGCCCTGCGTTTAGTGTAGTCACAAACGAAGACGCTTGCATTTCTGATAAAGTTCTCCGAGTGCCGATGCCGTTGTTATAGCCCGTATAATATGAGTTAGTAACCGTAGCATCACCCATACCGACAAGACCACCCATAAAATTAGGTCCACTCCCAGAACCAACAACGCTGGTTGTATAACAATTAGAGATGGTTGAACTCACCGCTAAACCAACTATTCCACCTGCATAAGCATCACCAGCAACAGTATCTCGTGAATAGCAATTATTAATTGACGTATTCGAAGCCATACCAACTAAACCACCTACACAAGGAGTTCCATAAGCAATAATATAAACAGAAGTATAGCAATTAGAGATTGTTACTTTATAATTTGCATTTACTCCTGCAGCACTTCCTATAAGCCCCCCTACACAAGAATCATTTGCTATAATTTCACCTGTTACACCAACATTTTTAATAACTGCAGGATTAACAACAAAGCCAAATAATCCCTTATTACCTTTATAATTAGAACTGGTTAACGCTAATTTAATTGTATGCCCATTCCCATCAAAATTGCCTTTAAACGCTTTATGAAATGAATCTGCAGATGCCTTAACTTCACCAATAACAGTTGTAACAGGGTCAGTGATATTATTCGTTAATACAAAATATTTGCCTTGCGACCAGTTATTGCCATTATTAACGCTATCCGCAAGTGCCTTCATATCATCTTTGCTTGATATTAGATATGGACTACCTTCTGTGCCAGTTCCACCACTAAAACCACCGCCTGTGCTTATAGGTTCAAAACCTGCCATAATTGTATCATTTTTAGTTACTGAATGAATATAAGGATTATCAGTAGATAAAATAGTTCCACTCATATTAGTCCAGTTTTTAAACTGATAACCACTATTAGCAGTGGCAGTTAAAGTTACGTTAGTTCCACTTTGCAAATTAGTAGTATTTGTTGGATTTGTTGTAACGCTACCATTCACATCAGAACCTACAACTAAATTATAATAGCCATAGTAAGTATTATCGTCCATAGCGACAAAAAAAGTGGCTCCTATTGCACTTGTCAATACACTATATTTTGCATAAACAAAACCATTGGAAGCATACGAAGTTCCCCAAGAATTTTGGACTTTGAAAAGTTGTTCATCATCATCATATCCTACGATAACCATAGCATGTCCCCCTACCCTTGCTCCTGAATTGTTACTCCAAACAAATTTATTACCAACTAATGCTGGATAATAACAGGTTCCTTGACCATTATAAATATCAGCACGAAACACAACAGGCATTCCATTTGAGATAAAGTATTGTATGTCACTAAATGAAATAGTTCCCCATTTAATAGGTTGCCCTGAAACATTCGGAGCAATTTTGTTTCTTGATGCGCTCTCTAATTGCAATTGAGTTGGAGGAGTGTTAATTTCTTGACAGGAATATGGTTTATCTTCAAGCGAACAACACCCATAATCTGCTAAAAATTTAAAAGCAGAAGACATAACAGCACCATCTCTACAACTTTCTGAAATATCTCCTATATAGTGCTGCATAAAAGATGCAGACATAAGCGTGCTATTAGTATAATTATCGTTATACTTAATGTGCCTTTGATAAGATTTAAAAGCATATCCAACCGCCCAACTAACACAAGAACCTATATTGCCTTGGTTTCCAACGGGAGGCATTTTGTCTGTTAAGTCAAATGAAGAACTTAAAACTACATCTCTTTTTTTTCCAAAAATTGATTTATCTATTTTTGGAAGAGTATCAGTATCTTCATATTCACATACCAGTGGAATAGCCAGAATAGAATCTGGCATAATGTAATATTGGATAGGTTCTTCTGATACTGGGTTTTCTTTACACGCAGTAAATATTACTGCCGTAACTACTATGGCATAAAGCCAATACAAATTTTTAAATTTTTTGAACATTTTAATATATTTAATTTATTAATAATCTAATTAATAGAATTACAAAAATAATAAAAAAAAACGTATTTTTGTAACCTATTTTTTATATAAAAAAATACTATTTTGGTATTGTTAAAATAGTATATATTTCTTATATTTTTATTTTTTAACAATATATACTTGGTAAATTTATAATGGATTGTCCTCGTTGTAAAAACACACGAAATA
>Ga0099364_10012631_pt1 | contig 11367 bp, 7 predicted proteins | sample TergutTh196P3_FD_73070 | JGI IMG/M metagenome (GOLD analysis project Ga0099364, IMG submission 73070) | Microcerotermes parvus P3 segment gut microbial communities from Pointe-Noire, Republic of the Congo - Th196 P3 | ecosystem: Host-associated > Arthropoda: Insects > Digestive system > Gut ...
CGTAGAAACTCACCTGCCCATTGCTCTGTAAGATGATTCGGCACGGCTATCAGGCTCTTTTGGCAGAGACCTAATCGCTTTGATTCCATAACCGCTCCAACCATTTCATAGGTCTTTCCTGCACCTACTTCATGCGCCAGTAGTGTGTTTCCTCCGTAGAGTATCCGTGCGATTGCCGCTGTCTGGTGCGGTTTAAGCGTTATGTCTGGAGATATGCCAGCAAATGCAATATGCTCGCCATCGTATTCCCTTGGTCTGGTGGAGTTGAATATCCTGTTATACTTCTTGACAAGATACTGTCGCCTATCTAGGTCTGCGAAAATCCATTCTTTGAATCTTCCCTTTATAGCTTCCTGTTTCTGGCAAGCTAGCATGGTTTCCTTTTTATTAAGGACACGCCGCTCCTTGCCATCTTCGTCCTCTACGGTATCATATACCCTCACATCACGAAGGTTTAAGGTATCCTCAAGTATCCTGTAAGCGTTGGCTCGTTCAGTTCCATATGTTGTTCTTGCAAGGACATCATTGTAACCCACTCGTGTCTTGCCATTTATGTTCCATTCATCTGTCTTTTCGGAGTATGTCACACGAATCTCACTACGCAGAAACTCTGGAGTTTGCAACAATTCATACATGAATCGTTGAATAATGTCCTTGTCTACCCATGTTGCTCCGAGTCGGACTGATATCTCAGAAGCGTCAAGGTCTTTTGGTTGAGCTTGTTCTAGTGCAGCAATATTAACTGATGCTCTAATCCCATGGTAATCATCACCGACCATGGCAACGAATTCTCGTGCTTTTATCAACTTTTCTCGCACATTCCCCGATAGATACTCATCCGCAGTCACAAATGAGTACATTTCATATATTTGCATTGTTTCGGGGTCAAAGTCTGTAATGACCATGTTAGGGTTTCCAATATCGCAGAATATGACGTTTTCCAAGTCAGCAATAATTTTATCTGGAGCAAAACCAGTCAATTCTGCCATATAGCCAATGTCAACTTTTGCTTTGTTTGTTATCGAAACGGCTAGAGCTTCAGTTGATGTGTCCACAGAGTTGATGGTAGTTTTTTGTTTGATTGTCCGCTTGGTGAACATATCGGATTTACGTGCCAGGTTTCCATTTTCATCTAGTATCTCCAATGAGCAGAGCAAGTAATATGAGGAATCAGCAGAAAAGGCTCTGCTGTTGGCGTTGCTGTTGACTAGCCCATGCTTTCTGGTAAAATCATCGTATCGGCGGTTCAGCTCCTCTTGAGCATTGACTATATATTCATCTGGGTACTCATCTAGCTGATATTGTATCAGCTCTTGTGTGATGTTTCTAAGGGATACCATCCCTTTTATGCGTTCCAAAGTAGTGGCTGGCATATCGGCGAGATACATCCTACTGTTTTCACGAAAGTAAACGTCGCTATCAATCATGGTATAGCTGAAATTTCGTACATTAGGGTCAGCGGGTACTGATTCCCTCGCTGTTGCTTCATCAGCTATATCGTCGATTTCAGCTTCTGTGATTCTACCATCAATGAATGAAAGCGCATACTTTAGCTGCTCCTCCAAGTCTGCACCCTCAATTGGGTTGCAGGTTGTATCATTGCGATTACCATACATTCGCTCGTCAAATGCCATTGTCCCAAGAATCATATGAGGGTTATCTGTAAAATAGCTGTTCATCGGGATACCGCTTTCTGTCTGAGAGAGGTGTAACCATTCTGGCTGTATATCAACTATGCGGTCACGTTTTTGCAGGAATATTATATCAGTTGTGACTTCTGTTCCTGCATTTTTCAGAAAAGCGTTGTTCGGCAACCTGACCGCTCCAAGCAATTCAGCTCTCTGGGCTATATATTTTCGAGCATCAAGATTTGCTTTGTCAAGAGTGCCTTTGGAAGTGATGAATGCTATGATACCTCCTGGGCGCACTTGGTCAAGGGTTTTTGCAAAAAGTAGTCATGAATGAAAAAATCGTTTCTATTATAACGAGGGTCGTTCACCTTATATGCGCCGAAAGGAACATTCCCGATAGCCGCATCGAAAAAGGAATCTGGAGTATCTGACTTTTCAAAGCCCATCACTTTTATATCGGCATTGGGATAAAGCTGCTTCGCTATTCTCCCTGTGATGGAATCTAGCTCCACTCCATACAGGTTTGCTTTTTGCATACTCTCTGGGAGTAGTCCAAAAAAGTTGCCAATACCACAGGCAGGTTCAATGAGATTGCCGTCTTTGAAGCCTAGTCGCTCCAATGTTTCATACATGGCTTTAATGACCACAGGAGAGGTGTAGTGGGCGTTAAGGGTAGAAGCCCGTGCCATATCGTATTCCCTTTCAGACAGCTCTCCTTTTAGTTCATGGTACTCACGCTCCCATTGTTCGTTTTCTGGGTCAAATGCCTGTGGCAAACCTCCCCACCCAACATATCGAGATAAAATTTCCTGTTCTCCAGATGTCGCTGAGCGGTTTTTTTCTTCTATTTCCTTAAGCAAGGTAATGGCTTCGATGTTGTACCTGTATTTTGTCTTTGCTCCACCCTCACCGAGTCGGTCATCGGTAATGCGGAAATTACCAGTTGTTGGATATTCATTTTGTTCTTCGCTATTCATAATAGCAGTACTTGCTGTATCATCACTTGCTAGCGAGTTAATGTTAAGCTCGTCAGATACGATAGTGTTGCTTTCTCTAATTTCAAATAGTGTTGCTAGTTCATTGTCGATATCGTTGTCATTTTGCTCAAACAACGAAAGCTGCGATGTTTGCTGTTCAATCTGCGGTTCGTTTTTTTTGTATTGACCTAACACACCGAGATAGTATTCTCGCACTTGTAATTCAGATAATTCGCCATTGTTGTATGCGTTTATCTGTTGGACAATATCATGGGGGACTTCGTTGCCTCCAAATAAGTATCCTGTGCTTGCCACATAAGCAAGACCGTTACTTCGCCCTAGAGTATGTCTCACACCGTCTTTGTCATAACCGATTATATCTCGGTCATTATACTGGTTCAGGTCAAAGTCAAACTGTGCTCTGTTCCAATCAACGAAAAAGACAGGTGGTGGGTTGCTTAATGCTTCTGTCGTTTCTTCAAAGGTATCTTCAATATGCCTGGCTCATTCGTTTCTGCATCATGCAGGACAAACTCACCTAATTCGATTAGCTGACCAATACGTCGCTGAATGTTTTCCCATGGCAATTCTATGGTTTCTGCGTTCTCTTTTCGTATGGGAAACAATGACAAGCTATCGCCATATTCACTTTTCAACCAATCGGCTGTATTTCTCGCTCTGCCATTATTGAGCATATAGCCATAGACACGCATCTTGCTCTCGGGATTTCCATTCCAGTCATTTATTGCTTTGTCTATGTCTTCTTGCGTGATTGCTTTGGGCTGTGATGCTATATCGGCTTCTTCTTTCACTAGAATTGTTTCTAGCTGCTCCGCTTCTGTCGGGAGCATTGGCATAGCAGCTATCAAAGCGAAAAGCTCAACATCATCGCTCTGCAACATATAGTCAGACACACCACCAAATTCTGACGGTGCATCCTCCTGTATTTCATGATTATCGCTTTCCTCTAGCTGTAAATAAGTTCCGCTAGGATTGCTTCCTCCGCTGAAGCTTTCAGGCTGTTCATGTGTGCTATCCACGCTATCGGGTCTGATGTTTTCTCTGGTGGCGGTGATTGTTTCGTCAATTGCTCCATCATATGTTCCATCTGTAACAACGCTGTCTGCTCTATTTCCAGACAATGGGGATACAGGGCTTCTTTCAGAGATAGCATCGAAAACAGTATCGGTCTGTGTTCTTTCAGATAGGCTTTCCTCATCATCCCATACTTGTCCAGTTCTTTCGTCGCTTCCTCCGTCATCGCTATGTTCGGAAACTGGTAATCCCCTTTGTTCGAGTATGTTATTTCGCTCATTAGCTACATTCCTTTCCGCTGTATTGTTTCGTTCATGGTTTTTGATTATCACTTCGATATCACGCAGTACTTCCTCTGTGACGTCACTAACTCCGTTCCCCAGTGCGATTACAGCAGTGGGGGAGTTGAAATCGAATATTGGTAAAAAGTCTTCGTCATGCAAATATTCCAAGGGGTCGATTCCGCATCGTGACATTAATGCATATGATGTGCTTACTGTTAATGCTGCTCTAAACGCCTCTGCTATGTCATATTCATCGAAGTTTTCGAGATAGCTGCTATCAACGCTGTATTGGATATCCTCTTTGTTGTCTTCATAATAGATTGCCGAAAGATTCTGGGCAAGTTCAAATAATATGTTACCGATGTCTTTATCTGTGCCGTCGGAAACATAGCTCTCAAGGAGTGCTTCCATCACTATGTTTTCGTGTTCTGGTAGCATTTGCCAAAGATAAGGTCGCCTTGGGTTTTGGCGACCATCTTCTGTGTCAGCATAATCGAAAACATATTTCAGCTTAGGTCTGTTACCCGAATTATCAAGAAGAGCTATGCCTGATGAACCTCTTTTTATATGCCTATTCATAATATCGTTCCAAACATCAAAAGAAGCGCAAGCTTGCGCTTCTGGACGTTGGGCATGAATCATCAGCTGTTCTTCAAAGGGGTATTTATATAGCCGCCCCACTGTTTCGAGAAATTCTGTCCAGCTTTCACGGCTAGCCGTTATGCTCCCGATATGGTTTTCTGCTAGCTCTGCGTAATATTGTACTTTACTCTGCAATATCCCACTCCTCTTCCATAATATATTCATCGTACTCGTCCGCTAGGTGCAGACCAATTTCGAAATACGTAGCATTGTCTAGGCTTTCCAACTTTTCGATAACAGCTACATAGACATCACGCATTTCCTTTTCATATACATAGTCCAGTGATTCACGTAGCTCTGCCAATAGAGTTTTCCTGTTGGTGGTATCAAAGATGCACATGAGGTTGATTTCTTCTGCTGAGAACATGAATGTCAGCATATTAGAGTTCCTCCCTGTTTTTGTTGTTTCTCGCTTCATTAAAGATTTCACTTAAAAATGCGAACTGCTGTTTGCTCTTCAATTCGTTAGCTTCGAGTGTTTTCATCAGCGATGGCTTTTCACTGATTGCCTCTCGCAGCCTGTCGGCGAATCCGTTTAGGACTGCCAAATGGGTCGTCAGGTGCATATCAGGACTTGGTGTGTCGTATTCTTTTGCCCATTTTTTGTTTTCATCCGACAATCGCCCATCTTTTGCTTGGTAGTTTATGTTCGCAGCAATCACCCAAGCAACACGTTCTGTGCCGTATTCTTCTATGACTTTTCTAGCAGCTGTCTTTAAATCATACCTGTACTGTTCATAGCAGCTTTCGTTTATAGCTTGGTCAATAGCCCGCCCGCACTCCATATTGATTTTCCAACTTGCATGGAAATCTTGAATCTCTCCGTTGTTCATTGCATAATCTGAGCTATGCTTATATATAGCAGGCATATCAGCCTTCATATTGAGGGAGACAGATACATTAGCTGATTCGCTCCTTGCTTCATAAGCAATTAGTTCAGCATAGATAGGTGAACGCTCCCAATCTGCTGTTGTGATGCCAAACAGCCCACCATCACCAAACGACGCAATCTCATCGCTCTCATACACCATTGCTTCTGTATTGTCAGGATAGAGCATATAAACAGTATGGTTTAATTCAAATAGGCTTTCTGCTTTTTCCAATGTCAGAGGGAGCATATCCTCTGCATGATAGCCGTAGTCGTTCATATCTTTAATTGATACGAATGGATCTGGGAGCGATTTGACAATTTGCGATTCTGCTTGTTTCGTGGCAGAGCTTGTTACATTGCTTTGATTGCTATCGCAAGGAAGTGGTAATGGATACTCATTGCTATTCGGCTTTGCAGTCTGTGGTTCTTCGGTGAGTACAGGAGCAAGTGGAGTTTTCTCAAAGGGGTAGTTTGTCTGTTCTGGCGTTGTTGTGTTGTTTTCAGTGAAACACTGGGAAAATTCTTGTTTTTCTGCACTATCTGTTGCTTTTGCTGTAATGTCGATTCCGTATTCATTGCAAATGTTTTTGAAATTGTCACTGATAGCATTTATTAGCTTGTTAGATTCCTTTCGTATCGTGTCGATGGAAGCTCTCAACTCCGACATATCACGGCTTCCATATTGTGCTAGGTATCCGAAGCTGTTTGGAGATGTTTCAATGCCATAATGCTGGCAAATGACATAGGAAATGCTTTCTGCTTCGATTTCTTTTAACTTTTTGTTTTTCGTATTAGCAGCATCCTCTGTTTTTTGAGCATCATGGAGCGTAGCGTGGGTAATTTCGTGGATAATTGCACTGATAGTCTGGGCTTCGCTCATGTTGTCACGAATGCCGATTTTTTCACCATATCGGCAATAGCCATCTTGTGTACTATCCATTGGCTCAAATACGATGGGCAATGGTGTTATTAAATTTAGAGCATCAAGGAAAGCCGAATAATGCTCCACGTTGCCTGTGATATCCTCGGCGAGCAAAGGCAAAGGTTCTCCATATGTCTGGGAAACATCAAAAACTGGTACGAGCTTGAAACGTATTTTTTGAGTCAATGCTCTCATTTCTTCAAAAATTACTCTGCCTTCTTCATCAAGCAATGGCGCTCCTGTTTCTGCGTCACGTTTTTCAACAAGCTCTGCTTCTGGCTCTTTGCTTATGATTGGAGCGTAGATATACAGCCCTTTCTCGCCTTTTTTCACATGACGGTCGAATTTTTCTTCCCACAGCTTGTAGCTTGCTATTCTTGTAGCCGTAGGCATCTGCTGATGGATGAGCATGATGTTCCTGCTACTGTAATTGTGGAAATGGGACATGGCTTTCAGGTAGTCTTTGTATTTGACGCTGTCGTAGAGTTCCTGCATCCCTGCTTCCAATTTGTCGGTCAGGTCGTTGGTTCGTGCTTGTAACCGCTCGATGGCGGCATCTTTATCGTAATCTTGCATGGGTGTCCTCCTTTGATATTTTCGTTGGCTGTAAACAGTTGAAAAATTACATAAGTAATCTATAAATTATTGGCATATAGAACATGAATCTAGTTATGTATACTTGTTTTTGCTATATCCCCGAGTTTAACACTTACTCGCAAGACGATGACCGGCCGCCCTTAGAGCCTCAAGGGTAGTCGGTCTTGTTGTGTTAGCATAAAATGTAATAATGTTTGCTACTTTTTCGATAGCTTGAAAATATTTTTCATGTGGCTGTTGGTCAGGATCTGATAGTCAGTCCTAAAGCCGAAAGCATCATGGAGCGCATCGGTGAAATCAGTGCGGGTATAGGCTGGCAGATATCCCTCGCCCTTCACCTCGAGGAAGTTCATCTCGCGGAGTTCCTTGATAATCTGCGGACATGTATATTTATCGCCAAGCCGTTTTTCAAGGATGCGGTAAATCAGCAGGCTTACGAAACACGTCAGAAAGTGCGCCTTTATACGAATGTCGAGCCTGACGTATGCAGGCCTCGCTTTGAACTCGTGCTTCATAATCCTGAAGCACTCCTCGATCTCCCATCGCCTGTGGTTGACCTTGACGATGTCCGCGACGTCATCCTCCAAGTTGGTGCAGACCGCGTAGAACCCGTCATACGCCTCCTCGGCTTCTATGGCTTGCGCATTGATAAAGTAGAAATCGTTCTCGGCGACTTCGCCCTCGTCGGTGGCGCTCACTTTTTCGATGAAACGCTTGAAATCGTTTTGGTTGGCTTTTTTCAATTTGGTCGGATTTGTTTTGATCAGGTTCTCGGCCCGCGCGACCTGCCCATCCCTGATCCTGCGCTGGTAGTCCTTGTACTTTACGGAGTACGTGACGATGAGCCTCTGCTCAAGCTTGTCCTCGTTGATCCACTGTTCCTTGTAGAAGGTGGATTCCTTGTGCTCGGTTTCATCGATGCCGGATATGTCGTAGAGCTTTTTCTCGCCGGGGGCGTCGCCGGTCAGACGCCACCCGGCGGGGTCCAGCGCCCACTCCTTCAAGAACTTCTTCAGCTTCTTCACGGATTGGGTCGTTATGAACGCCCGCCCGCCGAAGTCGTTGAACTTCCGGTTTGCCGCAGACGAAAGGCCGGCATCCGTGCACACCACAAACTTTGCCAGCCCGAACTCGGAAAGTATCTTCTTCTCCAAAGGCTTCAGCGTCGTCTGCTCGTTGGTGTTCCCATCGTGGATCGAAAACGCCAGCGGCAGGCCGTCCCCATCCATGAACAGGCCCATCTGGACTATGGGGTTCGGCCTGTGCTCTTTTGAGTAGCCGTACTGCTTCAACCCCTCCTCCTGCTCGATCTCGAAGAAATAATTCGTGCAGTCGTAGTACAGGACCCCGGCATTCCTGTCGGTGACTTTGGTGCTGCGCTTATATAGCTCGCTCTGGATTAGGTCCATCCCCCCGCCGATGACGTCGAGCGCCCTGAACATATGATGACCCTCGAAACGCGGCTGCTCGAAGAATTTCTTGGACAGCTCATAAGTGGCGGTTTTAGAAGCGGGGAAGATTATCCTGCCGTACACAAGCCGGGACATGACGGAGTCGAGGTCGAACTCGAACTTGCGCCCCTCTGCAAGTTTTGCGCAAATCTTGTCGATGCCAAGGTCGTGGTATATCCGTTGGAGGAACAGGTAGCCGCCGGAGTACAGCCTCTGCTCACCCTTGGCTATCAGCATAGACGGTAAGTATTTGACGATGATCTCCCGCTGGCCTTCTTTCTCCAACCGTGTCAACTCCTTTGCGCGCTCCTTTCCCCACTCTATCGGGTCGCGCCCGCCCAATTTCTTTTCCAGTTCGGCAACGGTGCCGAGCTTTTCAACAACCTTGGTGGTAGGTACACCGTTGATGCGCACGCTCTTTGTCACGTAAAGTGAAGTGGCGTTTGCCGACTTGGACTGAGATAGTTGCATTATCTGCACCCCCTAGTGCTGTATTGCAATACATTATTACACATTATTACATTTATGTCAAGCCTTTTTGACAAAAAAATAGAGCCAAGCCCTTGAAATCTCGGGCTTGCCCGCTTGGAGGCTATGAGGCATGTGTCAAACTACCGCGGATTAACGGTAAGCTGACATATACAGCGATTTATGAGAGGAAAAACCAATGAACGAGCGAATATCTGCTGTCCCGATGGCAGGCATGGCCCGGGCGGAGCCCACGTTTGATACAAAGTAATCATACAAATTATCAACCGATAAACTTATCAGCCTGACAGCTATATAGCCGTCAGGCTGAAACCATAATATAGAAGTTGACTTTGCAATTATTTATTGATTTAACTAAATTTTGTAGTATAATTTAAAATATTGAGATAGGAGAGTGTGAGCGTGAATGATTCAGCGTTTTATGACATGACCTATGGGATGTTCATAATTGGCACAGTTAAGGATGGTAGACATACCGGCTGCACGGTCAATTCGGTCGTTCAAATTTCAAGCGACCCGCATCTGCTGGCGGTGAGTATCCATCACGACAATTACACAAACAGCGTCCTCAAGGAATCCCGTCTGGCTTCGGTCAACATTCTTGCTCAGGGGGCGTCTGTGGATGTGATCTGGGCTTTCGGGCTACAGTCGGGCAAAAATGTTGATAAGTTCAAAAATGTCCCGTTCATCCCGACCGCCGACGACCTGCCCGTACTAGAGGAGGGCATTTGCGGGTGGTTTGAGTGCAAAGTACGGGATACATTGGAACTGCCCGCGTGTACGCTGTTTATTTTAGAGGTTTTTGAAGCGGAGCGGATGGGCGACCATGTCAGTCCCATGACATATGCTTATTATCAGATGATGATGCGGGGCAGTGTTCCGAAGAACGCGCCGGGGCATAGGCTGCCGGAGGAGGAGGGCGGCGCTCCTGCCGAGCCTCAATATATTTGCTCTATATGCGGTTATGCATACGACGGTTCCGAGGGTGCGTTTGAATTTCTGCCTCCCGAATGGAGATGCCCGGATTGCAGGGCTCAAAAACCGTCCTTTGTAATCAAGGCATAATGGTATCTATTCAGGGTGAGCAGCACATGAAAGAAGGAAAAAATCGTATACAGATAATTGATGCGCTGCGCGGTTTTGCTGTCATGCTTATGGTGATACATCATCTGCTGTACAACTTCGTTTATTTTCTCGATGCGCCCAAATGGCTGTTTACAAATCCTGTTTTCGACATTTTGCACTATTTTTTCGCCGGATTGTTTATTTTTCTGTCCGGTGTGTCTTCGCGGTTTTCCCGCAGTAATATAAGGCGTAGGTTAATTGCCATTGCTTTCGCGTTAGCTATTTCCGCGGTGACATTCTATATGGAGATGCCGATATGGTTCGGCGTCCTGCATCTTTTGGGGTTTTCGATGCTGTTTTTCGGCCTTATAAGCAAACTGCGGTATATCATAAATGACACAGACGGCCGGAATGAATCCGCCCTGCGCAATTATTTTGCTCCTGTTATTTTTATCATTCTCATAGCAGCAAGTTCGCTTGCAACGGCTAATTTTAAACTTCGCGTCGAGAGCTCTTTTCTGCGTATCTTAATTTCGGTGCTTGGCTGGCCGCAGCAGGGGTTTGTGAGTTATGATTATTTCCCGATCCTGCCGTGGATTTTTGTTTTTTTACTAGGGACTTGGGCTGGGCTTTATATAGTTGCACGGAAGTTGCCTAACCGGTTTTATGAGGCGGAGTTACCGTTTTTCCCGGCGGCCGGGAGGAAGGCGTTGCTTATTTATATTTTGCATCAGCCTGTTTTGTATGCTGTGGTGATGGGTATTAGCGCGCTCTTCGGGGCGCAAAGGTAAGAACTGAGAACTCAGAGCTGAGAACTGAGGGGACGGAGTAATTAGAACTAAGAGCTTAGAACTCAGAACTTAGTAGACGGAGCTTACGTCTCCTCAACTCTCAGCTCTCAGTTCTGGGTTCTGGGCGAAGCCCGGGTTAGTGATTATGGATTGCTTGGAATTGAACAAAAACCGGCGAGAGCTTGTCTATGCGCTGCTCGACAGTCTGGGGATCGAATATGAGGTCGTCAACCATCCTCCGTTGTTTACTCAGGCGGATAGCAAGATCCATCGTGTCGAAACTGACGCGGTTATTTTTAAGAATTTGTTCTTGCGGAATAAAAACAAGAGCCGGTACTACCTCTATTCCCTGCCGCTCACGAAACGGGCGGACCTGGTTGCGGTTGCTGCGGCTCTTGATGAAACCCGGCTCAGCTTCGGCGACGAGGATGCTTTACGGGAAAAACTCAATATTCAGCATGGCGCTGTTTCGTTTCTGAACGTCATCGGCGCTGATGGCACGGATGTAAGGCTTTTGATTGATAGCTCAGTTTTCGGTTGCGACCGGATTGGCGTTCATCCGAACGACAATACGGCTACGGTGGTACTCAGGCCGCAGGATATTCAAAAGAT
>Ga0099364_10012632_pt1 | contig 11366 bp, 14 predicted proteins | sample TergutTh196P3_FD_73070 | JGI IMG/M metagenome (GOLD analysis project Ga0099364, IMG submission 73070) | Microcerotermes parvus P3 segment gut microbial communities from Pointe-Noire, Republic of the Congo - Th196 P3 | ecosystem: Host-associated > Arthropoda: Insects > Digestive system > Gut ...
TGCCGCGTAAGCAAAAACGCCCCATACCGCGACTGCTTCCTCAATGCGTTGTTTGACTGTGATGTAACCGACAGCATTGAGGACGTGGAGGACTTCTTTCAAGAAAAAAAATCAAGGGAATATTTTGAATAAATCAATACCCGCCACCTTGTCCCAACTTGGGACAAGGTGGTTCGGTTTATTGGAAACGGAGGTACAGCCTATGAGTGAAAACATAGAAACCGCCGTCCCGTTGGTGGATATATCGACCGTTAAGGTAGACAAGAGTTTGCCGCAATCGGAACGGTGCAAGGAATTTAACAGGCAGATAAAAGACAATACCCTCTATGAATGTGAAGGTTTTATCATTCGCGCCAAATACGCAACCAACGGTGATAAGATTGAGGACTGCCTTCGGGGGACGGTGGATTGAAACGAATACTTCAAATATCGAACGACAAACTCGACTTTCCCAAAGGTGCTGTTGTAAAATATAATCGGAAAAGGATTAAACAACAACCCGCAGCCTTTGATTTTCGGGAAAGTTTCGGAATTTAAAGGAGGCATTTGTTATGCAAGAACAAGCAGCACAAGAAATCAAATATAAGGCGGTAAAATATATCCGTCTTTCTAACTCTGACGATGATAAGCAGGGCGAAAGCGACAGCGTAGTAAACCAACGTAAAATGATTGACGACTATTTAAGCAATCACCCCGAAATAGAGGTTGTCGGCGAGTTTGTGGACGACGGAGTTTCGGGTATCGTGTTTGACAGACCTTCGTTCAATGCCATGATGAAAATGATACAGGACGGCGAAACGAATTGCATCGTTTCCAAAGATTTATCAAGGCTTGGGCGCGACAGAATTGAAATCGGACGCTATCTTCGCAGGATTTTTCCTGCGTTCGGCGTTCGTTTCATTGCCATTAACGATAATATAGATACGCTGAACGACAGCACGGACGGGCTTTTTGTATCGGTAAAGTCCATTATGAACGAGGAACATTGCCGCGATACATCTATCAAAACGCGGAGCGCGTTTGAAACGAAACGCGCAAACGGCGACTATATCGGCGCATTTCCCGTCTACGGCTATAAAAAAGACGAAAACGACCGTAATAAACTCGTTATAGACAATTACCCGGCAGGGATTGTACGCGACATATTCCGTATGAAAATCGACGGGTACAGCGCGGCGCGAATTGCTGAAGTATTGAACGGGCGCGGCGTTCTTTCGCCGATGGAGTATAAAAAAGACAGGGGTTTGCCGTACCCGAAAGGCGGCTACTACGCAAAGAAATACGGCACAAAATGGTCTGCCACCACCATTATCCGAATCTTGAACGACGAAACCTATACAGGTGCGTTAATTCAAGGTAAGACAGGCACACCGAATTACAAAATAAAAGAGGTATTTCAAAAGCCGGAAAATGAGTGGAAAAGGGTCGAGGACGCACACGAACCCATTATCTTGAAACACAATTTTGACCTTGTAAAGAAGATTATGCGGCTTGATACCCGCACTTCACCGAAAGGCGATAAGGTATATTTGTTTTCCGGCATACTCGTCTGCGGGTGCTGCGGAAACCGAATGACGCGGAAAACCGTACCGGGTAAGGACAGGAAATATCATTATTATTACTGCCCTACGGGTAAGAAAAACGGTTGCGTCAATCCCGTCATGGTTAAGGAAACCGATTTAATCGCCTGTATCACGGGAAACGTAAAGGCGCATATCACCAATATATCTTCACTCGAAACGCTGATGGCGGGGCTTGATTCCACGCGAATGGCAAACGACCTCGCGGGCAGGCTGAAAGAGCAAATGTCGGAAAATAACCGCCGTTTGGAAAAAATCCGCGAATACAAAGCGGGGCTGTACGAAAACTTAATGAACGGTAATTTAAGCAAAGACGAACATAAGGCTCTTAAAGTCAAATACGCCGATGATAGCGAACTGCTTACCGACGCGAACGTGCGACTTCAATCCGAAATCGAAGCGGTGTTATCATGCAAGCATGAGCGTATGGCTTGGACGGAACATTTTACGAAATTCGAGAACCTCGAAACAGTAGACCGCCGAATAGTTATCCACCTTATACACAGTATTATGGTTCTCGGAAAAAAGGAACTGGAAATAACCTTTAATTATCAGCTTGAATATGAGAACGCTTCCTCGTTCGTTCAGAAGGAGGCGGCGTAAATGGCTCGTAAAAGCAGAAAAGGATTAGAAAACGTACAGCCGTCCGCACCGAAGAAAACGGTTTACAGCGTGGGCGCGTATGTACGGCTCTCGGTTGAGGACAGGAAGCGCAAAGGCGATTCCATTGATACACAGCAGGCGATTATACGTGAATTTATCGACGAACGGAACGATTTTGAACTTCGTGAAATCTATATCGACAACGGTTTGAGCGGTCAATCGTTTGAAAGACCCGCGTTTCTGCGTATGAAAGAGGACATAGAAAACGGGTTGATAAACTGCTGTATCACGAAAGATTTATCAAGGCTCGGCAGAAATGCGATAGACACGGGTTTTTATATTGAAACCTTTTTCCCCAAACACGGTTGTCGGTATATCGCCGTAACGGACGGCTACGATTCCGCTGACAGTCGAGGCGGCGGTATTATGGTCAGCCTAAAAAACATGGTGAATGAAACCATCGCCATTGAAACGGGACGTAAACTCCGCGCACATCATCAAATGCTTACCCGCGAGGGCGGCTTTTCCGGGGCGCACCCGCCGTATGGTTATTGGAAAGCGGCAAACAATGTTCATCAGCTTATACCCGACGAATACGCAGGCGCGATTGTTCAACGGATATTTGAAATGTATCTGTCCGGCGAAGGCGTAACCGCGATTGTGGAATGGCTGAACACGGACGGAATACTCACGCCGAAACAATACTTTCATACAAAAGGAGTCGGCAACGGAATAGAAAAAATAGCGCAGGGTAATCTACGTTGGGGCGTTAATATCATTAAAGCGATGCTTGCCAACAGGGTTTACTGCGGCGATATTGTACGCGGCAAGCATAAATCCTATAATCGTGTTTTAGAGAAAATCCCTAAAACCGATTGGGTTATCAAAGAAGATAAACACGAAGCCCTTATCAGCCGCGAAATGTTCGACAAAGTACAGGAAATGCGTAAAAACAACGATAATTCGCTGAATGTACGTTACGACACTCCGAAAAGTGAAAATATTTTTAGAGGTAAAATCGTTTGCGGGCATTGCGGGCGCAGTATGGAACGAACGCGTCCCTACGAATCCATATACAAATTTCGGTGTCCTACGCGGTATTCCTACACGAAAGCCGCTTGCGTTCCCGTCTTGATGAAAGAATCGGATTTACGGGCAAAACTGCTTGATATGCTCCGTTTTATCGACTTCGATATTACGCACGGTCAGAACGACGCGGGTATCGAAAGCGGAAAAAATGAATTATTGGAAGTACAAGCAGAGCGGCGTAAGAACCAACGCCTGCTCGACGGATTATATGAAAGTCTTATCGCCGGGGATATAACCGACGATGAGTACAAAGAGATTAAAACCGCTTACACTTCAAAAATAAGCGAACTCGCTGACCGTGAAAAGTTATTACGCCAAACCGAGCAAAAACAGACGAAACAAAACGCCATGCTTTCTAACGCTTCGTCAAGTCTGAACGCGGCACGGGGCGGTTTAGGCTTAACCGCTGAAATTACGGACGGTATTATCGAAAAAATCCGTATCTTTCAAGACAAAAGCATACGGGTAAAATTCACCTTTATGGAAAAGGAAATACCAAGCAGGGAGGTTGCCGAATATGAGTGATTACGTTATCGCCAAATATATACGGCTTTCCCAAGACGATGCGGTTTCCGACAGTTTGAGCATACCGAACCAACGCGCTTTACTCGACAGGCACATTGATTCCCTTGATATAGCAAACGCCGAAGTCCTTGAATTTGTGGATAACGGCTACACAGGCACGAACCTTGAAAGACCCGCGTTACAGGAAATGCTCGACCTTGTTCAATGCGGCAGGGTAAATTGCATACTCGTCAAAGATTTTTCAAGGTTCGCCCGTAACGAAATCGAAAGTAGTTATTATATCGAGCAAGTCTTTCCGATTTACCGTATACGTTTTATCTCGGTCAGCGATGGGTTCGATTCCAACGACTACCGCGACGGCATGGGCGGTATTGAGGTTGCGTTCAAATTCTTAATGCACGAACATTACAGCCATGATTTATCAAAGAAAGTAAAGAGTGCAAAGCGTATTAAGATGAAAAGCGGCGAAAATATCGTCGCAAACGCCATATACGGCTACCGTAAAAACAAGGCTGCGGGCAAATGGGAAGCGGACACGGAAGCAGCGGCGGTTGTGAAGCTGATATTTCAAAAGGCTCTCGACAGCGTTCCCGTTACGCAGATACGGAATTATTTAATTGCCGCCAAATACCCGACACCGGGCGAATATATCAAAATGAAGCGAGGTAAGGATATAACGCCGGAATGTGCATGGAATACGTCGTCAATCAATGCGATTCTCGTAAACGAACAATACGCGGGGTCGTATGTATCGGGTAAACATGAAGTAGTTGTAGTTGGTTCGGGGCGGCATATTTTGAAAGACAAATCTGAATGGATTGTGATACCCGACAGCCACCCCGCCATTGTCAGCAAAGAGGATTTTGCCGCCGTACAGAAGTTATTAGGCAGAATCAAAGGCGGGGCGGTAGAAATACCCGTGCAAAAACTATTTGATACCGAAAATAAATCCTACCGTTCACGAATGGCTGATGGCGGTGTTATTACAGGAACGCCGTCTTACGGTTACGGGCGCGGCGAAAACGGACGATGGGTAATATCAGAACCCGCAGCAAGCCGCGTCCGTGATATGTTCGATATGGTGTTGCAAGGATTATCCTGTGCGGAAATATGCGAAAAAATCCGTGAAGCGGGTTATCCCACACCGTCGGAGCAGATAAAACTCACGCGGGGGCTTGCCATATCGCCGGAGTGCCGATGGACGGAAGGAAGCGTCCGATTGCTGTTAAAAAATATACAGTATACGGGGGCTTATGTTTCCGGCAAGGTACGGCAGGATTATGAAACAGGCAGACTGTATAAAATGCGGGAGTGCGATTGGATTATTATTCCCGGTAAACACCCTGCGATTATATCCGAAGATATTTACAACCGAGTACAAAAACTGCTTTATGAGAGAAAAATCCGAAAAAGCAAAAATCCGAAAACTTCGCATTTAAGCGGCAAGATACTAAAATGCGGTTGTTGCGGATATGCCATGCAGTATAGTGAGTTGGCTAATCCGACACATTATTATTGCAGGCACACAATGTCTTTATCCGACGCGAAATGCCATAGAATGAAAGTCAACGCTTCTGAACTTGAAAACGCTTTACTGACGATTATACGGAAACAAGCGGAGGTTTTTATCGGTTCTGACAATTTAACAGGCTTTCGTAAATTAAACGCTGATGATAAAAAAATGGCTGACTGCGAAAATCGAATCAAGGCGTTGTCGGAAAAAAGGCAAAATTGTTATGAGCGGTTTATGAGCGGCGAAATCGACCGCGATATGTTTATGGCAATGAAAAACGAATACACCGAGCAAATCGACGAGATTAATACGCAAAACGCTTTACTGCGTCAAATCGGACGCGATAAAGAAGCGCGTAATAAAACCGTAGCCGTCGTAAAAGAAGTTACGAGCGAATCGGCGACACCCAAAGACATCATAAACGCGCTTGTCGATAAGGTTTTTGTGTTCCCTAACAAGCATTTAGAAATTCAGTGGAAATTTGAGGACTTTACAAAGTTATAAATCAAAAACAGGCAGATGGAGTTATTTCGATTGCCTGTTTTTCCTTTATGGAAGGCTATTTATGAAGTTTTTGTAAATATTTCTCGTATTTTTTTAGTTTATGCTTGACATCAGCGTCATAATTGCGTCCCAGACGGTCAATGCTCTTTATGTATAACAAATCTCCGTTTTTCAGGCGTTTCACTAACTCCTGATACATCGGTCTGTTAAAGTCCTTGCCCGACTGCTTGTCCGTGTAAATGTTTCCGCTCGGTATGCTCAGCTCCTGCATAGCCAAAATCTGCCTGTCCTCGCACTGGTCGACAGACGATACCCTTATATACCCATATATTGACATAATGTAAACCTCTCTTTCTTCAATCAATTCTATAAGAAAAAGATTATAAAAAAGCCTTGTATTATGACCGTTTTAGAATTATAATCTCGAAATACAATAAAAAAATCGGATAGTAACTTTACTACCCGATAAAGTCCGTTAGACTTTTAACTTGCCTGTGCCTTTGCTGTAGACCGCTCCGCTCGTGCCGTACATCTCGCGAATTTCGTCAAGCTCGTAATCTCCGCGACTGCGGTTTCTGTAATCTTCGGGCTTTAGATACCATGCTGTCTTTTTGCTGTGCCATTGAAATTTCAACGCTTTCAGCTTGTCCTTATGTGCTTTTGTGTTGCCAGTGAGCCAAATAAAACAGCCGATAATCTCTATTATGATGTCGTCCATTCTCATAAGCTCGCTGACGATGTCTTTGAACTGCTCTGACGTTTCGCTTGTTGTCTGCTTCGCCGTGTACGTTTCGCCCTCTTTGGTTCTGTGAGTGTCTTTCAAGACCTCGAACAGTTCGTCATACTCGCGGTTGACGGCTTTCATCGCCTCGTTGCTTCCTCCCCTGTCGGGGTGGTGCCTGAACGCAAGCTCCCTGTACTGTTTCTTCAAGTCTTCTAAGGTCTGCGGACTGCTAAAATATTTTTGTGCCATATTCTTTGCTCGACCTACCTTTCTTATTTAAGAAAAATTTAAACTATATAAACCTTGTTATATAATCTACTTAATCAAAAGAAGAAGCCGTTAATCTTCTTCGACTGCTCTCAACTGCCAGTTGAATATCTAACCAAAAAAATAAAGCCCGCCCTGATTTATCAAGACTGACTTTGTAGCTGAAATCTTTATTTTACTGATTGTATATATAGCTGAATATATCTATGGCAGATATAATACAGATATTGCCACTAACAGCGTCGGCAATATATCTATCGAAGCCATTCCCGACACGTTCAAGCCGAGCTTGCTCACTGGTCGCATAGCCCACTTCGTTAAGCCTGTTACGCTCCCTTGTCGCTGTATCGCTTCGACAAGCTCCGCGATTGTGATTATCTTTGATGTGCCGTACTCTCTTTTTGCATTATTATTAACTTTCGAATAAGAGGAACTTATTGATACTACTATACTTTCTCTGCTCGTCATAACGTAACATAAACACGGTTATATTATGTTAATACTATTTTATGTCAACCGGCGTTTGATATATTATTTTCCTGTGTTTCAGTTTCGTTTAAAATGTTAAACTTATAATATATCGTGATTTCCTTGTCCTGCGACATTTCAACTTTGTCCACTAACGATATTAACATGGCTCGCGTGATTTCTTTCATTTCTGCGAAATCTTTTACAAGTTGGGTTATATCGACCTGCGCTTCTTCCTGTTCCTCCAGTTGCTCAAGCTGTATTATTCGCGCCTCCGCCGTTTTTCGGCTGTCTATGTACCTTGCGGACAGTCTGATGAAATCGTCGCCCTGAATTACTCCGTTATATTTATCTTCGTAGATTTGGTCTATTCTGCCGTTCAGCTCTTTTATCTTTTTCTGTAAAACAAGAATTTCACCTTTTATGTTATACCTGTCAGCTAATATTTTATCTTTGGAGCTTACCGCCATTTTGCGATACTTTTCTTCGTTCAGGAATTGCCTGCACCTTTGCTTTATCTGCTCCAGTATGAAATCTGTCGTTTTCTCTAAATTGCTGTTGTGCATGGTGCATAGTCTTAAATGCGGATTATACGCATACGTGCTGCAGCGGAGATAAAAGGTTTTTTTAGCTGAACCAACGTCTGATGATAGGCTTAATTTTTTTCCGCACTCTTTACAGTGTATCAGCCCTTTTAATAACCAATCATAGGTTCTTGTTCTAACACCTCTCCTGCTCGCTATCATATCCTGCACTATATCAAAGGTTTCTCGGTCTACCAACGGCGCGTGCATATTTTTCACTATTACTCGTTCTTCTCTCGGCATTATCAAAACTTTATCACTTTTATAACTGATTTTTTTTGAATTGCCGTTTGATACATGACCTAAATATGTCACGCTCTGCAGTATTCTGTTTACCGTGTTCGTACTCCAGCCTTTTTTGTCGCCGTATTTTATGATATGTGTATTTCCAACGGTTTCTGACGGCAACAGCACCTTTTCAGCCGTGAGCAGTCGTGCAATACTCGTTGAACCTATACCGCTTTTGGCTAACGCGAATATTCGCTTTACTGTCGGCGCAGTGTCGGGGTCGGGTATATAGTGGTTGTAGTCCGCAGGGTCTTTTTTATAGCCGGTACGCAGGGTATGTACACATGACCTTTCCGCTCTTTGGCTCTCGCCATTTTGCCGTTTCTCACTTTTCTTGATGTGTCGCGTAAAAACCATTCGTTGAAAAATGCTTTGAACTGTACCATTTCTTCTGATGTTTCTATGTGTCCTGTGTCTATATCGTCTGTTACCGCGATAAACCTCACGCCTTTTTCGATAAAGTATTCCTCTAAATAATACGAGATTTTGCTTGACAGTCTGCCGAACCTTGACAGGTCTTTCACTAATATCAAGTTTATTTTCTTGTTTTCAATGTCCTGTATCATTTTATTGAAGTCTGGGCGGTCAAATGTTGCTCCGACTGTACCCGTCATCTGTGTAATGCCTGTATACGTGTATATTATTGTCTTTGCAGAAGCTGTTCAGAAATGCTTTTTGTGTGCTGATACTTCCGCTTTCACGCTCGTCCTCACAGCTTACTATTATTTCGCCGTTGCCGGCTTCTATCTTTTCATTGGATAATCTTTCATATAACCCCGTTACATATTTTTCGGGGTTTGATATTGTTATCATACATTGCTCCTTTCCGATAACAAATAAGTTCCTCTTATCCAACTGCTATCATTATATATTTATTCATTACTCTTTTCAAGCCTTTTGAGCTATTTTTTATTTTGCGTATCAGTTAATTTTTCCGTTAGATATATTATGAATACTTCATTTGGCTTTTCTTCTATGCTTTTCAAATTCGGATTATATACCTCTTTTATTTTATATTCTTTTTTCATAGCTCCGCTTACTCCTTTTTTAATATATTAAACACAGAAAAAGCCCAATATCATTAGGCTTTCCCACGTTTAAAAAATCGATTATTTAGCTTCTCTCTTTATACATCTGCATTTACAAACTCCATACCTTTATTCAATTTCCCCTCTTTCTCTTAAAAATTTGTGAAAATCTTCTCTGTCATATTTTTCTATTTTTTCTCTCCTTTCAGCAGTATAATCACCCTTGCCGTCACTGTACATCTGTATAAACTTGATTAGTCCCACTGGTCCAACGGCTTCTTTTATTGCTTTTAACGCCTTGTTTCTTATTATTTCTAAATCTTTTACTGTTACTGCATTATTCATACCATGCCACCCCCTATAATTAATTCTATTGGATTTATAATTTTTATTTTAGTGTCCGATTTTCGTCCCGAATTAAGCATCTGCTTATCTGTCGTTATCAAATAATCTACGTTGCCTTCTTCTGAATATGCTATATGATATGCGTCCATGTGATGAATATTTTGCTTTTCCAGTTCGTCAACTCGTTGTTCAATACTCTCTGAATGTTGAATATACTCCAAGTCTAATAAATTATATAAATTTTCAACCTGATTTTTTTTATTGCCTTCCGTTGTACTGTATAATTCATAGTCTACAGTCGCACTATTATATAGTTTTACTTCTTTATTTACTGCCCTGACAAGTATATCTTCTATAGCTTTTGCTTCTAAAGCATTTTTCTCATTAGTCAAATCATCAAAAGGTCTATTGTAGCAACAGTTATCCAAATATATTTTTAACATCAGCTCAACTCCATTTCTTATTATATTTATATTATACCACATAAAGCAATAAAATCAACAAGAATTTTTAAACTTTTGTTGATTTTTACGCTATTCCCGCTTTTTTCGTTCTGTATCTGTGTCTATAAAAAAGTGTTTTTTCTAATCAAATAACATTTTAATAATTATTTAATATGTTTCAAATATAATTAAGTAGTAAGAAAGCCCGAATTATCGAGCTTCCCTGTAGCAAGTAGTTATTTTGGTTTTGCAAGTTTATATATACCATGAGACTTGGAGCGGTCACAGGATTTTGACGAGGTGGTAGACACAATCGAGAAGTACAAAACCAAGATAATGGGACTGAACGACAAGGAAAAACGTGTACTGAATATCGCGTTCAAGATATTCAAGCAGGTGTACGGCGACAGCGAGGGATTTGATTTGAGCAAAATATTATATGCCGACAGTAAGGAGGCAATCGAGATAGCTAAAAGTTTATTAAAAAAAGGTATGTCTATAGATGATATATCGGAGACAACGAAGCTCACAGTAAAAGAAATAGAAGCGTTAAACGAGGAAATATAAGCCATGCCCCGCCGACAAACTACTATCGGCAGGGTCACTTTGCGAAAAGTCATCCGAAGGTTTACACAAACAGGCAGAGGTGAAACGGGCGTTTCTCGTGTATTGCGCCGAGCATGACATTTCCGAAAGTGACTTTGAGAGCATCGAATTTGAGTTTCGTGGCACCGAAGCGAATCCACTTAGCACAATCGACAGTAAAAACGGCGCGTATTATATCAGCGGACGTTATGACATCACCTGCAAGTGTGACTGGCTTAAAATATTCGGCGGGCTTGACAGGACGTGGAAGTTCCGAACGGGATTTTCTCATTCGCACGTGTGTTTTTTTTGCTACCTGAACTATCATGCAAACAGGAAACGAATCATAGTTGAGATTATACGGTACTGTCACGTTGAAGAATCTGAACTGGACGAGATGTGGAGCTTCGCACAGAAGAAAAAGAACCAACGGCGGCTGTGGCTCGCCATAGACCACAATACCCGTAAAATCATAGCCTTTGCGTTCGGCAGACGCATACAAGCGGTTTTCATGAAACTGCTGAAACCCTTTGACATAAGGCGATACGGACGCACTGGCTTGTTACTGTAAACTTTTACCTGTGAAACAGCATACTGTCGGCAACTCTAACACTCAGCGTATTGAACGAAAAAATCTCACTTTGAGAACTCGTATCAAACGTCTTGCACGTAAAACCATTTGTTTCTCCAAATCTATCAAAATGCACGATATTGTCATCGGCTTAGTCATCAACATTTTAGACTTTGGTTTGCTTTTTGGTAACTTCTTTCACCCTTTCTGTTCATGACCCTTTTATTGCCTTTGCCCCATTTCATATAA
>Ga0099364_10012633_pt1 | contig 11365 bp, 10 predicted proteins | sample TergutTh196P3_FD_73070 | JGI IMG/M metagenome (GOLD analysis project Ga0099364, IMG submission 73070) | Microcerotermes parvus P3 segment gut microbial communities from Pointe-Noire, Republic of the Congo - Th196 P3 | ecosystem: Host-associated > Arthropoda: Insects > Digestive system > Gut ...
ATTTCCTTCAGCAGTTTTCAGAGGGGCAGCAAGTATAGAAGTTGTTTTATACCCGGAAATATCATCATAACTCCGCCCAAAGGAATAGGGGACACCCTCAGGTAAATTGTAGGCATCCCTTACATTAACCATTTCCTGCGTGAGGGCGCAGTAGCCGGAAATACTTTTGTCATTAATGGGAACAGAAAAAAATGAATAAATTAATTTATGCCCCGGAGGAAGCAGCCTCTGGCTTGTATCATTCTGGGAATATTTGATGGTGAGTTTCTCAGTTTTTTCTCCGTCTACATCGGCAGTATCAATAACATAGATGGAACCTGCATCGGCATTCACAGCTTTTCGTGCTTCAAGGAGGATCCTCTCAAGGAGTATGTCCAGATCCTGAATCTGTTTTAATTCTGAGTCAATTTCAATTATTGATTTATAAATCAGATGATCAGGATCCATTGCTCCCTCCGTTCTCTGACTAATCCTTCCTGCCTGTGCATTTAATCAGGTGATACCCAAACTGGGTCTGTACAACATCTCCTACTGACCCTGGCGATAATTGCTTTACAGCAGATTCAAAAGGCGCTACCATTTTCCCCGGACCAAACCAGCCAAGGTCTCCGCCGGAGGATTTTGAAGGGCAGGTTGAATGCTCCCTGGCAAGGGATTCAAAGGATGCACCCTGTTTTACTTTTTTTAAAAGTTCCTCCGCCTCTGCCCTGTCTTTAACCAGAATATGGCTTGCTCTCCATTCCATTAGTTATCCTTCCTTTCCGCCTTCCAGGCGGCAATAAAATGCTCATGTGCGGCAATGGCTGCCGATCTATACAGGCTCACGGCATTTGCCCTGCCTTCCCAGTCCGACCCCTCAACAATATACAGGTTTTCAAGCACTGCTTCAATATCTTCTACTTTGCATAAGGGATCATGCTTACGGCGCTGTTCCAGTCCCAGAAGCTCCTGTTCAAAATGCCTGAGATATTTTACCTCTTCCCAATTCACTGACTCATTCATTAATCTGCCTCATACTCCAGTATACGCCTAAACACTGTTCCAGGGAAAGGAAATAAAAGATCATCAATGGGTACCATTAACAGCTCCCGTCTTTCTATCCAGTTTCCCCTGTAATCAAAGGTATATTCATATCTGTATTCAATATAATCATATCCGAAACCTGCAAGATCATCTCCGCTTACCCTTGTGAGAAGATCCCTCCCATCCCATTGATATGACAAATTACCGCTTCCTCCCGGGTAATAGGGAGCATAAACAGTTCTAATGATCTCCCCGTATCTGGGTAAATAATCCCTGTAATAAAGAAAACTAATATCAAAATCCTGATTTGAAATTACTGTTATTAGCCCCCGGCTGTCATAATGATAATCCCATCTCCCCCTTGTGTTGGAATAATCAAGTACAGTTCTTATCCGGTTATTATTGCCTACAGTTGAAAGATAGTACCTGTAAACTTCCACAGGGTACCCTTCTATATTGTACCATGTTTCTATAATTTCATTCGAGGTAAAATTTAAACCAATAAAAAACCAATATGCTCCGCTCTGTACCCTTATAAGGTACGGGTATAGATCCCTGTACTCAAGAAATTCAAAAACCCAGGTATCATAGCCTTCTTCAAAAAAAGAAATATGCATTTGTGAAATATTGCCCGCCTGAAAATTATTCTGGTAGATTAATTGAACCTGAACCATTTTTCCGTCAATTAGATAGGGAAAACTTACGATGTTCCCTGCCTGATCCAGTTCATAATTTAAAGATAATTCATTTCCTTCCAGAATAATTTTTCTGACACCGCTTCCGGGAATAATATTAAATGCATCAGGAGGAATATACCGCGGCCAGTCAGGCTGCCAGAGGGGGAGTCTGTTTCCGGAATTTTCAACTTCGCTTAACAATAGAGCCAGGGGGAATAATTCAGGAATCCGGCTTTCTTCAGCATTGTCAGAAATATCAGGCTCCTCCTGGGAAATCAGCGGGAAGGAAAAAAATAAAATCATCAAGGAAAGAACAATCAGCTTCATCTATTGTCCTGTTTTATTTTATACATGATTAAAAACATTACAAAAGCTATGGGCAGCACTAAAGAGAGGGTAACCTGATTTTGCAGATAAAAAGGCGGAAACATATTCAACACTATCGTTAATAATCCTCCTAAAAAAACATAGAGCCATAGTACAGCCAGAAGACCGCTGCTTTTTTTCCTTTTCTTTGTTTTACCGGAAAATCCGTAAGATAAACCCAGAGGGATTGCTGCAAGAATTATTGGATTAACAAAAATTACATTTAAATTATTGTAGGTATAATCATGGTCTGTAAAAAAAGTCATGAAAAAAAGCATGCTCCCTGCAAGCCCAAAAAAGAACCCAAGAGCTGAATTGATAAGACCCATGGAAACCCTGAAGCACTTTCTTTTATACCAAATCAAATAAGAGGCAAACAAAAGAAGGGAAAAAACAGAGCTAAAAATTAGCACATAATGCCATACCGCTTTGGGCTCATCCAAAACAATTGGTCTGTTACGGGAGAGGTTTACTGTTTCCACTGAAGTTACAAGAGGTCTTGTTTCCCCGTATATATCCGTATAGTAAAAATTTTCCGCTCGGAGAATAATCTCTGACGGCAGAAACATATCGTCCCAAACAGTAATGGGTCTGTCTATACCCTGCCCCATCAGAAAACTCAAGAACCAGTCGAAAAAAGGATTAAACCAGGTATGGCGGCGCACCTGTTCCCGCAGGGTAAATCGGCTGGGAGCATAACCGAACTCTGCATAAAACTGCCCGCCTGTTGCCAGGTCTATAATATCCCTTATCCTCGTTGCACAGTTATCCCTGAAGTGATGGTAATTATATGTCCTGTTCTGCGGCAGTATATTGTTTTCTGCAAAGCTCATAATTTCCAGCTTGGTTTCCATGGGGAGGTTTAATGTATATAGAATAATATCCCTGTTAGCAGCGGTTAAAGCCGAAAAGTTAAGATGAGCAGGGCTTGCAGCACAATAATAGTAGAGTCTTCCCATGGCAAAATTGGTAAAAAAATTCTCTGCATGGAAATCAAATACCCCCCAGTCAAAAAACCAGGACTGCCCTGTTAAGCGATCTTCTGCAAGTAAACCAATATGCCCCCACCAGAAGTAAAGCTCATCTCCCGGACCGATGAGAGCAAGCTTAAGGCTTAAGCTGTCTTCCTGAGCATAAACTAATCCGCCTGCCAAAAAAAAGAGGAGTATAAGCAGAGTTAAGGTTCTTTTTGCAAAGCCCATCATTGTTTACTGGATTATAGATAAATTTTTTGTAAAAGTATATAACAATATGGAGATTGCTTTTAATAATAAAGGAGATATTTATGATAGATGCTTTAAAAAAGAACCCAGCCTGGAAGGGACGAAAAGGGCCGGTGGTACTCTTAATAATGGACGGTGTAGGTTACGGCGAATATAAAGAAGGCGATGCAGTTCTGGATTCTAAAATGTATAACCTGGACGCCTTAAAGGCAAAAAGCCCCCATACAAAACTTAAGGCACACGGCAAGGCAGTCGGGCTTCCTTCTGACGAAGATATGGGAAACAGCGAGGTAGGTCACAATGCCATGGGCTGCGGCAGGGTTTTTAACCAGGGTGCAGCTCTTGTTTCAAAATCCATAGAAAGCGGTGCAATGTTTGAAGGTGAAGCATGGAAGGAGATTGTAAGGAATATCTCTCACAGCGGCACAGCGGCACAGAGCAAGGAAGGAGCTTCATTGCATTTGATCGGGCTGTTTTCTGACGGGAATGTGCACAGCCATATGGATCACTTAAAGGCAATGATTGTTCAGGCAAAAAAAGAGGGGGTAAAAAAAGTCCGCATACATACCCTCTTTGATGGAAGGGATGTAGGAGAAACAAGCGCCCTGGAATATATAGACCCCTTTGAAGAATTTTTAAAAAAACAAAACACAGAAGGCTTTGATGCCAGGATTGCCTCTGGCGGCGGCAGGATGTGGATCACCATGGACAGATACGGAGCAAATTGGCCTCAGGTGGAACGGGGCTGGAAGGTGCATGTACTGGGAGAAGGCCGCCAGTTTAAAACAGCCGCCGAAGCTGTGGAAACCTACAGGAAGGAGATCCCCGGTATCATAGATCAAGATCTAAAAGAGTTTGTCATTGCTGAGGAAAAGAACGGGAAAGCTGTCCCCATAGGAAGCATAGAGGACGGAGATTCAGTTGTCTTTTTTAACTTCAGGGGGGACAGGGCTCTGGAAATTACAGCAGCCTTTGAAGAAGACAATTTTGATCACTTTGACAGGATAAGAAGACCTAAAATAACTTATGCAGGAATGATGGAATACGACGGTGATATGCATGTTCCAAAGCGCTACCTTGTAAGCCCTCCTTCCATAGACAGAACCATGGGAGAGTACCTGGCTGCTACGGGAGTCAAGACACTGGCAATTTCCGAAACCCAGAAGTTCGGCCATGTAACATATTTTTTCAACGGCAACCGCACGGGGAAGTTTGACGAGAAACTGGAAGACTATGAGGAAATAAAAAGCGATGTGGTACCCTTCGAGGAAAGACCCTGGATGAAATGTGCTGATATTGCAGACAGGGTAATTGAAGCACTTGCTTCCGGAAAGTACGATCATATAAGGCTTAACTTCCCGAACGGTGATATGGTGGGGCATACAGGTATATACCAGGCTGTGGTCTGCTCCATGGAGGCCATGGATCTGCAGATAGGGCGCATTGTAAAGGCAGTGGAAGCTGCCGGAGGTATATTGTTAATCACAGCAGACCACGGCAACTCAGACGATATGTACGAGCATGAAAAAAAATCGGGAGCAGTGTCTTTAAAAAGCGACGGCAGCCCCAGGGCAAAAACAGCGCACAGCCTTAACCCCGTCCCCTGCATAATCTACGATCCGGATCATAAGGGTGAATATGCATATAAGGCAGGAGAAGGAAACTTAAATTCCGGCCTGGGGATAAGCTCCATTGCAGCAACATGCATGGAACTCCTGGGGTATATTCCCCCTGAGGATTATGACAAGAGCGTTTTATCATAGGAATATTACCATAAGAATATAAGAAGAAGAAAAGCTTCCGATAATTTAATATGGAATATATACCGGAACTTACTCAGCTTGATATGTTAATCCGGCTTTCTCTGGGCTTCCTTGCCGGTGGTATTATCGGCTTTGAACGCTCCAGCCGCCGTCAGGTTGCAGGACTTAGAACACATATATTAATAGCAACGGGTGCAACTCTTTTAATGCTTCTTTCAATATATATCCCTCAGCAAATCAGCCCGAGGGGAGCAGGAGATCCCGGGCGCATCGCAGCTCAGGTGGTTTCCGGCATAGGATTTTTGGGTGCAGGAGCTATAATCAGGCTGGGAAACAGCGTTAGGGGTCTTACCACTGCTGCATCTCTCTGGTTTGTTGCCGCCCTGGGTTTAATAATCGGGAGCGGTTTATTTTTACTGGCAGGAGCAGCTGTTTTACTGGGTCTTTTTACCTTAATTATTTTAAACCACCTGGAAAGAAGAATATTCCCCGATGAGCGGATTAAACTTTTGGAAATATCCTACAGTGAAGGTCCCTTCGGAACCCATGATATGGTAGATATAGTAAAAAAGTCCGGCATAATAATCCAGTCAATGGATGTAAATCATGGGGTAAATAAAAAGGGGGTAAGGATAAGACTCTTAATCCAGATTCCCGATTCTGTAGACCTCACATCTACTGCTCAGACCATAAAAGCACTGGAAAATGTCCGAAAAGTGGAAATTAAGGAACAATATTAAAACAGGAGTTTTCTATCAAGTCCAAAGTGGTCGACCGGTCGACCATTTTAGATATACTTTGGCTTAAGTATGGGTATACAGGGTTCTGTAAGTTCAATTACAGCCGGGTAATCGTGCTTGTCCAGGAAAATAGTTTCACCATCTGTCTGGGCAAGTACAAAGTGCGGGGAAGTGTATTCCACTTTATGTCCGCTCCATAAAATAGATTCATCCTGATCCGCATGATTCCCGTTCTTGAAAAGTTCCTTAAATAAAAACTTCCTGAAAAGAGACATTTGTTTTACAGCACAGATATTCCTGTCATCGGGGAGTATCCATTGCTGGGCTCCGTAACATCTGTTCCCGCTTTCACCGACTGCAATAAGCAGAAGTTTCTCATTTATTTCTTTAATCAAATCCCCTTCTATATTGAAAGATTTAATATTTGAGTAATCTACTTTATATATATGATCATAGAACAGAGCTGCAATATCCACCCAGAGTTTATAGGAATCTCCGGGAAGTTTCCCCTTCATTTTATTTGTCATATGGGTAACGAAGGCATCCAGCCCCAGAGACAGAATATTAAACGCCAAAAAGGGGCCTCTATTACTGGCCGTACTAAGGCGGATTGCCTTCTGATGCTGAATTTCCGAGGGCATAATAAGAAGCTCCAGGGATTTATCCAATTCCCTGAAGTCTGAACCATCATTACCTGTACCCATGGGGAGCCTTAGAACAGCAAAGTCCCGCCTGACTGACCTGGGAGCATAGTAAAGACTGTTCATTACATCCAGGCTGGTACCGTCTCCGCCTGCTGTAATTATAAGGTAGAAGGGGGACTCAGGGTGAAAGGGATCACCGGGCTTTACTCCGGAATAGGAGGCAGCTTCCCTAATAACAGTATTTGCAATCTGCCCTGCATGACCTGCATGCATGGTGAGGATTAAACCCTGTTTCCCCGTGGTTCCCCCTTCCCTTAAGGCAGTGAGGGAGGGTCCGCTTTGTCTGCGGAGGGGGTTCTTTGCTGCAAGCTCAGCAGATCTCTGCAGCATGGATCTATGGCTCTTCCACCTGGATTTTATTGTAAAACCCCCGGCCTTGGGATTGGCAATTATGGTCCATATTATAGGTCTTCCCTCTGCAACAAGACCACGGGAACAGATCTCACTGAGGTATGATCCAAATTCTTTCAGGACTGCTTTATTCATATAGTACCGGTTTATTCAAAGGGGAGCTGAGATGCAAGGTTCCCCTGCTCCTTTGCTTCCAAAAAATGTCTTGTTATTATCTCCCTGTTATCCAATAGAGAGCTAACCGAAAGTCCCTGATGAAGTCTTGAAATTGTCTGTGCAAATAGATTTGTAATATTCACGCTAATATACCATTCCCTTTTTAAAAGCTCTTCCTGGTACACAGCATTGGTTCCTATAATCCTAAAAAAAAGTTTTTCCTTATATGCAGCATCAAAATGCCTGATTGCATCTCCGTTAAAGAAGGGAAGGCTTATACAGCAGATCAATTTACCGGCACCATGCTCTTTTAAAAAACGCATTTCTGAAAGCAGGGTACCGCCGACATCCACCATATCGTCTGATAAAAAAACTGTTTTGTTCTTAATATCTCCAAGTAGTTTTAAATCTGCAATATTGCTTTCCTCTGCGTTTTTTGTAATCCTGGAATAATCCCTTTCCTTGTAAAGCATGGCAAGAGGTTTTTTAAAGGCATTTGCATAAAACCTGTTTCTGTCCACTGCCCCAGTGTCAGGAGCTACCACAACTATATCGTCATTATGAATTCCAGGAAGCCTGGAAAAGGCACGAACCATCTGATAACTGGCATGGAGATTTTCGAGCTTCATTTTATCAAAGGCATTTATTATATCCCTGGAATGAAGGTCCAGGGTAATTATCTGATTAACACCCAGGCTTTCCAGGATCTTCCCTACCCTGCCGGCTGTAAGCCCTTCCCTGCCCTTTGCCTTATGCTGGCGGCTGTAGGGGTACACAGGAGTAACAAGGGTGATCCTCTGTGCTCCTGCCTGCTTTGCGGCATCCACTGTTACAAAGATAGTTAAAAGATGATCGTTTACAGAGAGCACTTTTTTTGATTCACCGTTGTTATAATTTACCGGGTAATTATTTCCGACATCCTGAATTATATATAGATCCTTTCCCCTTATGGATTCCAGGATCTCGGTTTTTATTTCTCCGTTTGCGAAATGAGTAAACTTCGCAGATACTTTTATTTTCAAGGGGCGGTACTTGTCGGCAGAACCCTTTACACTGCTCTGGGGAAAATTTATATCATTAAATAAATTAACCTGCCGAATGACAGCATTGCTTTCCATGTTGTAGAGCTTTGACAGCCTTTTAATCATGGAATCAAAAGTACGCTTATAACCTTTTTTAAGATGGGCTATAACTTCATCAGAAAAAACTTCGGCTCCCGGGCATGCCAAAACAGCCAGATTAGAAGGATTAGAATAGTTCATTCGAAACCAAAAATAACATAAAAAACCCTAGTTTTCAAGTATGGTTATCTCTACCCTTCTGTTCCTCTGCATACCCAGCTCGGTGCTGTTGTCTGCAACAGGCCGCTCTGCCCCATAACCGCGGATCACAACCTGATCCTGCCGCCTGGCACCAAGGCCTATAAGGTAGGCAGCGACAGCCTCGGCTCTTTCTAGGGAGAGCTGCATACGCCCCTGGGCTGTCCCTGCCAGGGCGGTGTGTCCCTCGACAAGTATGTCCCGCCCTGAGTACCTGGATAAAATCTCTGCAATTATACTCAGTTTCTCCCTCTCACTTGCTAGGAGCAGGGCGGAATCCGGAGCAAACTGAATGTCTTCGAGGCTTATTACAACCCACTCGTCGGAAACCCTGACGGTAACCCCATCCAGGGCTTCCAGCTCTTCTGCAATTTCCCTGACAATTTCTTCCCTGTCCATGGGAGGTGATTCAATGATCTCTGCCCTGGCAGATCCCCTGTACTCAAAAACATCCCCGTCAGAAAGGGTGATTATCGTGGTGAAGGTTTCCTCATAGGCAATAACCTGCCCCATTTGCGGGTTCCAGTACACAAGCTGGTTATGATTCGCCTCGTAGCGAAGGGGATAAACCCTGCCCCTCACAGGAGCCGGCTCAAAGGCGATTGAATAGATTATGGAAAAGGCAGGGTATGGAATGCCATTCCAGTTCCGCTGTCCCAGATACCTATAGTTGGCAGTAAAGGGAATGCGGTAAGGTTCTTCAATCCCAAAGCTGTCACGGAAGTCGTGAACCACTATTGCCTCGGCAGTCCAGCTATCCCCTATGTTAAGGGTTCTCCCCGGAAAAACCGGCATATTCCTTACCATGGGCATAAAGTACCTGTCTTCTATTTCTATATAGCCAAGGGAATCCTGGGTGAATTCTGAATTATAATCCCTTGACCAGGTAAAATGGGAAGCGGGGACAGGTCTTGCAGAACCCCCTATGGGATAGGTTCTTTCGGCACTTTGAAATACTGCACTATGCCCGGCTCTTTCACCCTGTACATTCAGTATCTCTACACCTATACGGTTAACAATTTCCGAGCGGAAACTGAGCCTGTTGTTTATATATATATTGGATTCCACATTGGAGAGGATCCTGTACATGTCCCCGGCATTGTATCTATAGATAAAATCAATAGGCTCTGCAGAGGACTGGGCAAAAACCTGTACTGCCCAAATTAAAAAAAACAATACTGATAAGCTTTTTTTTCTCATATATTTTATGATATACTTCCCAGTGGAAAAAACAAGTACAAAATATTAATAACACAGAGGGGCGGAATATGGGAAAGCTGAATCAATTTTGCAATATCGGGGCGGAAGATATAACTACAGCAGCCAGGGATTTCGGCACGCCTTTTTATTTATATGACGAAAAGCATATAATCGAAAATTGCAAAAAAGCCCTTGCCATGCCAAATGCCCATGGTCTCACAGTTAGATATGCCATGAAGGCAAATTCCAATTTATCATTATTAAAATTGATAAGCTCCCAGGGTTTAAATATTGATGCCAGTTCAATGAACGAAGTACGCCGTGCAGGGATTGCAGGAATCCCTTATAAAAACATAATGCTGACCACCCAGGAAGTACCGTTAAATAAAGAGCTGGATGAACTAAAAAAAATGATTAAAGGCGGTTTAAAATACAATGTCTGTTCCATGCAGCAGCTTTTTAATATAGGGGAATTCGCTGCCAAAGAAAATGTAAAACTTGCAATAAGGTTTCACCCGGGCATAGGTTCAGGGGAGTCTGCTACACGGAACACTGGTGATAAGTACTCCTGCTTTGGTGTACATCTAAGCGATATTGAAAAAGCACTTTCCTATGCAAAAGACAGGGGCATTATTTTTAATCTTGTCCATTCACATATAGGGTCTGGAGGAGATCCCCAAATTTGGCAGGACAATATTGATTTGGAACTCGGCATTATTGATAAATATTTTCCCCATGCAGAAACAGCAAACTTTGGAGGTGGATTAAAAGTAGCCCGCATGCCGGATGAAAAAGCAGCAGACATTGAAGCACTGGGCTTATATGCAAAAGAAAAAATGGAAGACTTTTATAAGAAAACCGGACGAAAGTTAAAAATGGAATTTGAGCCGGGTAACTTCATCATTGCTAATACCGGTTATATAGTCTGCACTATTATTGATAAGAAAACCACAGGAGAAGATGGAATAAACTTCCTGGTTTTGGACGGAGGCATGGAACTAAACACCAGGCCTCTTTTGTACGGTGCAGGCCATCCTTTTTATATTATTTCCAAAAACGGAGAACTGCTTTCCAAAGAAGATGATTTTCTTTCGCCTAACGTGCATCAGCCGCATTATGAGGCAGTGCCGGTGGGACGCTGCTGTGAAAGCGGTGATATGCAGAGCCTGGATAAAAATGGACTTTGCATACCGCGCAGAATGGCAGAACCGGAAATTGGAGACTATTTTATTATAGGAGGCGCCGGTGCATACTGCTCGTCCATGTCGCCTATGAATTACAATTCCCATGTCCAGGCTCCTGAAATTTTATTTACATCGCAGGGAGAACTTAAGGTAATCAGGAAGGAGCAGACCCTGGAACAGATGCTCACTAACGAAGTAATCAAATAATAAATAACAAAGAATAAATGTTAAATGCTAAATAGCAAATAACAAATATTAAGAGGAGAAAGTTTATATGAACGGTGAAAAAATAAGAGTGGCGGTGGCTGGGTATGGTAATGTGGGGAAGTATGCGGCAGAAGCGGTGCTTACTGCCCCGGACATGGAACTCTCCGGCATAGTGAGATCATCCTCCAGTGACAGCATAAGAGAACTCCCCGGGGTCCCCGTTGTTAAAAACATAGAAGAACTTGGTAAAGTAGATGCTGCCATCCTCTGCCTTCCTACGCGTAACGTGGAAGAAAGGGCTGTGCCTTATTTGGAGAAGGGCATAAGCACGGTGGACAGCTACGACATACATTCCAGCATTTACGAGCTTAAAATTGCCCTGGACAAGGCAGCCAAAAAAGGCAATGCAAGGGCTGTGCTCTCCGCCGGCTGGGATCCGGGGAGCGACTCAG
>Ga0099364_10012634_pt1 | contig 11365 bp, 8 predicted proteins | sample TergutTh196P3_FD_73070 | JGI IMG/M metagenome (GOLD analysis project Ga0099364, IMG submission 73070) | Microcerotermes parvus P3 segment gut microbial communities from Pointe-Noire, Republic of the Congo - Th196 P3 | ecosystem: Host-associated > Arthropoda: Insects > Digestive system > Gut ...
CTGGAGAACGTCTCCGCTGTAAACCTGGGCCAGGGCGGCCAAGCCGCTCACCACCTTGTTCAGGCCGGCCACCCCGCCGTCAAACCCGAAAAATTCCGGCCGGGCCTTGGCGGCCAGCAAGAGGTTCATGGCCTCTTCAATTTCTTTGGGGTTCTCGGAATTGAGGGAATAGCCGAGGAACTTCAGAGCCGAGCCCATGGCGTCCCGGGCCGTGTCAAAAATGATGTATTTGCCCGCGGCGCCGGCCTGGGGCTGGAATACCAAGCCCCAGGTGGGCTCGGAGGTTTCAGGCCCCCGGACCACCAGGCCGCTGGTGCCCCACTGGTAGGGGACGGAAAATTCGTGCTTGGAGTCTTCCTCCAGCTTGGCGGAAAACTCGGGGTCGAGGTTGGCCAAGCCAGGCAAGAGCTTGTGGTTCAATGGCTGGATGAGTTTTTGATTTTTGAGCGCGGGCAAAAAATAGGTGGAAGGGAAAATTAAGTCATACTGGCGCACGCCCCCGGCCTGGAGCTTGGCCATCATTTCCTCGTTGGATTCGTAGTAGTCCAGCCTGACCTTGACCCCGGTTTCTTTTTCAAAATCCTGGACCACGGTCGGGTCCATATATTCGGACCAGATGAAAACCGTGAGTTGGCCCTTGGGGGCGGCCAGGGCCGGCACGGCGCAGACCGCCAGAAAGAGGGCCAAAATCGCGAGAAATTTTTTCATTGCAGCCTCCTTGACTAATGACATACGACTTCAATAATACAAACAGGCGGTTTTGTCCAGGGTTTTATGCCCGGCCGCTTCCCGATGTGGTTTTGGGGCCGCGCCAAGGCGCTTGACGCGCCGCCTGTTTGGCGGTAAATTTAGCTGTCAGTAGTCTCAAGCGTCAAACGCTATTTATTTAGTGGTGGGACATGACCAGAATCGCGGATATTTTGGCCGGGAAACTGGCCGAAAACAGTGAAGTGGAGGCCGCGGGCTGGGTCAGGACCAGGCGCGATGCCAAGGGCTTTTCCTTTCTGGAGCTCAACGACGGCTCCTGCCTGGCCAATCTCCAGGTGGTGGCCGAAGAGGCCATGCCCGGCTGCGAAGTGGTCAAAAAGCTCCACACCGGGGCGGCGGCGGCGGTTCGGGGGCGGCTTTCGCCCTCCCTCGGGCGCGGGCAAAAATGGGAGGTCAAGGCCACCTCCCTTCGGCTCCTTGGAGAAGCCGACCCGGGAACCTACCCTCTTCAGAAGAAGCGCCATTCCGATGAATTTTTACGGGAAATAGCCCATTTACGCGTGCGCACCAACAAATTCGGCGCCGTTTTCCGCCTGCGCAGCCTCTGCGCCTGGTCCGTGCACGACTTTTTCCGCGCCCGGGGCTTCTTCCACATCCACACCCCCATCATAACCGGCAGTGACTGCGAGGGGGCGGGGGAAATGTTTAAGGTGACCACCCTGGCCGCCCCCGGCCCGGCCGAAGATGATTTTTTCGGCCGGGAGGCTTCCTTGACGGTCTCCGGCCAGTTGGAAGCCGAACTCCTGGCCCTGGGCCTGGGCCGGGTTTACACCTTCGGGCCCACCTTCCGGGCGGAAAATTCCAACACCCCCCGCCACGCCGCTGAATTCTGGATGATCGAACCGGAAATGGCCTTTGCCGATCTAAGCGACAACATGGACCTGGCCGAAGCCTTGATCAAGCATGTGGTCCGGGACGTTTTGACCCAAGGCCGCGACGACCTGGCCCTCTTCGACCGCTTCGTGGAGCCGGGGCTCTTCAGCCGCCTGGAAAACCTAGAGGGCGAGAGCTACTTCCGCCTGACCTACGACGAAGCCGTCGGCCTGCTCCAAGATTCGGGCCAAAAATTTGAATACGAACCGGTCTGGGGCTCGGATTTGCAGACGGAGCATGAGCGGCATCTCTGCGAAGTCCATTTCAAAAAGCCGGTCATTGTCTACAACTATCCCCTGGCCTTGAAGCCCTTTTATATGCGCGTAAACGACGACGGCCGCACGGTCGCGGCCATGGACCTTCTGGTTCCCAAAGTCGGGGAACTGGTGGGCGGCAGCCAGCGCGAGGAAAGACTGGAAACCCTGACCAGGCGGATGACCGACCTGGGCCTGGCCCCTTCGGCCTACTGGTGGTATCTGGATACCCGGCGTTTCGGCAGCGTGCCCCACGCCGGCTTCGGCCTGGGTTTTGAGCGGCTGCTCCTGCTCCTGACCGGGCTGGGCAACATTCGCGATGTCATACCCTTTCCCCGCACTCCCAAAAACCTGGAATTTTGAAAGAAGGAGACAGTTCATGAGTCTTATTGTAGGCATGGCCGGCAAAGGCGGCGTTGGCAAAACCACCCTGGCCGGTCTGGCCGCCCGTTACCTGGCCCAAACCGGGCGCCGCCCGGTCCTGGCCATCGACGCCGACCCCAACGCCAACCTGGCGGATGTCCTGGGCATGGAATACACGACCACCCTGTCCGAGGCCCGCGAAGAGATGAAGTCTTCCCCGGGCGATGTCTCCATCACCAAGGACCGGCTCATCGAGCTGCGCACCCAGGAGGCCATAGTTGAAGGCAGCGACATTGACCTGTTGGTCATGGGCCAGCCCGAGGGCTCCGGCTGCTACTGCGCGGCCAATTCCGTTTTGGCCGCGGTATTGGAAAAGGCCCTCAAAAACTACCCCTACCAGGTCATAGACAACGAAGCCGGCATGGAGCACATTTCCCGCCTCACCGCCCGCTATATGGATATTTTTTACGTCGTCTCCGATGCCTCCCGCCGGGGCCTGACCGCGGCCCTGCGCATCTGGCGCCTGGTGGAGGAACTCAAGATAACCGTGCGCCGCAAATACATGATCTTAAACCGGGTCAGGGGGGAGGTTCCCCCGGCGGTCATGGACATCATAATCCGGGATAAAATCGACCTGGGCGGAACCATTCCCGACGACATGGCCATCTACGAGGCCGACCAGGCGGCCCAGCCCACTTCGGAACTGGCGGCCCAGGCCAGCCCGGCCGTGGCCGCGGCCCACGAAATTTTCGCAAAGACCATGAACGCATAAATGACCAGGGGGGATCCCTCAAGCCCGGAGGCCTATCGAGAATCCTGCCTGCGCCTGGCCAAGGAGCATTTTTCCGGGTTGGGATGTGCGGAAATCCGGGCCTTGGAGGAGGATTTCAACGCCTACCCCGGATTGGAGGACTTGGCCCCCGCGCGAAGCCTCATGGTTCTGGAGGAAGCCGGCGCCGGGGCCAGGGAAGAGGAGGCCCGCCGGGCCGTGCTGGAGGGGCGGATATTCTGGGAACACATGGCCGCCGGCGAGGGAATCCGCCTGGGTTTGGGGCCGAAATATTTATTGAACCCGGCCGGCGCCGGCCGGGGCCTGACCTTGGGCGCCCGTCACCTGGGGCAATGGGCCTTCGAGCTGACCAACCTGGCCCGGGAGGCCGGGGTCGACCCCGCCGAGGCGCTGGCCCGCCAGACCGTGCTCCTGGTGGTCAGCCAGGCGGGGAGGGCCCCCATAATCAGCCGCGTCCTGGAGGCGGATTTTCTGGGCCTTAGCCCCGCCCGCTTCCTATTTTTGGAGCAGACCGCCTTCCCGGCCCTCCGGCCCGAGGGCGGCTGGCACTTTGCGGAAGGGACCGCCCGCCGTCTTCACAACCACGGGCACCTGGCCATGCAGATGACCATGGAAGGCCAGGTCTTCCACCTGGACAGGGCGGGACGGGAAACCCGCTTAAGCCGCGCGGCCTTCTTCGACCGCCTGGGCCAGGCCGAAAGCCTGGCCACCTACAGCATTGAAGACCTGGGCTACCTGAACCAGGCCCTGGACTTCGGCGCCCTGGGGCTGGCCCTGGCCTTGGGGGGGGAAGGCTTCCGCATGGTCATGGAAATAGTGCCCAACAATCCGGACCGGCCGGTCAAGGGGGCCTCATTGGTTCACGACCCAAGGCTCGGCCGCGATGTCATGATAGAGAGCTTAAGCCTCCGCGGCCTTCCCCCTTCGCAAATCCGCTACATAAACAAAAATTTCAACCATTACCCCCGCCCGGCCGAAATCTTCGGCCGCCTGGCCGCCGAAGGCCTTTTTCTCCCCGTATCCGTAAAGGATGAGGGGCTATATTTTCAGCCCGTGCGGGGGGATATGAATTTCCTGGCCCCCACGGCCTTTTTCGCCCGCGCCCGGGGCGCGCCTTTGTCCGGTTGGAAGTCCGCGGCCGACACCCCGGCCGCCTTGGCCGCCTGCGAGCGCCAGGACGCCCAGCCGGGCTTTATTGATTTTATTCAGGCCCTATGGCCGGTTTGAACGCATTATGGAAGCCGCTCTTGAACTTTTGAGCCTATTGAAGGGGCTCCCCGTACTCTGCGTGGGCGACGTAATGGTGGACCTTTACGTCTATGGCCAGGCCCACCGCATTTCCCCCGAGGCCCCCGTTCCGGTGGTCAAGGTGACCCGCCGCCTCCTGGCCCCCGGCGGGGCGGGCAACGTGGCCAAAAACCTGGGGGCCCTGGGGGCGGCGCCCCGGCTCATCAGCCTCACCGGCAACGATGCCGGGGCCGATGAGCTGGCGCGGCAGTTCAAGAACGCCGGCCAGGCCGCCCCGATTTTCATCCGTGATCCCAATAGGCCCACCAGCATCAAAACCCGCATCATCGCCGGCATTCAGCAGGTGGTGCGCGTTGACGAGGAAGACGAGCGCCCCCTGGCGGCCCCCCAGGCCGACGAGCTTCTGGCCGCGGTGCGTTCGGCCTTAGGCGAGGTCCGGGCCGTGGTCCTCTCCGACTACGGCAAGGGCTGCCTGACCGACGAACTGCTCCGGGCCATAATGGACCTGGCCGGGAGCGCCGGGCGCCCGGTGGTGGTTGACCCCAAGGGCCGGGATTACGGTCGCTACCGGGGCGCCGACCTCCTCACCCCCAACCGCTTGGAACTGGCGGAAGCCGCCGGCCGCCCCATAGTCACGGCCGAGGAACTGGAGAGCGCCGGCCGGGAGGTCATGGCCGCCTGCGGCCTGGCCAACCTTCTCATCACCCGAAGCGAAGACGGCATTATGCTCCTTTCCGCCGGCCGGGCCGAGCCGGTCTTCCTGCCCTCCCAGGCCCGGGAAGTCTTTGACGTCAGCGGGGCCGGCGACACGGTGGCGGCGGTAATGGCCGCGGCCATGGGCGCGGGGGCCTGCCTGGAGGTGGGGGCCCGGCTGGCCAACCTGGCCGCCGGCGTGGTCGTTGGCAAGGTCGGCACGGCCACGGCCACGCCCGGGGAGATAAAGGACTGGGCCGCCAAGGGCCGAGGGCGGGGGGGGCGTTTTGAATAGATGTGAATGGTGCCTGGGCTCCGAACTGTACCGGCAATACCACGACACGGAATGGGGCGTGCCGGTTTTCGATGACGGCAAGCACTATGAATTTTTGGTCCTGGAATCCGCCCAGGCCGGTTTGAGCTGGCTGACCGTCCTGAAAAAAAGGGAAAACTACCGCCGGGCCTATGATGGCTTCGACCCGGCCAAGGCGGCCCTCTATTCGGAAAAAAAAGTGGAGGAACTCTTAAGCGACGCGGGGCTCATACGCAACCGCCGGAAAATAGAGGCTTCCATAGTCAATGCCCGGATGTTTTTGGAAGTCGGGAGGGAATTCGGAAGCTTCGCGGCCTATCTCTGGGGCTTTACCCGGGGCCGCCCGGTGAACGGCCGCTGGCGGAGCCTGGCCGAGGTGCCGGCCAGAACGGAACTCTCGGACCGGGTGGCCCGGGATATGAAGAAGCGGGGCTTTCGTTTTCTGGGCAGCATAATAATGTATGCCCATCTCCAGGCCACCGGGCTGGTCAACGACCATGTCCTGGGCTGTTTTCGCCACCAGGAAATAAAAGATCTTAAAGCCGTGTTTCCATGAGAATGGCGGCTATTGTTCCGTGCGGTTAAGCTCACCTTCGACAGTGCCTGGATAAACAAATAATTTTTGCTTCACATAATCAGCCTTGACAATGGTAGATCATTATAGTATGTTCAATTCTTTAAATCCAAGGAAGAGTTTCAGCGAAATCAAGTTAGATTTGAGTATGATGAATAGTTGCCTGGACAAAACCAGCTTGCTTTTCTGCCAATGTATAGTTGGCTTGGAAGAGGTCAATTAATATTCTGTCAGCCTACCTTATATAGCCGATGCCATTCACACCTATAGTAAGCCAAAGTCGCGAAAAAAGTTGCTTTTAAAAATAGAGCGGTTGAACAGCCTACAACTGATTGCCGACCACGCTCCTCTCATCATCGACACCCGGGGAGTTTTTTCTCCAGCGGCCAACGTGGTCAAGGCCTGAGCGAGTATGGAATAAAGGCCATGCGTATTTGGTACATATCTCATTACGCCGTGCCGGGCTCCGTTTCGCCTGGCTGGCGTTGCCATTATGTGGCTAAAGCCCTCGCCGCCGCCGGCCATGAGGTAACAGTCTGGGCCGCCAGATGCCACCATGTTGTGGCAATGCCGTGTGGCCGGTTGCCTCAGGCTGAAAGCCGCGAAGAGGAGGGCTATGAATTCAAGACCGTGCCGGCGCCTTTTTATAAAGGTAACGGCTTGGGCCGCCTGCTTAATATGCTGGCCTTCAGCCGGGGGATGGCCAAAACTTTGAAATCGGCTCTGAGTGCTGGGCAAGCGCCGGATTTGGCCGTAATTTCCTCCCCGCATCTTTTCGTCTGGGCCGCTTTGGCAAAAGTTGCCGCCCCTGGCGTGAAGATGATTTTTGAGGAACGGGATATTTGGCCGGAAAGCATGGTGGAACTGGCCGGAGTTTCGCCTCATCACCCTATGGTCTGGTATATGAAGCGAATCATGCGTTGTGTTGGACGTAGGGCCGATGGGATAATCTCCGTTTTACCCGGCACGGAGCCCCGGTTCCGCAGTTTGGGGGTGCCTCCTGGACGCTGGATCTGGCTGCCAAATGGGGCTGATCCGGAAATCGTGGCCCGTGAGGCAACCCGTCCCGGGCCTGAGCCTCACCTGACAGCCTTGAATGCTTCCCGAGCCGCTGGGCAGCTAGTGGTCCTATATGCAGGGAGCATGGGGCCGCCCAATGCCTTGGAGAGCGTTCTGGATTTAGCCCGGATATCAGGAGAAAAGAAATATAAAATTTTTCTCATGGGTGATGGGGTGAGCCGCCCAGCCATTGAAAAGCGAGCCCGCGAAGAACGTATGAATTTTATCGAGTTTCTCCCACAGGTCAACCGGGCCGAATCCTGGCGGGTCATGGCTGCGGCGGAAACAGGATATTTCAGCGTCAAGCCGGCAAAAATATATGAATATGGCCTGAGTTTCAATAAAATTTTTGATTATTTCAGTCTTTCGCTGCCCATCATGGGCGTTACTGTATCACCTTACGACCCAATAACTTTATCAGGTGGCGGATGGACTGTATCGCCTGGCCAGCCTCAATTATTGCATGAGGCTTTGAACCGGGCGGCTGCTCTGCCCCTTGGCGAGCGGGAAGTCATGGGCCGCCGGGGCCTCGACTATGTCATTGAGAATCACGATTGGCGTAAGCTCGGGTCACAATATGCCGATTTTTGTGAAAATATAGTCAACAGTGCCTGAACGAATCAAAATTTTGACTGTAGTGGGGGCTCGCCCTCAGTTCATCAAGGCGGCTGTGGTTTCCCGGGCTTTGGCCGCTTGCAGGAGCGTGGTCTTTCAGGAAGAGATTATCCATACCGGCCAGCATTACGACCCGGGCATGAGCGAGGCCTTTTTTGCCCCTCTGGGATTGGCTGAACCCGCGGCACGGCTGGAGCTGGGCGGCGGCTCACACGGACAAATGACCGGAAGAATGCTGGAGGCGCTGGAAAATGAGATGTCGGCCCGCCGTCCCGACTTGGTTTTGGTCTATGGCGATACCAATTCCACCCTGGCCGGGGCATTGGCCGCGGCCAAGCTGCATCTCCCGGTGGCCCATGTGGAATCAGGCCTGCGTTCTTTCAACAGGGCCATGCCTGAGGAAATCAACCGGGTTTTGACAGACCACTTGGCGGCCTGGCTTTTCTGTCCCACCCGGGCGGCGAGGGATAATCTAGAAAAAGAAGGTCTGACGGCCGGCATACATATGGTTGGTGATGTGATGTATGACGCGGCCCTGATTTTTGGCGAGGCGGCCCGCCGTGAAAGCCGGATAATGGAAGTTTTGGGTCTAAAAGAAAAATCCTTCTTCCTGGTCACCGTTCACCGCCAGGAAAACACTGATAATGCCGCCCGCTTGAAAGGCCTGCTCACCGCCTTTGAGCGCCTGGCCGCCGCCGGGAAAACCCTGGTCTGGCCAGTACATCCCCGCCTGAAAGACGGTTTGGCCGATTATCGCGGGAGGCAGGGCCTAAGGCTCATCGATCCGCTCTCTTACTTGGATATGGCGCGCCTGGAAATGGAGGCCGGGGTGATTCTGACCGATTCCGGCGGGGTTCAGAAGGAAGCCTATTTTCACAAAACCCCTTGCGTAACCCTAAGGGAGGAAACCGAGTGGGTGGAGACAGTGGCCGCCGGCTGGAACAGCCTGGCCGGCTGCGACCCCGACCGCATTGAGCTGGCAGTGGCCCAAGCCGCACCCGGCGGCTTCATCGACGAATACGGCGATGGGCATAGCGGTGAGAAAATAGCCCAAATTTTGGCCGCCCACTAATGTGCGGCATCTTTGCATGGCTCCCTCCGCCTGACCTGGAAGCCGATTTCGGCCAAGTGGCGCAAGAGCAGTTCGCGGCCTTGGCGGAAAGAGGGCCGGATGATCGCGGCTTTGCCCTCTTTGATGCCCAAGGCCGGCTGGCGGCCACCGAGCGGGGGGTGGTTTCAGGGGGGCCGCCTGTCCTCATAATGGGCCAGACGCGTTTGGCCATAATAGACCTTTCACCGGCCGGGCATCAGCCCATGCTGAGTTCCGATGGCCGCCATACCCTGGTTTTCAACGGCGAGATATATAATTACCTGGAGTTGAGGCGTGAATTGGAAGGCGCTGGTATAATTTTTCATACCCGTACAGACACCGAAGTTCTTCTGGCCGCCTTGGGCCATTGGGGCCGTGATGCCTTGAATCGTCTGGAAGGTATGTTCGCCCTGGCGTTTTTTGACGCTCGGGAAAAAACAATTTTCTGCGCCCGCGATATTTTCGGTATCAAACCCTTGTATTGGTCCCGGCCCGGCCCTGGCGCCTTTGCCCTGTCTTCGGAGCTGCCGTCCCTCTTGCGCTTTCCGGGCCAGGAGCGGAATCTCGACTGGCCTGCCGCCTACAATTACCTGGCCGGAGGCATCACCGATGTGGGCGATAGCTGCCTGGTGGCCGGTGTTCGGCAGCTGCCTCCTGGCCATTGGCTGAAAGTTACCTTGGATGGCCAGATTGAAGGCCCCACGCCTTATCATGTTTTCTCTTTGCCTGAACCTCTCAAAATCTCCTTTGATGAGGCGGCCGAGGAAACCCGGCGGCTCTTTTTGAAATCCGTCAAGCTGCATCTGCGGGCTGATGTCCCCTTAGGTGTGGCCCTCTCCGGCGGCATTGATTCAGCCTCCGTGGCCTCCGCCGTTCGCCATGTTCAACCGGAAGCGATTTTGAAGACTTTCAGCTTCGTATCCCCCGGCCATGGGGTCTCGGAAGAACCTTGGGTTGATTTGGCCGCGGCAACTCTCAAGGCGGAATCCCACAAAGTTACAGCCACCCCTGATGAACTTTTCCGCGATTTGCCCCACCTCATCGCCCGCCAAGGCGAGCCCTTCGGGTCCACTTCCATTTATGCCCAATACCGGGTATTCAAGCTGGCCCGGGAATCCGGGGTGAGGGTGACTTTGGAAGGGCAGGGGGCCGATGAAATGTTGGCCGGCTATTTCGGCTATACCCACCTGCGTCTTCTGACCTTGCTGGGTAAAGGCCGTTTTGTCCGGGCCTTCAAGGTGCTGAAAAATCACGCCCGCTGGCCCAACCGCTCCGCGGCCGGCACTGTCAAGCGCCTGGGGCGCTGGGTTCTGCCCCCGGGTTTAAAAAACTTGGGCCGGGCCATTGATGAAGGCGGTTTCAGCCGCCCCTGGCTGAACAACAAGGCCGTGAGGGAAAGGGGTTTGGCCGAGTGGCCTCTTATGTCTCCCCAGGTCCCTTCCGGCTCCCACAAGCTCCGGCGGGGCTTGGCTAGCCAGTTGACTTGGGCGGGCCTGCCCGGCCTTTTGCGTTACGGGGACCGCAATGCCATGACTTTTTCCCTGGAAAGCCGGGTGCCGTTTTGTAATCGCGAACTGGCCGCCTTTCTTCTTTCCCTGCCCGAAAATTATTTGGTAACGGATGAGGGGCTGACCAAGGCCGTATTCCGCCGGGCCATGCGTGGGTTGGTGCCGAATGCCATTTTAGAGCGTCGGGACAAGATCGGGTTTGAAACTCCGGAGAAGGAGTGGTTTATGAGCCGGTCGCCCTGGGTGGAGGAAAATTTGCAATCGGCTGCCTCTTCAAAGATATTGAACGCCAAGGGCCTTTTTCGCCAGTGGCATGAAATAAAAAACGGGCGCCGCCGTTACAGTTGGCTGGCCTGGCGCTGGATCAATTATCTGCACTGGAAAACTATTTTTCGAGTAGAGGAGTAAGCCGGTGCGCATAGTCCACCTCTCTTCTGCTCACCCTCCGGCCGACCCGCGCATAGGCCTGAAGATGTGTTCCAGCCTGGCCGAGGCCGGGCACGAGGTTCATCTGGTCACCGTTGGGGAAGAGGCGGATATGCCGGCCGGCCTAGAGGAGAAGGGGGTGACTATCCATCTTCTCCGGCCCGCGGCCAACCGTTTGGCGAGGATGACCTCAAAAGCCAAGGAGATTTTCCAAGCCGGGGCGAAATTGAAAGGGGATATTTACCATTTTCATGATCCGGAAGGTCTGCCCCAGGCCCTGAAATGGCGTAAAAAAATGGGCCGCCCCTTCATCTATGATATCCATGAAAACTATCCGGATGATATCCTGACCAAAGACTGGCTGCCCCGGGCCTTGAGAAAGGCTGTGGCCCGGGCCTTCGCCGCCTATGAAGATTACGCGGCGCGCCGCCTGGACGGCTTGGTGGCCGCCACGGACTATATAGGGGCCCGCTTCGCCAGGCATCCCCATTGCGCCGTGGTTCGCAACTTTCCATTAAAAGATGAGTTTCCCCGGCCGGAGAGCCAAGCCAGGCCGGAACCCGGCCGCTTCGTTTATGTGGGGGGGCTGGCCCGGATGCGGGGGGCGGAGGAAATGGCCCGGGCCGTGGAACTGGCCGGGACGGCGGCCCGGCTGGACCTGGCCGGGCGCTTTGATGATCGGAGCCTGGAAGCATTTTGCGCCGCCCGCCCCCGGGTGGCCTGGCACGGGCATTTGGGGCGGGAAGCCTTGGGCCGGCTTTTGGGCCGGGCCGTCGCGGGCTTGGTGCTTT
>Ga0099364_10012635_pt1 | contig 11365 bp, 7 predicted proteins | sample TergutTh196P3_FD_73070 | JGI IMG/M metagenome (GOLD analysis project Ga0099364, IMG submission 73070) | Microcerotermes parvus P3 segment gut microbial communities from Pointe-Noire, Republic of the Congo - Th196 P3 | ecosystem: Host-associated > Arthropoda: Insects > Digestive system > Gut ...
TGATTTCAGATTTGAAATCCGCAGTTGAGGGTTGGAAAAGTATTCCTATGTTGGCAAAAACCCACGGTCAGCCTGCGTCACCGACATTTTTAGGAAAAGAAATTCACGTGTTTGTTGAGCGATTAAAAAAGCAAATTACTTTGTTCGACACGATTCCCTATTCCGCTAAATTCGGCGGTGCCACCGGAAATTTCAACGCACATCTTGTTGCTTATCCGAATATCGATTGGGTAAATTTTGCCAATCATTTTGTAAATAATATATTGAAACTTCATCGAACGCAGACCACAACTCAGATTGAACATTATGATAATTTCGCTGCCATGTGCGATAATTTGAAACGCATCAATACCATTTTGTTGGATTTCAGTCGCGATATGTGGACTTACATTTCCATGGATTATTTCAAACAACGCATTAAAGACGGCGAAATCGGCTCTTCTGCGATGCCACACAAAGTGAATCCGATTGATTTTGAAAATGCCGAAGGCAATATAGGAATCGCGAATGCGTTGTTCGAACATCTTTCTGCAAAACTGCCTATCTCACGACTACAAAGGGATTTGACGGATTCAACCGTGTTTAGAAATATGGGAGTTCCGATTGCTCATACCTTAATTTCTCTCAATTCGTTGCGAAAAGGTTTTTTGAAATTAGAGTTGAACCAGGTTGTATTGCAGCGGGATTTAAGTCAAAATTGGGCAGTTGTTGCCGAAGCGATTCAAACCGTTTTGCGACGAGAAAACTATCCAAATCCTTATGAAACATTAAAAGATCTCACCCGCACCAGCGAAAAAATTGATGCCGTTGCTATCGAAAAATTCATCAAATCGTTGAATGTTTCTAACGCCGTTAAACACGAATTAAGAAATATCACTCCGGAAAATTACACCGGGATTTTTTAGTCTGCCACCATGTCAACGCAGCCTCCTCTTGTGCTGTCATGATTTTTTTCTCTTTCGAGGTTTTATCTTTGTACCCTAACAAATGCAAAACACCGTGAACGATCAATCGTCGCATTTCGGTCAATTGTTCCACGTGGAACAATTTCGCATTTTCTCTCATTCGATCAACCGAAATAAAAATATCTCCACTGATAATTTTCCCTTCAACAAAATCAAATGTGATAATATCCGTAAAGGTGTCGTGCCCTAAATACTGTTCGTTTAATTTCAAAAGATATTCGTCACTACAAAAAATCAGGTTGATTTCGCCAACAGATTTTTTGTGTTTGTGAATTGTTTTGGTCAGCCACTCACGAATTAACGTTTTATTTTTAATGATGTATTTTGTCTCTTCTGTAAAAAATTGTATGTTTTTCATGGCGATTATTTTTAGGTTTTTGAACGAAATCGAAAATTGTTCCACGTGGAACAATTTTAAGGTTGACGAAAATACTCTTGGGTTTTTTGTTGATAATACGGGCGAAGAACAGGGTGAAATTTTTGCAATAATTCCGATTCTTGCGAACGTTTTTTATGATATTCCAAAAGTTCAATCGGTATATTATGTTCCCTTTGTTGGGCTTCGGTGCCTCTTCTTCGCTCCTCTTGTTCACGATTCAATTCCGCTTTTTCAGCCTCTAAAAGACGAGTCAAAATTTGTTGTTGACGACGAGCCGCCTGATCATCGAAAATTTTATTAACCAAATCTTGTTCGGCTTGCTCCATCTCATTAAACAAATGTTGAAGTTCGCCGGCAGAACGTCCATCAGATTTTTTCAACTCATCAGCCGCCTGTTGCATCAATCGGCGAATAGCCTCCTGCTGTGCTGCCGAACGTGCAAATTGTTCGCTCATCGAAGGTTGTCCCGGCTGACGAGGCTCCGGTCTGCCATCTTTCCCCATTTGCTCACGCATACGTTGCAACTGTTGATTGAGCTGCTCTTGCATCTCACGAGCCGACTGCGTATTAGACTTTTTATTGCCCGGATTTTTAGACGAGCCTTGTTCCCCTTTTCTACTTCGACTGCAACTTCCGCCGGAACGATTGTTTCTTTGATTCTCTAAATTTTTCAAAGATTCCGCAAGCAATAAAGCCATCGTATTTAGACTCGTCATCGTATATTGCTGCCGAGAAAGTGCCGAACCGTTCTGTACACCGGCTCGCAAATACATAACATCATTCATACCCAATAAATCTCGCAACGTTTGTTCCGAAAAATTATTCATCGATTTAATTTCATGGTTAATCATAACCGCAACCATCGGCTGACGAGTTCCAAGAGCATAAAGCGAATCGGAAATCGTTGAAATATCCCTTTTTAACTCGGATTGACGACGAATAATTTCTTGATATTTCGGATCGTTAATTCGAATCGATCTCAGCGTTTCCATAACCTCCTCTTGATTCACCGATGTTTGAATTATACTTTTCAACAACCGACGAATCATCGCCATATCCTCGGCATCCTCTGCATCGTCACTACCACTTAATTGTTGTTCCAACTCGTTTTGCATTTGCTCCATCCCTTGCTCTGCCTCCGATTGATTAGATTGTGCATTTTGATTTTGCTGTCTTGACAAGGATTCCGATGCTTTTTTGAGATGATCGGATATTTGGTTTTCCAACTCCGTATTGCGTTTGACCTCACTCGGGCGTTGCAATTCCTGATTTGCTTTTTCCGCCTCGTCCAACGCTTTTTGAATATCCTTGAATTGCTCGTTGATTTCATTTTGACGTTGCTCTCTTTCATCTTGCGAAATGTTTCCCTCCGCAATCTCCTCGCGGAGTTGCTGTTGCTGCTCACGAAGATTCTGAAGCTGATCCAATGCCATATCAAACTTCCTGTCAACTTCCATTTGCTTAAAAATTTCTAAATTTTGATCCAGCGTTTTTTCCAATTCGGCATTGTTCATCTTGATTTGATCAATCGCTTGTTCCAACTGCTCTCGAGACATTTGTTCCTGCATCAATTTTTGAATTTCTTCCAATGTTTTTTTCATCTCTTCTGAAAACAATTGATTGAACAGTTCGTTCAATTCTCTTTGTTTTTGCAACAAGCGTTCTTCATCCGGACTTAGTTTCTGCTCATTCTGAGACATAGACTCCAACTGGTTTTTCAAGTTTTCGGACTCTTGTCTCAAGCGATTTTGATCTTGCATGACTTGTTCAAACAATTTTCGATCTTCCCAAGAAATTTGAGGTTTTTCCAATAATTTTTTAGTCAATTCATTCAAATCGCGTTGATTTTTTTGCAACAAACGGATATTATCTTGAATTTGTTTAGCAATTTCATCGCCTTGTCGATCAATCTCTAACGCAAGCTCCTTCTCGGATTTCGTAGAATAAACAAACGTTGTCGAACGTGCGGATTTCAGACCATTCACTTCATCATTATCCCAAACCTCAAAATAGTATTCCGCCCTATCACCAAGCGTTGTAAGCAATTCTGCAAAATTAACATAGTGCATAAAATCTTGTTGCGTTTGCTGAGGATTGAAAAATAATTCCTGCTCAATAGAGTCCTGCGTTTCGCCGGATTTCAAAATAACCATTTTGAACTTCGAAAATCCATAATCGTCCGAAATCAAACCTCTGAAATAAACCATCATCGGTGTAGCCGAATCTCGAAATTCGTGAACACTTATCGTTGGATATTGATCCCGAACAGTTGTAACCGAGTACCGCAATGTATCCGATTCGGTGGTATGTCGATTTTTCGGAATTATCATATAATCAAACGATTCTGTCGCTCGAATGGCAAAAATTGCTGTATTTTCATCATTCGAAACGGGTTTAAACAATTGATTTTTAATATAAAACTCCAACTCATCTACATTTCTCATTCGGATCTGAAAGCGAATACTTGTACCTTCCGGAACCGTGAAATCTCCATTGTTTTCAATGGTTTCAGAGGCAAGCCCGGTGTGTCGCGGATAGGTCAAAAACGCTCGAAAATCAAAAATCGAAGGACGTGGCAAAACATTCAACTCATAGTCAAGTGTCCGAAAATCACCAACTTTGAACGCGAACTTGAAACTTTGGTTCACATTCTTAAACAAATAGTTGAACTCCAATTTGTTCAATTTATTCATTCTAAACATATTATCGCCCACTTGAAGCCAAACTTCATCCGGAATTTCATCGCCAACCGACTTGATATGCAACTCAAAATCACCATTTTGCAGAACATTCAAACGTTCGTTCAAAATTTCAAAACAAAACGGCGAAGGTCTTTCAAAGTGAATATGAGGACGAACCAACCGATGAGTGGGAGACGACAAACTTTGCGGACGAAAAATCAACAAAGCAAAAATTATCGCAACCGGAAAAGTTGCAAAGCGAGCATACTTCAAATTTTTCCGAAAATTGATCGTCGAAACAAAATTATAGTATTTCAGCCCCGAAATTTTCTGTTGAATCGCCGCTTGCAGGATTAAATTTTCGCTCTCTCCTCCATTTTCCGCTTTTTCATGCAATTCTAAAAGGTTTCGCAAATGGTCTTTTAACTCCGGAAGGCTTGATTTTATTAGCACTTCGGCATCTTTGTAAGACATTTGTTTGGATAATCGGAAAAGTTTCAAAAATGGCACCATAAATGCCCAATAAATCATTGAAAGTGTTGTTATTACAAACAAAATCAACAAAATCAACCGCGATGTTGTTCCCAAAAACAGTTTGCCCTCTGCCCAGTTCGCCAACAAAAACAGTCCGCCGACCACCGTCAAAAAAATGAGGGCACGTTTCATCAAAATATCTTTGTAATATCTTTGAATGAACTGATCAAGTTGGTCAAAAATTTCAAGTTTCATGTCGGAACACAATTTACCAATTACAAAGATACGAAATTTTTTTGTAAATAAAAAATTTTAATACGTTTTCTCGGTATAAGTCGGATTTATTAACAATTTGCGGAAGTTTTCAACATTTTAACACTTTTTAACAAAAAAAATATACGAAAATCAGGGGGGTGAGCGTTATATAGATGTGAACTGTGAGGGTGAACCGTGAAAATGAAAAATGAACCATTAAAACATAAAAAATTATGAAAAAAGAAATCAAATTACAGCAAGACATTCTTGCATTAGTCAAAAAAGCAAGAACCAATAGAACAAGTAAAGACCATGTTTCTATTGGTAAAATCACGAAATTTCAAGCAGACATTTTTCAAAAAAGGTTTGGACTTGACATTAGAGGCTATGAAAGAATTATCACCGCTGAGGGTGTGCGACACGCACTAAACAGACATGCCAATCTCAGCGAAACGGATTTTTTGATGATATTGTTTATTGTTGAAAATCCTGATATTGTTGGGTTGGGTAAGAAAGCCGATACTATTGTGTATCGAAAGGATTTCGAGAAATTTTATTTCTATGTGGAATGCGTGCAACGGGGGAGAAAACGGCTGGCTATTCAAACCCTCTATAAAATGAAAAAACCGCCTAAGCGTACCTAGGCGGGAAACGTCGCAAGGTGCGGCTAGTGTAACTGAGACCCCCCGCTTACGTCCGATAACAGTTCCCTTGCAGTGGCACAAAGTTACAACTTTTTTTTGAATTGACCAAATTTTTTGCATTTTTTTTCTTAATACTTTTTTTGAGAGCAAAAAAAGTATTCAAAAAAACTCTTTGCAGGAAATACGTCGCCGCTACGCTCTGACATTTCCTGCGATAATGTATTCGTCGCTACGCTCCTCATGGTTTTTTCACGCTTCGCCAAATAGTGAATAGTGAAATTCCATTTGCCCTGAAAGGGCGTAATCAATAGCGTATGGGCAACGCCCTACGAACAAGGCGACACCACCCAATAGAGCCCTGAAAGGGCGACATCAAATCGGATTACGCCCTCGTTGGCGATTGTCGCAAATGCCTGTAGGGGTCGAAAATTTTCGACCCCTACAATAAATGATGGCGATTGTGTGCCTGTAGAGACGGGGCGTGCCCCGTCTCTACTATTCACTAATCACTATTCACTATTCACTATGGCACCCCTACCTCACACACCGCAAGGCGAACCCACTGCTCGGAGCAATGCTGAGCTGCGGGTTGACGTGGGACGTAGTGTAGTCCATGTAGAACGCACGCGTGGTGCTGTACTCCGAGGACGACCAATAGCGCGAATCTATACCCGACAGACTGCCTGCGTGCCCAGTAAAGCGGGATCCCCCCCAAGTTCCCCCGCGAGGAACGTGATTGGCTGCCGTGTTGGTTGTATTGGTGCCGCTGGTGTAAGATTGACCGTCGACTGCTGTGGATGGATTGCGAGTGGTGCCACCCATGAGCGTATACAAATTTTGAAAGTCTTCAATTGTAGGCACACGCCAATCGCCCGGACAAAGAATATCCGCGTACTGCATCACCGCACACCACGAAAAATAATGACCCGGAAATGCATTGGTAGCACCAACAAGCGTAGAGTTGTTTCTACAATTCGAAATATAGTTGTCAGCTGATCCACCGGTATAGGCTGTTTTGTCGCATTGTGGCGAAACAACCAAATCCGACCAAGTCTGTGCCGCCACACCTGCACGAGCAGGAATAGTCCACGTATTAGTTGTTACGGGACCTCCCGTAAGAATTCTTGCACTATCTCTATTCACAAAATCACAACCTTGTGGTGCGGGCGGTGGTGGGTCATTCACAATATGTTTACCACTGGTATTGGACGTGGTTGCGGTTCCACAAGAGTTGGTTGCTACTGCATAGTAAAACACGCCGTCAGTGTTTACTACATCATTTGGCGGATCGAAGGTGTTGCCTGTGGCACCGCTCACTTGTGAGCCTCCTGATGGGAGGTCTGTTATGTTCGAATACCATTGGATGGTAGGCGTTGGTGTACCTATGGGTAGCGGATCAACAGTGAGCGTGGAAGCAAAAGCGGTGTTTTGCGTTGTGGTTTGGTCGGTGGTAGGCGTTACTGAGCCGATGGTTGGTGCTGCGTTAACGGTGATATTCGCTGTACTTGCCGAACTTGCTCCGCAAGCACCGATCGCAGTTACCGAAACTTCAAAACTGCCGGTTGTTGAGCCTGCATTGGTAACGCTCAAAGACGTGCTATTGCTACCGTTATCGGTCATATTTGAAGGCGTCGTCCAATTGTAAGATGTTGCACCTGTAACAGCACCGATAGAGGCAGTGAATGTGCCACCCGTGCAAGCCGTAGTAGGGCTAAATGTGATCGTTCCCGGTGTATTTGGAACGGTTCCTACGGTGATATTCGCTGTGCTTGGAGCACTGGTGCCACAAACGTTGCTCGCCGTTACCGAAATTGCGAGACTGCCTGTTGTGGTGCCCACATCGGTAATGGTGAGGGTTGTGCTATCACTGCCATCATCGGTCATACTTGCCGGCGTCGTCCAATTGTAAGATGTTGCACCGTTTACAGCACTGATAGAGGCTGTGAACGTACCGCCTGTACAAGCCGTAGCAGGACTAAATGTTATCGTTCCCGGAGTGCTCGGTATTGGTGCATTGAGGGTAATGCTACCATGTAGCAGCTCCACACCACAGGTATTGCTTACAGTGTAGTGGTAGGTACCGGCATTTGTGGGTGCACCTTTAATGGAAACAGGCCATGCATATTCTCGCTCGCCGAGCGGATTCGAGGCGGCACCGGAGACTATGATGCCCGGAGGAGGATCTTCAAAAGAATGGATGCGTGTGCCATCTGTCCACCAAGTGACGATAAGGGTTTTTCCGATGACCGAAGGAAATTCGATCTCCTCTATCTGCTGACCTGAGCAAAGAGTTTGATGCAAGGGTGCTTCAGGACACCATTGCGGAATTGGACAATGAGCAAAACTTTTGGTTCCAAAAGTTGCGATGAGGATTAAAATTAGGGTGATTTTTTTCATAGTTATTTTGGTTTAGATTTTTTGACTTCAGAGCATAAAAAAACGTGAGCAAAACTCTGTTATTGATTTCTGAGGTCTTCGCTACCTAATCACCAAATCTTGAAGTAAAGCCCACGCGGCTGCATGGGCGTTTACGCTTTACTCTTGGTGATTTGAAATTTGCGAAGTTTCAGAAATCCGAATATAAGCTAAAACGCTTTTCGTATGTTATGTGTTTCAATGTGCCGTTAGCACGTTTTTTTCATAGTGTATTATTTTTGATTGTATTTCCGCCTGCAAAGATACAAAAAAGTAAATAAAATACAAAGTATTTCAATAATTTTTTTCAACAAAACCACGTTAGGGGACGGTATTCAGGCACGGTCAATAGCAAGGGGATGTCTCCACTACGCACGCTTTGCGTGCTCCGCTCGACATGACGGCAAGAGGCGCAGCGTTATCAATTATGAGGAGCGTAGCGACGAATACGTTACAAATCATACCCAAACCGTTTCAAAATCTTTTCGTTGTCTCGCCAATCTTTCATCACTTTGACGTAAAGTTCTAAAAACACTTGCTTGCCTAAAAATTTTTCCATTTGTTTGCGAGATTCTTTACCGACTTTTTTCAGTGCCGCACCTTTATTTCCGATGATAATCGCTTTTTGCGATTCGCGTTCAACATAAATCAAGGCACGAATTTTATCAATGGTTTCGCTCTCTTCGTAAGAATCCACAACGACTTCCACAGAATACGGAATTTCTTTTTGATAAAACAACAGAATTTTTTCACGAATAATTTCCGACACAAAAAACCGCAAATTTCGATCCGAAACTTCGTCTTTCGGATAATAGGGCGGAGCCTCAGGCAAATGTTCCAAAATCATCGAAACAACAGCCTCCATATTGAATTTATGCAGTGCCGAAACGGGCAGGATTTGTGCCGTAGGAAGTTTTTGTTTCCATGCCTCAATTTTTGCGGCAATATCATCTTGATTGGAAAGGTCGATCTTGTTCAACAATAAAATTATCGGCACACCCGAAAGTTTAATTTTCTCAATGATGTCCTGATTTTTGAAATCCTCTCCTAAATCCGACAACAAAATAAATACATCGGCATCTTGCAACGCACTGCGAACGCCCGTCATCATGGATTCCTGCAATTTGTAGTGCGGATTGACCAAACCGGGTGTGTCGGAAAACACAATCTGATAATCGGGGTTGTTCAAAATGCCGATGATGCGATGTCGCGTGGTTTGTGCTTTGGGTGTGATGATGGACAATTGGTCGTCCACCAACGCATTCATAAGCGTTGATTTTCCGGCATTGGGATTGCCGATAATGTTGACGAATCCTGATTTATGCATAACTATTCTCTCCAAATTTCGATTCGAAAATCATCGAAATAAATGCGTTCTTTTTTATAATTTTCGTTCCTGACATATATTCTATAGCGTTCTGTTTCGGGAACAATAAACGTTAAAATTAATCTCTGCCAACCATCGGCATCGGGCTCAAGAACAGTTTGTTGCTGCATCCAAAGTTTAGTGTTTCCGGGCAGATCGTCGCTCAATACCAAATCTCCAAAACTCGAACCTTTTCGCAAAACGGAAAGATAAAGAGAATCGCCTCGCTGAAGACGAAGCACTCTTGTTAACGCATATTGAACGCCGTCGCCGGTAACAATAGATGTGTCTGTAATATCTTGATACAGAGTTCGTTTGATGAGCAATGTGTCAATAACGGTGTAAGATCTTTCCGGATATTGGATGGTTTCTTTTTCAGGAATAAAGAAAACACTTTGTTCCGGAAATCCGCGAAGGCTTGATATCAAAGGGGTTTCGAATGCCAAAAATGTGGGGTCAATGTATTTTTCGAGATGATGTATATGTTCGGGAAGTACAAAGTTACTGCCTGTTTTCGGGGTGTGTTGTAAAAGTTTGACCACATAATTTTGTCGTTTTTCAAACGTTTGAAAAGTTCGAAGTTGTCCGAAAATACTGAGAAAAACCAGACTTGCTACAATCCAAAATGGAATTGTTTTCGGTTGAAAATTAGCTCCAAATGTTATCACAAAAAACCCGACAATTCCTGCAACAAACGGAAACCATAACAGTTCAAAATTCACATCTAAAAGTCCACTTCTCCCATGAATAAAAATAGCCAGAAATATTAAGCTTGTCCAAACGATCAACAAAATAAGTTCTTTGAATTGTTTTTGGACCATCCACCACAACCCCAAGTATGCTGCCATTCCGAAAGGAATCACAAATGTACTGATGGCGACAGATGAAAAATAGCCTAAAAATGAAACTTGATGAACGCCTTCAAGCACATCGACGAAAACATTGGGCGAAACTCGAAAAAAAATAAAGCAAAGGAAACAAACAAAAGCCCAATTAAACAGTTTTTGAAATTCCGAATATCTTTCGGCAATTGCCAGACCACTGTGGAACAGCACGCCAAACGTAACCACAAACATCAAGGGCGTATGCACCGCTCCGAAAAATGTTTGGTTGATGCCCAAAAGCAAAAGCAGTAAAAAAATTCCCGAAGTTTTTTGTTTGAAAACGTAGTTTGCGATCAAAAAAATCCCATACATAAAAATCATCGGACTTGCTGAAAAGACCATACTTACAAGAGATATGGAGCAATTGCTTTTGATGGCTAAAACGGTTAGGATATTTTGAAACCAACTCCACGAAAACCATGTCGAACTTGCCAAAATATCGGGGTTGTTAATCAAATTAAACAAGACCATTGCCGACTCGCCAAAGGTACTTCGCAATTCGTGAAACCACATCGAAACCCCAATGGCAGCGAGGAATCCGAGATGTGATAAAATTTCTATTCCGAAATTTACATTTCGCAAGTTGTAATTCATAATTTTTTTGTAACTTTGCATATTCAAAATTAATACGATTTACAAAGTTACAAAAAAAAATTGACATGGAACTCATTTTTGCTACAAATAATTTGCACAAATTGCACGAAGTGCGAGAAAAATTAAAATTTTGTGGAGATGGATTCTCTACGCCGATCCGAATCGTCAGCCTTTCGGAGATTGGTTTTCACAACGATATTCCCGAGACGGGTACTACGTTACAGGAAAATGCGTTGATCAAAGCACAAACCATTTTTGATTTCTGCAACGAAAATTGTTTTGCCGATGATACCGGTTTGGAAATTGCGGCGTTAAACGGTGAACCGAGTGTGTATTCCGCCCGCTATGCCGGCGAACATTGTTCGTTCGATGACAATATCAATTTGGTTTTATCCAAAATGCACGGAAAAACCAATCGCAAAGCCTGTTTCAGAACCGTTATCGCTTTAATTTGGAATGGAAATACGCATTATTTTGAAGGTCGTGTTGATGGCGAAATCATCACCGAGAAACACGGCGTAGAAGGGTTTGGTTACGACCCGATTTTCCGTCCCGACGGATACAGTCAAACCTTTGCGGAGATTGCGTTAGAGGAAAAAAATCAGATTAGTCATCGAGGACGTGCTATGGATCAGTTGGTTGCCTTTTTACACCGTTTGCATTCTACACAATCTGGTGTATAGCCCGTTTTTCAGCAATAATTCGGCA
>Ga0099364_10012636_pt1 | contig 11365 bp, 11 predicted proteins | sample TergutTh196P3_FD_73070 | JGI IMG/M metagenome (GOLD analysis project Ga0099364, IMG submission 73070) | Microcerotermes parvus P3 segment gut microbial communities from Pointe-Noire, Republic of the Congo - Th196 P3 | ecosystem: Host-associated > Arthropoda: Insects > Digestive system > Gut ...
TTTAGATTTCATGATTTTTTGCGATGATTTCGACAAATTTTCTTCATCTTCCATGAATCGTTTGATTTTGCGAATTGCATCTTCAAATCCGGGAATCTGTACCTTTTCGAAAAGATTTACCTTTTGGGTAGTCTTTTTTCGGGCATGTTCCAGCAGATTGATTTTCATTATGCAGAACTCGTATTCGACGCCCATCTTTGCTAAAATTTGCAAGAGCCTAATACCGTCGGGGTACCATTTAGGGCTGTTGAACATGCTGAATGGTCGCGTGGCAAACAGCACTTCGTCGAGCATCGGCACGCGAATACCCGCTACTTTCCGCGACGACAGTTGCACGTCCTGTATTGCAATGAGCGACGGCTCAAACTCGTTCCACAAAGCAGCCATTTTGTCGTAAGCGACAATTTGAGCCTCTAACTTTTGCTTAAGTTCTGCCGCCTCGTCTTTTGCCCGTTTGACCTCCATACGCAAGGCGCTTTCTTTGTTCTTGATGGTCGGCAACGTGCGCAATCGCATCTTCAACTGCTTTTCGATGCCTTGAAGAGAGGTCTTGTTATATTGAAACTTTATTGCCATTTTACATTTTTGATTTTTGATTTTTGATTTTTGATTGAATTGTCCGTATCAGTGATGCGACAATTGGTCAAATTCTTCTGATTTTCAATTCTTTCTTTTTCCAATTTGATTACTTGATGCAATTTTTCACGCAACAATTTCCTGTCGGGCAACTCGGTTAAATACTCTGATACTCTGATGCCTGCCTTGTCTAATTGTAGCAATTCTATCTGTTCTCTGCTGCCTTTTTCGCATAATATCAAACCTAAAGGCGTTCCTTCGTCTTTTTGCATTTCATGCTTTTCTAACCAACGAAGATAAAGTTCCATTTTTGATTTGTATTCGGCTTTAAACTTTCCTAATTTGAAGTCTATAGCAATCAGGCGTTTTAGTGTTCGATGAAAAAACAACAAATCAAGTTTAAAGTCTTCGCCGTCAATAATCATTCGTTTTTGACGTTCAACAAACGCAAATCCTCGTCCCAATTCAAGAATGAAAGCCTCTAATTCTCTGATAATGGCATCTTCCAATGATTTTTCGCTATAAGCGCCCTTTAAACCTGCAAAGTTCAAGAAGTAAGGATCGCGAAAAATCATATCGGGAGTAAGTATTCCGTCGTCTCTTAAATCGGCTATTTCCTGTCGGATAAATTCGTCAGGTTTACGGCTGATAGCGGTTCGTTCATAAAGCATTCCATCTATTTTCTGGCGCAACGTGCGAACGCTCCATCTTTCCATTTTGCACATTTCAACGTAAAATTCACGCTGTAACGAATCTTTAAGTGGCAGTAAGGCAATGACATGCGTCCAACTCAATTGTTGTATCAGTGATACAACAATTTCTTCATTAGGAAATGTGACCGCAAAATTCATCATTCTGGTCAAACTGCTTTTTTCAAAACCCTTTCCATAAGTATCTTGTAATTGTTGCGCCAACGATGCAACAATTTGAGTTCCGTATTCTGCCCGTTCGTGCTGCAATATCTCATCGTTGATACGTTTGCCGATTTTCCAATACGTATAAGTCAAAGCCGCATTGATATTATATGCGACAGTCTTTCGGGTTTCGTCAATCAAATTGGCGACATCCCTGAAAAGACCTTGTTCAGATTTATATGTATCGACTTTGTTCAATTTTCCTTCCAGTACTTCGTCACAAACTCCTGCTTGATGTTTACTTCTTCCTGCCTGAAATGCTTTGCAAACAGCGTCCACGCTGTATCGAGCATTTCTACGGTATTGATATTCACGTCGATTGCCAACAGGTCGTTTGAGTAATCTTTTGCGAATGCTAATGCGCGCTCGTCGTAATTGCTCAAATCGAAACCGTTTTCGAGTTTCGTTTTGGCGTTTGCGGCGTCGGAGAAGAGGCGTACTGCAGCGTTCATCACCTGCGGGTGGTCTTCGCGCGTTTTCTTGCCTATAACCAACTGTTTCAAACGCGAAAGACTGCGGAACGGGTCTACAATTACTTTTCCAACGTCGGTATCGCGGCGGAGGAACAACTGTCCTTCGGTGATATACCCTGTGTTGTCGGGAACTGCGTGCGTTATGTCGCCGCCCGAAAGCGTTGTTACCGCAATGATGGTGATTGAACCGCCTGCGGGGAACTGCACCGCCTTTTCGTAGATCTTTGCAAGGTCGGAATAAATTGAACCGGGCATCGAGTCTTTCGACGGAATCTGGTCCATACGGTTTGATACGATGGAAAGCGCATCGGCGTAGGAACTCATGTCGGTAAGCAGTACAAGTACCTTTTCGTTTTTGTCTACCGCGAAATATTCTGCGGCAGTCAGCGCCATGTCTGGAATCAGGAGGCGTTCTACGGGCGGGTCTTCTGTGGTGTTCACAAAACTGATTATGCGGTCTAATGAGCCTGCATTGCTGAATACGTTCTTGAAAAACAGATAATCATCGTTTGCCAAGCCCATACCGCCAAGTATGATTTTGTCGGTTTCAGCGCGCAGCGCCACTGTAGCCATAACTTGATTGAACGGCTGGTCGGGGTCGGCAAAGAATGGAATCTTCTGTCCCGTTACTAACGTGTTGTTCAGGTCGATACCTGCAATACCGGTGGCTATTAATTCCGAAGGCTGCTTGCGGCGCACCGGATTTACCGATGGTCCGCCAATTTCGCGTTCTTCGCCTTCGGGTACTGGTCCGCCGTCGATGGGGTTGCCAAATGCGTTGAAAAAACGACCCGCTAACTGCGGTCCCACATTCAACGTTGGCGATTTTCCCAGAAACACCACTTCGGCGTTGGTACGGATACCTTCCGTGCCGCGAAATACCTGCAAGGTAACTTCGTCGCCGTTGATTTTCACCACCTGCGCCAAAGCCCCGTCAACGGTCGCCAACTCGTCGTAGCCAATGCCCGACGCTTTCAACATGCACGTAGCCTTTGTTATCTGGCTGATTTGCGTATATATTTTCTGAAATGCTTTTGCCATTGCGATTTTTGATTTTTAATTTTTGATTTATAACTATTATTACATTCAAACAAGAACCTTTTCTCTTTTTATAGCCCTCGAAGCGCTTCTTCTAACAGTGGCTAACCGTCGCGATTGAAAATATGCGCTCAAGGCGGCAACTTCCTCCTTGGTCAATGGTTCTTGTCCACCTATATAATCTACATTTAACTCTTTAATTTTCATCACTATACTTATTGTTTATTGTTTAAAATATCTATCAATGAGTCGGAGCGCTGCCGGGGTTTCAATAATCATCAATCTGCCTCCAAAATGAACAGCGCCAAGTGTTTCCTGATAATGTTCTATTAATTGAGTTTTGGAAATAAAAGACACACATCCGTCATAACCTCTTTGAAACGAAAGTTTACAAGCAAAAGCGACTAAATTACCCGGAACGCCTGCGTAAATTTTTGTTTTTCCTTTGTTAAAAGGCGCGCTTTCTATCAAATGCAAAAAAACATGGTCTGACTTAACTTCCAAACAAATAAGTCCCTGGATGATATCTTGATTGTTTACTATGGTCAATTTATAAACGTCACGTTCTGGTTGTTGTATTTCAATTTTCCAATTAAACAACCATCCACTCTTTTTGGTTACTTTTTTGATTTCAGTTGAAGTTAGAACACTAACCTCTGTCTGAAATTTATCGCCAGTAAAAGTGTTTTCTATCGAATTGGTCAACTTATCGATAACAATATCAACTCCAGTACACTCTTTCATTTTTATGCTGCTTTTTCCTTTACCAACTCGTCTAATTCCTTCTCTAAACCGGCAAATTTGTCCGACTTAAATTTAGCATAGTTCATTTGTTTGCAGACGTTTATCATTTTTTTGAAATAGTCCATTACGTCTTCAAAGGCTGTGAACTCAAATTCTGCGCGACAAATATTCATGATAAGGTCTACCATGTATTTTTGGCGTTCTATTGGCGTAACTGCGTCCACGTCGTCGAATGCGTCCTGTTGCAGAAGTACGAAGTCTATCAGTTCCGATTTCCAGAAGACGATATGATATGATAAGGGAACGCCATCGTCGCCAAGGATATTTATCTGCTCGGCAATTTCTTTTCCGCGCTGCATACGGGTTTTGAGTTCGTTTACCGTACCAATCCATTCGGGCGAAACACGCTTGCTGATGTATTCCTCAAATTCGGGATATTCCAAGTATTTAGAATAACTGTCGATAGGATTTATCGCCGGATAACGCTTTTTGTCGGCGCGGTCTTGCTCCAAGGCGAAGAAACAGCGCGCTACTTTTTTGGTATTTTCGGTGACAGGCTCTTTCAGGTTACCGCCGGCAGGCGATACCGTTCCTATGAAGGTAATCGACCCCGTTTCGCCGTTGCTTAATTCCACGTAGCCTGCGCGTCCGTAGAAGTTTGATATGATTGCCGAAAGGTCCATCGGGAATGCGTCCGGTCCGGGCAATTCTTCGAGGCGGTTAGACATTTCGCGCAACGCCTGCGCCCAGCGCGACGTTGAGTCTGCCATTAACAGTACTTTCAATCCCATGCTGCGGTAGTACTCGGCGATGGTCATTGCCGTATAAACCGACGCTTCGCGGGCGGCAACGGGCATGTTCGACGTGTTTGCCACGATGATGGTGCGTTCTATCAACTTGCGTCCTGTGTGCGGGTCAATCAGGTGCGGAAATTCTGCAAAGATTTCTACTACCTCGTTTGCACGCTCGCCGCAGGCTGCCACAACTACGATGTCGGCTTCCGCCTGTTTCGAGATAGCGTGCTGCATTACCGTCTTACCCGTTCCGAAAGGTCCGGGAATGAAACCTGTGCCGCCTTCCACAATCGGATTTGCAGTGTCGATGATACGGACGCCTGTTTCTAACAGTTTGAACGGGCGGGGCTTGGCTACATACGCAGTTATAGCGCGGCGTACGGGCCACTTTTGCATCATGTTGATTTCAATATCAGCGCCCGATGCGTCGGTTAAGGTCGCAACGTTGTCTACTATCGTGTATTGACCTTCCGTTGCAAGCCTTTTGAGGGTATATTTTCCCTTAAAAGTGAACGGCACCATGATTTTGTGCGGTTGCGCGTTTTCGTCAACTTGACCTAACCAAGTTCCGGCTGCTACCGTATCTCCCACTTTTGCAAGAGGTTTGAAGTCCCACAATTTCTTTTCGTCAAGCGGGAAAGTGTAATCGCCGCGTTTGAGGAACACGCCTTCCATCTTGTCCAAATCGTTTTGCAGACCGTCGTAATTGCGTGATAACATTCCCGGTCCGAGCGTTACTTCGAGCATGTGACCTGTAAATTCCACCTCTACGCCTACCTTCAAACCGCGCGTACTCTCATAGACCTGTACATAAGTATTTTTACCTATTATTTTGATGACTTCCGACATCAGCCGTTCGTCGCCCGTTTTGATAAAACATATTTCGTTCTGCAACACGGGTCCATCGGCTTCTATCGTTACCAAGTTCGATACTATACCTTTTACTATTCCTTTTGTCGCCATATTATATTTTTGATTTTTAATTTTCTATTTTTGATTTATATTATAATGTATATTATTATTTTACGTTTCGCATGATTGTTACTTTCAGATATCCTATACCTTCTGTAGAATTTTCGATTTCGATGTGTGGATACAGGGAGTATGCGCGTGAAATGCCGCTTCCTAATCCTATGTACGGCAAAACGTATCTTGCTATTGAATGTAAAATCGGATTTCGAGCCATACATACATGGTTTTTAATGTTTTCAACGGTCAAAGTATTAGGCAAACTTCCCGGGCTAATAATCTCAACTCTGTTCCGGAAAATTATGACCCTTACTGAAGAATTAATAAAATAATCTCTATGTATCAACGCATTAACAACAAACTCTTCGAATACGCGTTTGGGTATTTCCCATTTACTATGACTGTTAAACCCATAATCGTCATTTTCAGGAATTTTACGCATATTTCTGTCAATAAATCCCATTGTTTTTTCAAAAATCATATCCAAAGTACCTTCTATTGGATGCTCAATATCTTCATAACTCTCGCATGAGATATCAACATCGTCTACCTTAACACATTGTACGGTAAACAATGGTCGAAATTTTTGCCTGTTTTCACCAAAAAATAACAATCCAGCTAAGGTTAACATCCCATTTTCCAGCAAGCCAAGATTTTCTAAAATTTGTTCTAATGGAATATTTAACTGTGGAAGGCTTTTTTCGTAACATTTTTTGACAAACTCCTTGAATTTGTCCAAATTTACATCTGAAATACTGGTTTCTTGTACCACTGTCTCGTCCGCGTGTAACGTCCTACCACTTTGCAGTAATTGCGCGATCATGTTGTTTGATGTAACTTTTCGCTTGTCAGAACCTACTTTCATATAAATATTTCCACTCCTATCTTTGTAAGGCTTTTCTGAACCTTTGGGAACTGTGACTACGACAAGATTGTTTCCATTTGCCGTAACGGTTTCTGTTTCAAAGAATACCGGAGGCAAAACGTTGTTTGTCGCTATGTTTGTCAACTGATTGTTGATGCTTGCTATTTCCGAAAAAGAGAGTCCGTTTAAGTCGCCTGTTTTATCGTTTACGCCAAATATTATCAATCCGCCTTCAGAATTTGAAAATGCAACCAACTCTTGAGCCATACTTTCAACATGGGGCATTCGTTCCTTGAACTGCACCCTGCTGGATTCGCCTTTGCTGATTATTTTTAATACTTCTGAAGATTCCATAGACGTAACTAAAATGAAAGTGTGAATGAATTGTCGCAACCATTATATATTAAGATGCCGTGTTGCAAGATATTACGACCTATCAAGCACTGTATATGCTGTCCCTGCAATGGCGCTTCTGTAATTACAATGGATTGAAACCTAACATTATTTGGTATCACTATCTGAACATCAAACTGATTGCATTTAACATTTGTTGAAGAAGGAGTGCTAATCACAGTTGTACCAACGGGATTAATCCCTAAAAGAGCCGCTACGCCTTTACTTATAACTGTTCCGGTAGCGCCTGTATCTACCATTGCCGATAACTTCACTGTTTTTGCAGCAGATGGACTGATCTTCATCTGTTTCAAAAAATTAACAGAAGGAGTCAAAATTACCTCTATTACAGGACCTATTTTTTGCATATTAAGAACTCTTTGGGTAAGGGACGGCATAGTTTAAAAGTATTGATAATGACTTGTAAAATCCATAGGTTCTTGTATTGGCGAAATTTCCCGTACAAAAAACGGTTGGTCTAAATATTTTTCATACCCATAAATCAGAGCGTCTTCTATTGCAACGAAGGTTCTAATTACTTGGTCTTCCTTTATTAAGACAAATTTTCCCGTATCTGACTTCAAAAGTTCAGGCAATTTCTGCTCAAATGTATTGGTTTCTAACTCTAACATGACTTGTTCCATGAATTATACATTTTTAAAGTTCATTTTTTCGGCTGTTCACCACATTATTTTTCAGACTGTCAATCAGTTCTCTGAACAGTTTTTCGCCTTCAACAGGGTCAAGAGCGACCCATCTTTCGATGATTTCGAGTTTTACCAGATAGGCAAACACGCGCTCGATGCTGAAATATTTGAAGAACGTTTGTTCGTCAAGCCATTGCCATTTCAGCAAGTCTATTTTCTTTTCGCGCTCGAACAGGTCGGCTTCATCGGCTAAACGCTGAAATGACTCGAAATCTTCGATTGTGCCGCTTAACCCAAAATCGCGCTGATTTGACGTTTTGATGGATTCGGAAACTTCGTTGTCGCCCAGCGCCTCGATGTTCATTCCATGCTTGCGGCTATTGTAGGCGGCAAGTATGTTGTTGAGATTCAGATTATACTCAAACCAACGGGATATAAAACTGTTTTTGCATTTCATAGCCCACTGATAGTACAATTCGGATAGACGGTTTTCCCATTTGGCAGCGTCGGCGGCTACATCAACGTCCGTATGCTGCGCATTTCTGTATTCGGTTACGAAATCCATGAAATACGACAGAAAATATTTGTTCTTCGGCTCGTATTCATCGTTGATAAGATGGAAACATTCTTCCAATTCATCTTTGCCGATGTTTCCGCGCTCGTCAAACTTTGCTTCCTTATCCTTGAGGTAACGTAGCAAGTTTTGATTGTCGAACTTCATGTAGAACAAATCCATCAACTGCGCGTCATTAGCCGACAGTTGCGGACGAACTTCTTCCTTGAACTCGGCAACGCTGAACGTCAACTTGTTATCCTCTATCTCTATGTCGGGCAAGCCCGCTATTAAACAATAGTAATTCATTTTTGATTGATTATTGTCAATTGATTATTGATTATTGCAATATTCATTATACAATATACAATTTTCAATTAAAAATTAGTTTAACGAGTTGCGGACGGAGGAATTCCTTAAAGTATGCGGCAAATTCGGCTTCGCCAAACTGTACTTTATATCCCTTGTCGGCGGGCATGATTGCAAACGCGGTTGGTTTACCGCTTACTTGCTCAATCTGTACTCCCTTGCCCAGCAAGTCTTTTGCGCGAGCGGCAAAATATTGTGTAAGCGCTTTGGCGTCGGCTGTTTGGATAACAACGTTTTCTTTTGTTACCCAGTCGGTAGCCAGCGTGAGCATCAACTTTTGCAGCCACTCGTTGTTCACCGTTTCGCCTACGGCGGCGCTGACAACCTTATCAGTTACCAAACTTGCTATTTCGCTTTTGAGGGCTTCCACAGCACGACCGGCATAGAGCTGCAACTCGGACTGCGTGTTCCTGCTCAACTCTTCGGCAGACTTTTTGGCGTCTGCAACTATCTTTTCGGCTTCCTGTTGAGCTTTCTTCAACAAGGCAGCCTTTTCAGCTTCAGCGGCTTCCACTATTTTTTGCGCTTCAGCTTCTCCTTTTTCTACACCTTCACGGTATATCTTATCTGTTATTTCCTGAACCTTATTATCCATGATTTCAATGAATTATTATTGTTTTATACTGATTTATATCCGCATACTATTACGTCAATATTAAAACGCCGCAAGATAATACTTTTTTTTTATTTCTGAATGTTAAAAAATCTTAAAAAACACAAATTTACAATAAACCATCTGCATCTGTGGTGATTATCATTAACTTATCGCTTTTTGTCAAAACAATCTTGTCATTTGGAAGCAAATACTTGTTATCTTCACGCTTGACCATCATCACATGAGTATGTTTGGGCAGAGGTATATTCTTTAAACGGTTGCCCTTTTTAAGCCAATCATCTGTTATTTCAATTTCTGTCATTACACGTTTGATGTCTTCGTTAAATTCGACGTCAAAATCTTTAAACTCGATTGTATCCAATTCGTTCGACAGTTTCAGCAATTTTCCTACCTGTGTTAGCGATGTTCCCTGAATTAATAACGACATCAATGTTATAAAAAATACAACGTTGAAAATAAAGTGTGCCATTCCGTCTTCCAAGCCTGCCACTAACGGAAATATTGCAAAAAGTATTGGCACTGCGCCTTTCAGCCCTACCCACGAGATAAAAACCTTATCGCGCACAGGCGTTTTGCGAAAGGGCAACAACGAAATGAAAACACTCAACGGACGAGCGCCTATTATCATAAAAGCGCCGATAAAAATGCTAACCATGGCAACGGGCCATAACTCTTTCGGGTTTACAAGCAGCCCCAAAGTAAGAAACAAAATTATTTGGCTTATCCATGCCATACCATCGAAAACTCTTAATGACAGCCTTTTATGCGCAAATTTGGAATTTCCTATAACCAATCCGGCAAGATAGACCGCCAAAAAGCCGTTGCCTTTGATTAGGTCTGTGGCGGAGAAAATGAACATTCCGCAGGTAAACAGCAGTATAGGATACAAGGAATCGTTATCCAATTTGATTTTGTTGATAAGCCAAACTGCTGCCTTGCCAAGTCCAAAACCTGCGCCTACGCCAATCACGAACTGCAAGACAAATGATAAGACAGCCTGTCCGTAAGCGGCGGCTTCCTGTTGCCCTGATGTTATCAACTGAATCAAGACAACCGTCAGCATATAAGCCATAGGGTCGTTACTTCCGCTTTCGAGTTCGAGCATTGGTTTGAGGTTATTCTTCAAACTAACGCCTTTGCCACGCAAAATAGCAAATACCGAAGCTGAATCGGTTGACGACATTACCGAGGCAAGTAGCATCGCTTCGAGAAATCCAATAGAAACATTTGAAAACCAAAAGTTTACGGCATAATAAATAAAAATACCGGAAAAAAGCGCCGTCAGCAATACGCCTAACGTAGCCAAAATAGCTCCCTGTGCCGCAATAGGTTTGATATCGCTGTATCTTGTATCAAGCCCGCCCGAAAACAGAATGATACATAGAGCCACAGTGCCGATGGTCTGCGCTAAATCATAGTTCTCGAACTGTAGTCCTGCGCCCGAAGTACCAAAAACCATCCCCACGCCAAGGAAAAGCAATAAAACAGGCACGCCAAAACGTGTTCCGGCTTTGCTGGCAAAAAGACTGACAAAAAACAATACGGAACCTATAAGAAGTAAAGAATCAATATGTACGTCCATACATTATATAATGTATATTTTTTCATTTTTGCAAAGATAGTAATAAAAAACGAAAAATCCAAAAAAAAATGTTTTTTTTTGATTTTTTTTTCATTTTTTTCAAAAAATTGTAAAAAAAGTTCTATATTTGCGATGTTGAAAAATAATCATTAACCATATGAATAAAATATCATTTGACGATTTAGAAAATAAGGTATGCGTTCTCACGGGGGGCGCAGGAGTAATAGGAGCGAGCCTTGTTAGAGGCTTGGCTTCGGTGGAAGTGAAAACTGCCATAGTAGATTTGAACGAAGAAGCGGCTGTCAAATTAGCAGCCGAAGTCGAAGAAGAATACGGAGTGACGACTATTGGCGTTGCCGCCAATGTTTTGGACAAGGATTCTCTGATTGCCGCCAAAAAAGTAATTAACGGGAAGTTAGGAAAAATAGATTTCCTTATCAACGGAGCCGGAGGTAATTCGCCGTTGGCAACCACACAGTTGGAAGAGATGACGCCCGAAAACATGTCGCAGATAGAAAAGACTTTTTACGGTCTTAACATGGACGGTTTTCAAAAGGTATACGACCTCAACTTCAAAGGCACGCTGCTTCCCTCGATGGTGTTTACTACCGATATGCTCGAAGCGGGCAAGGGATGCGTAATTAATATCTCGTCTATGAACGCTTACAAGCCGTTGACAAAGATACCGGCATATTCGGCAGCCAAAGCGTCTATCAACAACTTTACAGAATGGTTGGCAGTACATTTGGCGAAAACGGGAATACGCGTGAACGCCGTTGCCCCCGGATTCTTTCTCACCAACCAAAAACGCTTCCTATTGACCGACGAAAAA
>Ga0099364_10012637_pt1 | contig 11365 bp, 12 predicted proteins | sample TergutTh196P3_FD_73070 | JGI IMG/M metagenome (GOLD analysis project Ga0099364, IMG submission 73070) | Microcerotermes parvus P3 segment gut microbial communities from Pointe-Noire, Republic of the Congo - Th196 P3 | ecosystem: Host-associated > Arthropoda: Insects > Digestive system > Gut ...
GACATTCGTTCAAGCTCGTCAATCCCTGTTAGATTTATACCTAAACGGTGCATTTGATCGCCAGCGTAAAAATCTTTATAAAGCGTAAACGCATTACCCCACGGCTGATAGTAACTTAATTCGCCTCTAATACCGTCATGGTATGCTTCTTGTGCTGTTACATTCAGTCTTTGGGGGAGAAAAAGCATCCATTGAGCATCACGGAAATTTCTTGGTTCTAGTTCCAGCGGTAACTGATTATATAACTCTCTGGCGGCAACTGTATCGTATAATTGAAATGTCGCTGTGCGTCCTTGTGAGCTTATTCTAATAACCATGTCCGATAAAGTTAGACCTCGTTCTTTTGCTTGGTCTGGCACAACCATTTGTGCTTCTGCCCTTCCGGCACAGCTTGTGAAGGAAATTACAAAGGCAAGAAAAAATACCGCCGTTTTTACCATTGGAAAAATTTGTTTGTTCTTCATGTTTATTATCCTCTATGCTATTTTCAGTCAGGCAATATTTCATTAACTGCGGCTATTGCATTTAGTGTTCGCGGCATTCCCATAAATGCCATACACTGTGTTACAGCGGCAATGATTTCTTCTTTGCTCCAGCCTAACAGGGAACATCCTCTTATGTGAAACCTCATTTGAGGTTCAGCGCCAAAATTAGCCAGAATAACAAATGTCAATAATTGCCTTGTTTTCCGATCAAGACCGCTTCTTGTATAGAAGTCCCCAAAACAATACTCAGATAAAAATGGCATGATATGTCCGTCTGGAGCAGTTGAATCAAAATGAGTCATTCCATACATTTCAGTCTGTACTCTGCGCCCTGCTTCCAATCTTTCATTGTCTGCTATTTGCCGTTGGTTCTCCAGCGGTAAAGAAATATTGTTATTTATAAATACTTCATTGGCTGCCGCAATCCCATCATAAGCTCTGGCAATGCCTATATATGGTACACATTGATAAATGGCTTCCATGATCTCAACAGGAGTTAATCCGACATTCAACGCTCCCTGTACATTATTTTTTAATAATTCCCATGACTGGTGGGTTGTGAGTGCAGCCAATGTGATAAGCGCCCGTAATTTGTTGTCCAGTTTGTCGCTTTGGTTATAGATGTCTCCATATATGAAGTTGTTCATAATATCTGCGAGTTCCGGGTTCGTACTATTCAGCGGAATTTCCATATCGCCAAATATTTCCTGATATGTTGCCTGAGCGCGTCTGGTGCGTTCAGTCTGTTCTATTGGTTGCCATGTTGTACCTGATGGGGAACTGGCTTGAGTACAGCCGATAAAAGACATTACAACGACAAATAAGAGACCGAGGGTCAGCTTTGCCGTTACTGTCAAGAAAATTTTGTTTCTTTTCATAAAAAACCACCTAAATATTGAATGATATATTAAGCCTAATACTTGGAGCTAACTCCAAGTCAAGGGGTTTTTAACATTTTTTCCTTTTTTTTCTCTGATTTCTTAACATCTTCGTAACACCCAAAATCGGCGGTGGCAAGTAACAACCAAAATGATAAATCTTCAAATGGGTTTTGTGCCGCTTGCTTTTTTTTCATGTTTTTTCTGTTTCTTGTTCTTTTCACAACTTTTGGCTCCATGTTCTTTTAGTGATACCATTTTCGTCTTACACTAATTCAATGCCGATGTTGCCTTTTTCCTTTTTTGAAACCTAAGTACTGGGGTTTGTTCACAGCTTGTAATAACAAACAAAAGCATTATGCCTACTCCAAGTCAAGGGGTTTATTAAAATTCAAGAAATCCATGAGTATATTTATTACGCCCCCTTTGTTTGGATATATACAGCATTTCATCCGCTTTTTTGATGTAATCGTTTCCTTTTTGTGAATGTTTGACTTTACCAGTTACTATTCCAATGGAAATAGTGACGTAATCCGCAATATCGCTTTTATTATGCGGAATATTATAATTCCGTATATTTTCAAGTAATTTTTCCGCGATTATACACGCGCCATTTTCGTCTGTGTACGGCAAGACAATAGTAAATTCTTCACCACCGTATCTAGTAACAAAATCTGCATCCCTTATGATACTTATTGATAAGATACGTGCGATACTTTTAAGACAATTATCTCCTTCGCCGTGACCGTATGTGTCGTTGTATAACTTAAATCGGTCTATGTCTATCATCATCAAGCTGAGAGTGCCGCTTGAACGAGAAAGGGATTTTATCAAAAGTTTCAATTCTTCATCTAAATAACGTCTATTGTAAATGCCTGTTAGCGCATCATAATATGCTTCCTTTGCTTTTTTTTCCAATTCTTTGATGTTACGCAAATCATATATATACACTAAACCAATATATTTATTTCCCTGTTTTATGCGCGTTGTCGTGATTTCACAAGGAATAGATTCTCCGGAGCGTGTACAATGCACCCATTCTTTTTGGATAGTTTCGCCGTTTATAACCCGTCTCATATTATCAAGTGTCTTGTCGCGGGAGTTTGAGCCATCGGGCTGGAATTCAGGCGATAGGGTTAGAACATTATCAAGATAATATTCTTTTGTAACGCCGTGCATTTTCAAAACAGCATCGTTACAGTCAACAAAATTTAGTTTGTCATCCCATACAGTCAAGCCAATTGGTGCAGCTTTAAACATTTTTCTCTGAAATTCATTAACAGCAGAAAATTCAGCAGCCTGTTTTGTTAGGATTTTTCTTTTTCTTATATTCAGCACTAACAAAAAAGAGATAATAACAAAACCGACAAAAAACACGACTGATAAGTAGGTAAAATAAATAGTGTATTCATTGGTTATCTGTTCCAATACTACAAGTATTCTTTTCATCATTATAACCCTAAACTTTCTGCCATAGGAATATTACTTAAAATAAAAACTTCAGGACGATATTCAAAGTGCATTGTATCGAAGTGAGGCCATTTTCCACCCCAAATAAAACCATAGGATTCAAATGCTTGGATTACTTCATTTGGCGGTTGGTAACGGCTGGAATAAGGGACATTCCACCATTCAGGAGTGTGTTGGGATGTCCACACCCAGTAAGTTTGCAATCCGCCTAAGTTTTTTGGAAGTATATCAATGGCAAGACCGTAAGAATGAAAACTGCGGTTTACAGAAGATGCAATGTCGCGCCAACCCCATCCGTCAACAGTTCCAATAGATTCAATCCAATTACTTACTGAGGTATTGGTTACGGCTTCTCTCAGAATTCTATCATTTACAAAGCTCAGTTTATCCACAATTCCCATATGAATATTTAATCTATGTCCTAAAAAAGAAATTGTTTTCAGTTGTTCATAGGCTTCTTGCCGATTATGGCTCTGCCATAAGGTGTCAAAAAAATAAGTAGGTCGTCCGATAACTTGCCGACTTCCGCTGTAAAATCGTTCTGTCATTTCCCGCATTCGTTCAGCGTATTCCGGTGAAGGGGGAGTCCATTCGGGCTGCTCCTTTGGATAGTTATAGAAAATAAGTCCAGTATATTCAGATACCCGATTCCTGTGTTCTTCAGGGAGTATTCTACCTTCGGCATAATAGTACCATGTTCCATCTAAGAGAAATGCCCAGTCTCCGTCCCGAAATTCCGCAGGGCTAACACGATCCTGATAAGCTCTAGAGATAGCTTTCATCACCATTTCTGCACGGCTAGGAATTTGAGTTTGTTCCGAAGTGGTATCTACAGAAATTAATCTGCTACTTTCTTCTTCAGAAAAAACCGAAACCAGTGTATGATTACTTCTGCCAATGTAAAATGCTAAAGCAGAAATAATAAGTATTGCGGTAATAAATATTTTTTTCATTTTAATTGTTACAAAAAGTATCTGACACCATTTTACAAGAAATAAGAATACTTGCTCATGTGCCAGATACAACTCCGTTATCTATTTATCAGTCCTTAATCCAATTTATGTAAAGACCTGATAATAAAGGCAAACACGCAATTTGAATAAGAACTACGGCTAAACCGGGAACCCAAATTCGCTGAATAAACTCAAAAACAGAAACATCTAAACGACCGAATACTGCAAAAAGGGCTAAATAAACAACTCTCCCTGCAATCAAGCTGATAGCCAGTGAACCAAATGCTGATATTTTTTGTTTTAGCAGTCCTGTAACTAAACCATAAACTGCTAATTCCGGTATCATCAAAGGCAAATTCATCGGCACAGGCATTCCACTGATCAAAAAAGAAACAATGGGTATTGAAGCGCCTATAATCATTCCCGAAATTGGTCCGTAAGTTAAACCAGCAAATAATATCATCCAGTGCATAGGTTGAGCAACCAGATAATTCAATCCCAACCTATGAGTAATAGTCGGGAGAACCAAAGCAACCGTCAGGAACAAACACTGTCCTAAAATTGCTTTTTTTGTTTTCATTGATATTTGCGAATAAGCAATATCGTTAATTAAAGCTGTTGTTACCATAAGTAACTCCTTAAAAAAAAATTCTTGATAAGACAAACAAAATAGCTTCTGATAACATCAATATCTATTTTGTTATTTTTTTCGTATCACCTCCTGTTTTCTTGTTTCGATCATCTTACAGTCTTATCAATTCATACGTTCTGCTTCCCACACCTAAGTTTGCAGCGTGATCAATGGTCAAAAGCCCGTTTCTGGATTCAATGCGTTCAATGAGGTCTCTGCTGTCTGGAGCCGCATACACAAGGTCTACGCTGGCTTGATCAAGCGCAACAGGGTCAAGGGACGCAAGTATGCCAATGTCAGCCATAGTCGGATCAGCCGGATTGCCGTCACAATCGCAGTCAACGGAAAGATGGTTCAACACATTGATATAGAGGATTCTTCCTTCAACCTGATCAACAATCGACTTTGCGGCTTCAGCCATTGATTCCAGAAATGCGTTTTGCTCGGCAGCCATCCAGCTAGTCCTGCTGCTCCCTGCGGTGTGTAACCACAGTTTACCCGCCGCCGATGCGTAGCCTATGGATATGTTTTTAAGAGCGCCCCCGAAACCGCCCATTGCATGACCTTTGAAATGGGAAAGCACGATGTGAAAATCAAACTCATTGAAACGTGCGCCCACAAAGTTTTCCGTAAGGTGTCTCCCTCCGGTAACAGGGAAACTGATATCTGCACTTTCGTCCAGTATCACGACCGGCGCAATGGAGGTAAAACCGTGGTCTCTGGCTACCTGCATGTGCATAGCGGTACTTGCCCGTCTCCCGCCGTAGGCGGTGTTTGTTTCAACAATGGTTCCATTCACTCTTTGAACAAGACCCCCGATAAGCTCCGGCCTAAGGTAATGTGGGTTGCCGGGCTCTCCGGTATGTACTTTGACAGCCACATTACCGCTTGGTGATAATCCCAATGCCTCATAAACAGCCATGATACCCGCCGGGCTTATATCGCTGGTAAAATAAACCCTTGAGTTGCCGTTTTGCGGGGGAGCTATGGGTTCCGCTGCTGCCCCTGCGGCTTGATTTTGGGGAGTCGTCTGTGCTCCAGCCCTGCCGGCACAGCCAGCAAAGGACATTAAAACGACGAATGAAAGCCCTAATGCCAATAGCGGCATTACCGATAAAAAACGTTTGTTGTTATTCATATAAAACCTCTCAATGGTGAATGTTAATTTAAGCCTAATCTTTGGAGTTAACTCCAAGTCAAGTGGGTTTTTGGCTTTTTTTCACGAATATTAGGTTTTTCGGAAAAGTAATAATCGGCTTCCAGAATGCCTCCATTTTTATCTCACTCGCATGAGCAAGTTAATAAAATTATTCCCCGGATAGATTGCCGCTGCCAGTTCACGCCAGATTTGTGCTTGTTGATTATTCCCCTGCTTTAGACAAGCAACTTCAAGTAATAAATACAGACCAAACAAATCTTCTTTATCCAAAGCCAAATAGTTCTGCCTAAGAATATCTTCAAGTATTGCCACTCCTCTTTGTAAATTAGCGACAGGCCACGGAGAGACAATGTATTTAGATGCGATTAAATGCATTGCCATCAAGTTATTTGGATCGAGTTCAAGAGCTTTTCTTGCGTTTTCTTCTATTCGTCCTATATTTCTTAAGCCGTATGAACGTCTTACTTCGCACAAAAATGAAATATTTGTTCCCAAGAGTTGGTAGCCTTCTGATGTAGGGCGTATTGCAATAGATTCCTCTGCCCATGCAATGCCTTGTTCAAAATATGTTGCCGCTTCACTGTCTCTACCTACAGATTTTAATGTAATGCCCATAAGGTATTCGCAGCGTGAAAGGGCTAGGTATTTTCTGTTTCCGCTTAATGACCTTTCAATATCTTGTTTTGCAACTGTATACAAACGCATTGTTTCTGATATGCTTACGTTTTGCATATAAACAGTATCGCGAAAAGAATTAAATGATGCGGTAGGGACACGAGCATACAAAGCCATCGGCAGAGACAGTAAAATACTAAAAAAAGCAATTACGGTTAGTTTTATTGATTTCATAAAATCCTCCAAAATGTGTTTAACCTAACAAACAATCAAGTTATGCCTTAAATATAGGCGGCCGATATTATGTGCTGTTAAGAAGTTGTTAAGGTATTGTTAATTCTCTTTATGGCAGCAAGAAATTCAGGCTACATAAGCTTCCAGCTTGTTCTTGCGGCTGGAGAGTTGTAGGCGCTTCAGCGCTTTTTGTTCAATATGTTGAACCCTTTCCTTGCTAAGACCGTAGCGGACGCTCATTTCCATGATGGATAGAGGCTTTTGATTTTCCAGCCCGTAACGGCAGCGGATAATATCTGCTTCCATACTATCAAGGGTAGCAAGCAACTCGCCGATGCTGATTTCCAGAGATTTGTTCATAAGCTCCTGATCGGGTGTGTTAAAGCGAATATCCTCGATAAAATCACTTAGAGGCGAATCGCCATCTTCGGTATTAATGTGTTTATCCAGTGAAACAATCTCCATTTGGACAATATCATTGGAACGATTATCCGGCAGGCGGATAAGCCTTGATTTTTCACTTAGAGCTTTGAGTATGAACTGGCGTATCCACCACACAGCATAGGTTATGAAACGGCAATCTTTATTAGGATCAAATTTTTCTACAGCATACACTAAACCAATATTACCCTCGCCAATAAGGTCGATTAGCGGGATTCCGTTTCCCTGATACTTTTTAGCCACATTAACGACAAAACGCAGGTTACCGTTCACCAACTTGTTACGGGCGGCGGTATTGCCTTGTGCAGCGGCATGGGCAAGTTTATTTTCTTCCTCATTGCTCAAGATAGGAATACAGCTCATTTCTTTAAGGTACATAGCAAGAACATTCTCATCATTGTTTACTGTAAAAATCTTTTTTTCTTTCATAGTTGTTATCCTTATATTTTACATTATTGAGTGCTGGTATTATGCGCTGTTAAGAAGTTGTTAAGGAATTATTAAATCGCGCAATTTCTGCCTAAAAAAAGGCTGCCAAATAATATATTTGACAGCCCTTCCAAACAACCATTTTTTCACCTACGGTTCTGCTCTGTGAACAGGTGAATATCTTTCCCGTATCTCGGCACTAAGAGCCATACTGCTTTCTGCAGGGTTTTCAGGAACAACATTATCCTCGGTAGGCCTGTTACCGGTTGGAATACTATCCGCTGACCAGCCTCTTGGTATCAAAATGTTGTTGACGAAAGTGTTTTCAATCGCCTGGTACCCGGAAACAACACTATTTTCGATTGCCTTGTAGCCGGAAACAACACTGCTTTCTATTACCCTGTAGACTCTGACAAAGAAATTTTCTTTGACAGGGGCTGGTGCATTTTGCTCTGGTTCGTCAGAGAACGCTGAACCACCGACTGCTAATACCAAGATTAGTCCTAATAAAATTGCTTTTCCGTTTTTCATAAAAACCCTCCAAAAATATAATGAACCTGAAATATATCAAGTTATACTTTTAATATAGGCAGCCGATATTATACGTTGTTAAGAAGGTGTTAAGGAATTGTTAAATCGAAAGAATACTGTTTACCTTAAAATCGTACTGACATCTTGATTGTCAGGGAATCTAAGACAAGAGCATTAGAATCATTTTTGCTGAACATATTGATGTTTATTGATAGAGAACTATTTTGATGGATAAATGCGATTTGAGGCTCTAATTGCTTGCAAAATAAAAATGTGCCTGACCCCTTATATATTCCAGGATATGTTGTAACAAGAGGCAATAACAGATTTATTTTTATATCATTGGCAAATTCCCATGAATATTCAAAGGTATATGAAAAACCTATGTCCGGCCCGACAAACAAGAAGAGATCCATGGATTTATTTTTAATTGGCAGGCTAATTCCGTATCCTGTTCCATTTTCAAATCATAATGACTCTATTGTATCGAAACAGGTTTTGAAAAATGACGAACCCTGCGCAAAAACAGGCACGGAGAAAAATAGAATAACAGCCAGCATACAGATGGTCTTTTTCAATGATAACTCCTTATCAACAGCAGGTGCTTTGAATATAGGAGGCCGGTATTATGCGCTGTTAAGGAGTTGTTAAGGGATTATTAAATCGTATAGTTACATTTTGAGACAAACGGTAAAAGTTGCGCCTTGTTCCGGCTGGCTTTCTACGGTAATGGTTCCGCCCAGAAGCTCTATAGTCCGTTTTGCCAGCGCAAGGCCGAGGCCGTTCCCCTCTTGGGAATGGGAACTATCCCCTTGATAAAACTTGTCAAACACTCGCTTTTGAGTATCTTCGTCCATACCGCAGCCGGTGTCGCTTACAGAGACTTGAGCGTATCCGTTAATTGCTTTCAGGTTTACAGAGATATTACCGCCAGGATTCGTAAATTTAAGGGCATTGGACAGGAGGTTATTCCACACGATTTCCAGCATATTTTCATCATAGGAAACGGTAATTTCGTCAAAATCTGCCTCAAAGACGATGTTTTTTCGTACCCAAAGGTCTTCAAAAGTAACGGCACAGCGGCGTATTTGCTCGCCCAAGTCAAATGGGTGCGCTGCGGGAAGAATTCCCTGATTTTCCAGTTTGTTCAATTTCAAGATATTGCTTACCAGCAGTGATAATTTTTGAGATGCCTCTACAATGGTCTTGCTGTACTCGTTGCGTTCATCGGCGCTTAGTGTATCGCTTTGCAATGCGGCGGCGTAACTCTGGATAATTGCAAGGGGCGTTTTTATTTCATGGGAAACATTGGCGATAAAATCATTTTGTAGAATTTCAACATTTTGGAGTTCTTGAGTCATGGTATTGAAGTCATCGAACATTACTTCAACATGGTCTTTCTTGCCGTCTTTTCTTAAGGGTGGAATGCGGACGGAAAAATCCCCTTTGGCAACTTTATGTACCGCTGCGCTGATTTTCTTCATGGGGCGGCTCCATGAGGTTTGACGAAATAATGCCAAAAGCCCGGTGATAAATGCCGCTATAATCAGAACATAGGTCATGAGAAAATTGATTACAAAACGGATATTCGTATCCAGCAACCCTCGCGCATAAAATACCTGATATAACCACATATGAAAACCATTGAACGCCGCCACCATAACAAATATGAGCAAAAAATCCCTAATCGACATATAATGAGTATTGATTCTTGGGTCTTTCTTCATTTCTGCTTTTCTGGTTTTTGCTAAATAAAGGGAAATGGCGATAGTCCCCAGTATAATCGCCGCCATTATCACTATATGAATCATCGCAATACCGCCTTGTAGCCCAAACCGTGAACGGTGACGATTTCAAAATCATCGCAAGCAGAGAATTTTTCCCTAAGTTTGGTTATATACACATCAACCGAACGCGGCGTGGTTCCGGTTTCCAGCCCCCAGAATTCGTCCATAAGCTGAATACGGGTGAATGTTTTTTTGGGATATGAAAGGAGTTTGTATAAAACCTGAAATTCCTTGACGGTAAGGTGGATTTCCTGTTCATCAATATAAGCGGTCGTTTCATCGGCATTGAGCGTAAGGCTGCCGACCGTCAGTTTTTTTTCATTGGCAATATTTGCCCGGCGAAGCAGCGCCCCGACACGTAATAACAGTTCATCCATATCAACAGGTTTTACCATGTAATCGTCTATGCCGAGGCGGAACCCTTTTTCTTTTGCAGACAGGTCATCGCGGGAACTCATAAATAAAATCGGTATGGTTTTATCCTGTTCTCTGACCAGAGACGCCAGCTTAAAACCATCTATTCCGGGCATCATTATGTCCGAAATAATGAGGTCAATTTTTATGTCTATCATTGTATCAAATGCTTCATTTGCTGATGTGCAGCCGACTGCTTTATACCCGTTCTGTTTCAGATAAGCGCAGACGATCTTGTTGAGTTTTGCGTCATCTTCTACGACTAAAATAGTTATCATAGGTTTCCATCCTCTTTCTTCAATGCTGGTCTTTAATTGTTATACCATGTTAAGAAATTGTTAAGAAGATGTTAAAAATGGCGATACAATAGCGGCATTACCGAAAATTATTGAGTACCTGTAAAAAATTCCTGATATTTTCGCAAAAGTCGTATAAAGTCCATTCCTCATTTCTCCGTGTCCCCCTCATCCCTTGCGCTCCACGCGGAATAAATAATGACATTTGTCATGGATTTACAGTAATTTTGCCTGTAATACAAGCGTCATACCACTTTTTGCCTTAATAGTCTGTATAACCCCCATTAATTATTGGGGTGACAGGAGGCAAAACTTGAAAACAAATAAAACATATAAAAGCAGTGTATTCTCTCTGCTTTTTAATGACCCGGACATCCTAAGGGAACTGTACTGCGCCCTAAAAGGAGTAACCCTGCCAGATGATATACCCATCATCATCAATACACTTGAAGATGTCTTGTTCAAAGATAAGGTCAACGACATATCATTTGAAATTGGCGGTAGATTGGTTGTTCTAATAGAACACCAATCTACCATAAATCCTAACATGGCTCTACGATTATTAATGTATATTGCCAGGGTATATGAAAAAATTATTGATGACAGAAGTATTTATTCATCAAAGAAGATATCCATTCTTCAGCCTGATTTTTTTGTACTATACAATGGAATTGCCCCTTATCCAGATAAGGAAGTCTTAAAGCTTTCTGATATGTTCAAAAACATGGAAGATCTGGGATTGGAAAGAACAAGCCCTGTCCTGGAACTGATAGTTACAGTATTTAACATAAACGAAGGGAAGAACGAAGCAATATTAAGAAGATGTGCGCTTCTTGCCCAATACAGCGCATTTACAGGTAAAGTGCGTGAATTGGAGAGAGATGGTTACAAACGCCAGGAAGCGATTAAAAAGGCTGTAATTTACTGTAGAAACCATGATATACTTAGGGAGCCATTAGAGAAGCAGGGTTCGGAGGTTTTAAATATGTTGATGACCGAATGGAACTTGGACGATGCAAAACAAGTCTGGTACGAAGAAGGC
>Ga0099364_10008449_pt2 | contig 11364 bp, 14 predicted proteins | sample TergutTh196P3_FD_73070 | JGI IMG/M metagenome (GOLD analysis project Ga0099364, IMG submission 73070) | Microcerotermes parvus P3 segment gut microbial communities from Pointe-Noire, Republic of the Congo - Th196 P3 | ecosystem: Host-associated > Arthropoda: Insects > Digestive system > Gut ...
ACCCTCCCCCTCTGCCAGTCTGTAACGAACCCCACGATCAAGCAAAACATTCACCGCCGCAGCCTGTACCCTATTCGTTTCCATAATCTAATAATTGAATAATTTTTAAATTCTTTCTTTCCCCCCTCTCTTTTGGAGAGGGGCCGGGGGTGAGGTCTACGGTTCCCCAAGCCTAAACGGAGGTTCGCCCACTTTTTCCGGCGTCAACTTCCGACACTTGATATCAATCTGAAAGATTTGTCCTGTGCTGTCATAGTTCACCTTGCCGGTTACTTTTGTGCGGGGATAGATAAACGGCTTGCCATCTTTCGGTTTTATCTTCAGCGATTTCTCAACAGTTGGCGACTGTGGGGGAGCCTGCCATTGTCCGTTCACTTCTGTTCCGCCGAACAGCGCGATCATAATATCCGTATCCCAGTCTACCATCGACCACGAGATGTCAAGCGCCCCTTTAGTCGTCACGGTCTGCATAATCGGATCATCCTGTTCTTCGACATTAATGTCCTGAGTCTGGTCGTCAGCCGCATTAAACGCAAGCGTCCCCTTACGTGTACGGCCAAGCGCATCAAACGTAGTAGCACATCCGCCATCCGATTCAATATCGCCAAACTCTATCGCAAAAATTCCTGTACACAACATAATATTTAACTGTTAATTGCTGTTAATTAAATGTATACACCTCAACTTCAACGCCTTTCGGCAGTCTGTTAAGATTATCCTCAGAGGTCGCCCAACGCCTTCCGTCAACCGTCCCCCACACCGTTTTCACTTTGTAGTTCTTCGCAATCTGCGCAGCCTTCTCAGCATACGCCTTTCCCGCTTTCGCCTCCGGCTTCTGTCCGTCTTTCGTTTCCACGATCGGCTCCTGTTCCGGCGCCTGTTCTGCATCCGTCCCATTCTGTCGCACCTGTCCTTCCTGTCCCTTTTCCAGGTCCAAATCCTGACCCTGCAACTGCTTTTCTTCCGTCTCCGGATTTTTTACTGTCTTTGCCATATCAAATAATTTTTAAATGTTCATGCCCGATTAAAGGCCGTAATACACAATATCTTCCCCGAACACAATGTTCGTGTCAACCTTCATCAACATCTTGAAGAAATACTTTTCACCCGCATTCGTCAGTTTGTCTATCATTACCACTTCGTCATCGTCCGAATAGTCAACGCCCATCCAGAAGTTCGAGTCAGCCCCTGTCGATGTAGCAGCCGCAACCACCACATCCTTTGGCCACGCGACTAAAGGAACAATTCGAATACCTTTATACCTCTCAGGATTCCGGTCGGTATAATTCACGCCCTTGTACTCACGATTAGTCAATGCCTGATCGTAATGATCGGCGTCCTCCACAGACATGAAAATTTTCAGGTTTGGACTCTTGCGTATGGATTTGGGAATTGCCACACGTACTGATTCCAGTACGTCAAACACATTTGCATCCGTGATCGGAGCCGGCGTCATGGCCGACTGAATGACAGCCGTATCGTCTGTAATCCGTTTCAGAATACCGTCGAAGAAGTCGCGCGCTCCGGTACCGGATACGCAGTTAAGAATCAAGTCGCCCAGTTCAAAATCCACAACCTTTGCCATTTCAGCAAGCAGCTGAGTTTGAACAGCCGGGTCCAACTCCCTGAAAACAAGGTTGCCGGTCGGCTGAAACGGACGCCAGATATGTTCAAACACACGCGGATTAAACGTCGTGAAAGCCATCATGTCTTTCGGTTCCAGGTATTTTTCATCTATGTCGAAATTGCCTTTTGCATCCGATTCAATTGGCTGTTCAATCCGTTTCTGCAACATCTGCCCCGCTTTCAGGCGCGGAATAGCAAATTTCTTTTTCACATTGGGCTGCATACGGATATGTCCGCCTGCAACCACCTCATTGCCAGTCGTCGCCCTTACAAGCAACTGCTCAAGCACTTCACCCGCATAAGCGGTCGTAATGTTCACTGCCATAATTTTTTATTTTTAAATAACTGATTAATTTTTTCGTAATCATCTTACGCTCTTTTCAATCTCCTCCTGACGTTTCGTCCATGCCGAACCCGGCTGCACCGGGACTTCACCCCTGCTCAATTGCTCCTTCGCCGATTTGGGAACCGGTATGGCAGCAAGCGCACATTTCGCGCCATCGTGATCTTTCTCGAAGAAACTCAGCCACGAAGCCCGCGCACTGTGTTTTTCGTCATCATTCACCCGACCATCTTTGATAGCCGCATCCGTCAGCGTTTCCGCCTCCGATTTCCGTTCCGCAGCAAGCTGCGCATCCCTGGCGTCCTTCTCAGCCTTCAGCGCATCACGCTCGCCGATAATCGCCGTCACCGAAGCCACAATGTCCTTTTCCGCAGCGCCTTCAGCCAATTTCAATAATTTAATTACTTCATTCATATTCAAAATATTAATAGTGTCAGTATCTTTTTCCATACTTACTTCCCCCCTCTCTTTCGGAGAGGGGTCGGGGGTGAGGTGTAATTTTTTAACCGGACAGTCCCCTTCGCTCCCTTCCGAAAAAGTCAGCAGATTATCATCCCTGTCATAAAATGCAAGCGCATTCTCATTCCTGCCGATATCACAAATAGAAGCCTCAATCAGTTTCCATTTCGTAATCGTTTCACGCGTCTGCCCCGGTTTCAGGTATTTTGGATCAGAAGAGGTCTCAATCACCCTGATGCCAACGCTCGCCATCCGGATAAATCCACCGTCCACTTTATTTTTGATTTTCACCGCAAAAGGATCATTCTCATCAAAAACAGGCTCGGCAACCAGCTGTCCCGATTCCGTTTTCATCACATTGTCCCACCGTCCAATTGGCAACACTTCATCTTCCGTGCCTTTCCATACCCGGAGATGTGACCAGAGCATGATCGGATTTTTCCGAAACTGCTTCAAATCCCCGCCGTCCGTTTTCAGCCAGAACCCGGAAGAGTTCAAACTCTCATCCGTCAGTACAAAATTTTTCTTCTTTTCTTCAGCCATTTTATTAAATGTTTTTTCCCTTTTCCCCTCCCCTCTCTTTCGGAGAGGGGCCGGGGGTGAGGTTTAAGCGTGCAAAATAAAAGCACAGCACACCAAACCTCCAAAAATCAGTGCCATGCGGCACTGATTAGCGCCACGCGGCACTGATTTTCCTTTTTTTTCTTCTCAAATACTACTTTTGCACGCAATAATCAGTTATTCAATTATTCAATCATTCAGTTATTCGACTATGGCAACAAAAGCAGAAAAAGGACAGAAAAAGGAGTGGGCAAAGTTGCTTTACATCCGCGAAAATTTGACACAAAAAGAAATCGCGCAAAAAGTAGGATCAAGCCATATCACTGTCGGTAAATGGGTCAAAAAAGAAGGCTGGGACAAACTTCGCCAGTCGATGCTGATAACCCGCGAAACACAGTTAAATCGCCTGTACATGCAACTTGACGAATTGAACACAGCCATCATGGGGCGCGAAGAGGGCAAACGTTTCCCCGACTACAAAGAAGCCGACTCCATCAGCAAACTCACAAACGCCATCAAAACAATGGAATCCGATGCCAGCATCGCCGACATTGTCGAAGTCGCAAAGCGGCTGCTCAACTGGCTCCGCCCAATCAGCCCCGACAAAACAGTCGAAGTCGCCCGCATCTTCGACGACTTCATCAAGGACATCCTCAAACGCTAACCCCTAACGTAGGGGCGGGGCTCGCCCCCGCCCAATAAAGTTAAAATGAAATCAACAGATTTACAAGCCAAAAAAAGTTGGGACAGCTTTTACACCAGCCTCATAGCCGAAGCCGCCGCCGACAAATCCGAATCCGAAACAGCTAAACGGAAACGTATCGCCCGCCTCGAATCCGATTTCGAAGAATGGAAAAAATATTATTTCCCCAAATACTGTTTCGCCCCCTCAGCATCATTCCATCGCCGCGCATCCCGCCGCATACTGAACAATCCGGAATGGTACGAATCCCGCGTCTGGGCACGCGAACTCGCAAAGGACGCCCTCTGCATGATGGAAACCCTGTACCAAACACTGACAGGGATTAAAAAGAACATCCTCCTTATCTCAAACAGCTACGACAAAGCAACAGAATTAATAACCCCCTATAAAATCAACCTTGAAAAAAACGAACGCATCATCAACGACTACGGCATACAGCAAATGCCGGGCAGTTGGACAGCCGGTGATTTCGCAACCACGCAGGGCGTTTCGTTTCTTGCCATTGGCGCCGAACAGTCTCCCCGCGGAACGCGCAACGAAGAAGTACGCCCCGACAAGGTAATCATTTCCGACATTGATACCGATTCCGACGTCCGCAATCCGGAGATAATCAACAAACGCTGGCAGTGGTTTGAAAAAGCCGTTTTCCCAACCCGTTCCGTCTCAAAAGACTTTCAGATTATTTTTCTCGGCAACCTGATGGCTAAAGACTGCTGTGTCGCCCGCGCAATAAAAATGGCCGACAAGGTCGACATGGTAAACCTCGAAGACGCCGAAGGAAACAGTACCTGGCCCGAAAAGAACACGCAGGAAAACATCGCCCGCATCCGCAGCAAAATAAGCACAGCCGCCTATCAGGCAGAGTACATGAACAATCCCCTCACCGAAGGCAGCGTATTCAAAGAAATAAAGTGGGGAAAAATCCCGCCCCTGAACCGTTTCCCCTTCCTGGTAGATTATGCCGATCCCTCACCGTCAAACAACGTCAAGGCAAAGGCAAACAGTTACAAAGCCAATTTCCTTGTAGGCATCCTCGAAGGCAAAGTATACGTCATCGACGGATATTTAGACCGCGAGACAAACGAAGAATTTGTCAACTGGTTTTATTACATCGACAAACGGGTCGCCGGCAAAACATCCGTTTATTACCTGTTAGAAAACAACAAATTTCAGGATCCGTTTTACGATCAGGTCATCCGTCCGTTGATTAATAAAAAATCCCTCACCGAGGGAAAGATAATCCCTATTGCGCCCGATCCGCGCATCAAACCCGACAAATTCTCCCGAATCGCCAACCTCGAACCTTTATGCCGCGAGGGTATCCTGATCTTCAACGAGAACGAAAAGGAAAACCCCCACATGAAACGTCTCGAAGAGCAATTCCTCTTAGTCGAACCCAAACTCTCAGCCCCCGCCGACGGCCCCGACTGCGTAGAAGGCGCCTACTGGATCGCCAACGCCAAAACCCAGTCCCTGGCAGTATCACAAGTATGGGTACCCAAAATCAACCACCGCAACCCCAAACGCATGAAATAATTATCAATTGTCAATTATCAATTATCAATTAAATAAGTTATGATCTCAAACAAAGAACTTTACACCCACCTCTACCCTGAATCGGTAGAAGCCATCTCAGGCGACAATGAAAGATTTTTGACCGCCGCCATCAAAGGCGCCATCGTACAGGCAAAGGGCTATCTGCACAAATACGACATCAAAAAAGTATTTGCCGCCAAAGGCAGCAACCGCGACGATTTCCTTGTGATCATCATCAAAGACATCGCCGTCTGGCACTACATCAACATCGCCAACCCCAACATCGACTTTTCAATCAGAGAAAAACGATACAACGACGCCGTCTCATGGCTCAAAGGAGTCCAAAAAGGCGACATCATCCCCGACTTCCCGCTCCCCGAAGACGCCGAAGGCAACGAGCGTAACACCACCGGTTTCCGCATCGGCAGCAACCCCAAACGTGGCAACTACATCCTATAGTCCCTATAGTCCCAAAAGTCCCAAAAGTCTCTAACAATTAATTAATAAAGCAATGGCAAAACAACAGCAACCCCCAAAAGACGACAAGCCCGTCCTCTACCAGACCCTGATCGTCAAAACAGCCAAAGTCGAAGCCTCCAGCATCGACGCCTGGCAGCAGGCAGTAAACAGCGCCAAACGCGGCGAGCGTACAAAACTCTACAATCTCTACGAGAACATCCTCGCCGACAGCATCCTTTCAAGCGCCCTCGAAAAACGTGTCAACGCTATCACAAACGCCGAACTCGCTTTTATCAGCGACGGCAAAAACGTCGAAGAAATCGACAACCTCATCGACACAACCGAATTTGAGGAGTTACTGAAAGAGATCGTCCTCTCAAAAGCCTACGGCAAAAGCGTAATCGAAATCATGTTCAACCCTGAGTTCAACATCTTTTCATACCCCCGCCAAAACATCCGTATCACCAACCTGGACAAACCCCTGTCCGAACACAAAAAATACATCGCCGCAAAAGCCGACGACCGCGAAGGCTACGACTTCACACAGGACAGGCGTTTTCTCGACTGCGGAAAGGATGACGACCTTGGTTTCCTCTTCAAAGCGGCCCCTTACGTTATTTACAAACGCGGAGGCTTCGGCGACTGGGCGCAATTCGTCGAAATCTTCGGTATGCCCTTCCTGATCGGCAAATACAATTCCTACGACGAAAAAGCCCGCGACATGCTTTTCAGGGCGCTGGAAGAAATCGGATCAAACCCCAAAGCCGCCATCCCCAACGAGACCGACATCGACGTCCGCGAAAACAAGTCAACCGGCAGTTCCGGCCTTTACAAGGAATTTCGCGCCGCCTGCAACGAAGAAATGCTGATCGCCGTCCTCGGCAACACCATGACCACCGTCCAGGGAGACAAGGGAGCGCGAAGCCTCGGCGAAGTCCATCAGGAAACCGAAGAAAAGATCAACCAGTCCGACCGCCGTTTCGTCATGCGCACCCTCAACCGTTACCTCCTTCCCCTATTGATTGAGCGCGGCTACAACGCCGGCAACGGATACTTCGTTTTCCCCGACGCCGGCGAAAACCTTACGATCACCCAGCGCATCGACCTCGCCCTGAAGATAAAGAAAGAAGGCATCCCCGTATCAGACGACTACATCTACGACATATCCGGCATCCCCAAACCCGAAACAAAAAAAGCAGAAAAAAAACAGGAAAAGAAAGAGGAAAGGAAAGAAGAAAACTCCTTAAATTCCTTAAACACCTTAGAGTCTTTAAGAACCATACCACCCGATTCTCTACCTGAGGCCCCCATCATCCTCGACCTAACCCCCATCCCCCCACCTGAGCGCAATTTCTTCCGCAAACTGTTCGACCGTTTTTTCGTCAACGCCCCGGCGGCGACCGGGGCGCCTCAGACCTTCACAAAGAACTTAACCGCCAATACAACTGAAACATTGTCAATTGTCAATTGTCAACTGTCAATTAATGAACTGTTCCTCGAAGCCCTCCGCGCCATCTACAGCCGCGCCGGAGGCAAACAGCCTATTGTCGAACGCCTCCTTTTTGAAATCACAAATCTGACGCTGCAGGCCGGTATAGATTCTGCTTTCAACACCGCTGTCAACGTCGAATTCGGCAAAAAGAATCAGGATTTTATTGATCAGTTTAAATACAACGCCGCCGTATTTTCAGCCTTCAAAAACCACCACCAGACAAACGAAATCGTCGCCCTGTTATACGACAGCGAAGGCAACCTTCGTTCCTTCAGCCAGTTTAAAAAACTCGCCAATCAGGTATCAAAAGACTACAACGAGCGCTGGCTCCAGACCGAATACAACACCGCCATCCGCGCCGCCCGGGCCGCCGTCAACTGGAAAAAGTTTCAGGAGGCAAAACATCTGTACCCCAACCTCGAATACATGCTGTCCACCGCCCCCGATAAAACCCGCCGCAAGGTACACGAATCATGGGTGGGCACAGTTCTCCCCATCGACCATCCCTGGTGGGACACCCATATACCCCCCAGTGACTGGAACTGCAAATGCAGTGTCCGCCAGACAGACAAACCCGAAACCGCCGTCCCCGAAGTCGAAGACGAAGGCAACCCCGCGTTCCGCAACAACCCCGGCAAAACAGCCCAGTTCATCAAGTTGAGCGAACACCCCTACATCAAAAACGAATGCCCCTACGTCGGCAACTGCGACCGCCAACTCCAACTCACCACCCCTACATTGTCAATTGTCAATTATCAATTGTCAATTAAAAATACCCCCCCATACCGCTCCCAGTGCGAAATATGCGCTCTTGCAAAACTGTACCACCGCATCGCCGAAAATAAAAAGAAGTATGAGGAATTATTAAAGGACAAAAACTACACCGACATCCACTTCAACCCCGAAAACGGCGGCCTGATGGCAACGCACCGGGAGCACAAATTCGACCCTATAAAAGGAATATATGAAAAAAACGCACAGGAAACCGGCTTCAAAAACGGACATGCAGTAGTCTATGAAAAAGAAACAGGAAAGCCGATCGGGGAAAGATATACAGACGGACTTTGGGACGGCAAACTGTTTGAAATAGCAGCAGCCGAAACCGGAACAGACAGCAATATTTTAAAAGGCCTGAAACATTGCGCCTCAAAAAGAGACACAAATATTGCAGTAATCTATTTCCCAAACAAAAACTTCGATGCCGCCAGTTTCAACAGAGCAAAAGCAAGATACAAAGGGCTTGAAAAATTAAACGACGGACAGTTTATCAAATTCGATAAAATCATTGTCATAGAAAATGGGGCTATTTCAACGCATGACTTATAAAAAGGAACGGCAGGCTCCATATAATGGTACACCCACCGCACCGCAAAATTACAATAAAATCCCATATAAACAGCATTTAAACGAAAAAAAAAAATGACAATAGAACTTTTAAAACAGCAAATCGAAAAAAAGTTAAGCGAAATTCGCGGCTATGTCAAAGAAGACGCCCCAATTGTCATCGGCGTCGAAGCCCGCGACGAATTCAAAGCAAACTTCGCCGAAGAAGGTTTCGACGGCAAGAAATGGCAGAACGTCAAACGCCGAGACCCAAACAGCCCATGGTACGGACTTGGACAAACACGTCAATTTTCACAGGAACGAACATCAGCCCCAATCCTCACCGGCGAAACAGGCGAGTTAAAACAATCCATATCCTATCAGGAATATCCTTACCGTGTCATCATCACCAACGAAAAAGAATACGCCCAAGTCCACAACGAAGGTTTCGACGGAAAAGTAACTGTACCGCCCAAAACAAGAAAAAGTCACACCGTCAAAGAACACAAACGAAAGACAAAAACAAAAGTCGTTGAAGTAAAATCGCACGAAAGAAAAGAGCATGATGTAAAGCAGCATACCAGACATTTGCAAATCCCCAAACGCCAGTTTATAGGCATTACCCCCAAACTCAAAAAAAGCATTCAGGACAAAATCGAACGCGACATCACCAAAATCATAAACTCATAAATCAGTCCCTAAAGTCCCAAAATTCATAAATCACTTATTAAATTATTAAAAAAATGGAAGAAATTTACACCGCCATCATGGCACACTTAAAGAAAGAAGTAAAAGAATTAAAGTGGATCGACCTCGACGAAGGCCAGTTAGAATACTATCAGGAGCGTCCGTCCCTTGCCTTCCCCTGTGCATTAATCGACATTGCAATCACTCAGGCCGAAGACCTCTACGAGCGCGCCCAGTTATGCCGTGCCACAATCGGCATCCGCATCGCCCAGAACATCCCGACTAATCGCACAAATTCCGTCGCCAAAGACGAAATCCGCGCCTCCTCACTGGAGCGTTACCGTCTAACAGAAAAAGTATATGAAGTGTTGCAATCCTGGAACAGCGGCCTTTTCAACCCCCTGTCCCGCACAGGCCAAAAGAAGGAATCCCGCAAAGACGGCCTTTTCGTAGTAAGAATAGATTTCCAGACCCAGTTCAAACAGGTGATCCCCTAAACCATTACCCCCCTCTCTTTTGGAGAGGGGCAGGGGGTGAGGTTCTTATAGGGAATAGTAAGATACCTGTAAAACGTCCGTCGTGAAATATAAAACTTCGGGCGGATATATTTACGATAGATATTCTCTGCATTTACCCCTTTTTTCGAAAGTTCAAGATACATCTCGTTCACTAAACGAACCTTTTCCAAAAACAAAAAACCGCATTCATTTTCCATACCCAAACAATTTACCACCGCAAAGTTAAGAAAAACAACCGACTAAACAAAAAAAACTTTTCCACAGTCAATTGTCAATTATCAATTGTCAATTAAAAAAGCCGCCCCACCTTCCCAGGCAAAGCGGCCGAACACAAATAAAATTTAAAAAAATGAATCAATGAAAACCTGAAATCTTTTTGCCTTAAAAAAACTGTCACACCCGTCCGGAACGTATCAAACGTCACTTCTCCTTTCTCTTATCTTTTCTGCAATCACCATGTCATTGCTAAAAAATAAGCCCCGCAAAGGCTGTCAAACCATCTCCATTTCCCATGAAAATTTTTTGCAGGGCTTAAAAATTTGATTATCTTTGTCGTGTCAAACCGGTTTCTCAAACAGTTTCTCATGGCAAAGATTTTGAAATATTTCCTGCCGGCAATGTACAGCATTACGGCAACAGTTGTTGGAGGTTTAATATTAAAATACTGGGACGGCATGTTAGTCATTTTGAGTCAAATGCAAATAATTGGAAATTTTTGGATGGGTTGTCTGGTTTCTGCATTTGCATACAGTGTCATATACGCTGTTGTGCGTATGACTGTCAAGCGGGAAATGAAAGAAAACAGACACATCAGGCGCATCCAGGCTGCAATAACCGTACTGTTTACATTGCAGGCAGAAAACAGTATCACGGCAGGTGATGACGACTGCGAAGATATTGCCGACGCCGTCGAACTGCAACTGCGGCGCAATGGCATGACAGACAGCGAAGTCAAAAAAGCCATGAACGACTTTTTCCCCAAAACCCGCAACAACCCTAAAAACACGAATTGATTACACATCCCGTTCACCGCTTTTACTCAGTTTCCAAATCATACCCATTATTCATTTTCAAGTCAGCCTCATATCTCTTCCGATACTCCCTGATACGTTGATTAATATGTTCATTCTCCACATCGGATATAAACCTTGATATATAAAGCACACTCCGCGCCTGCATAGCAGCCGCCAGTGTCTCACTGTAAATTTTATTATTCTCCATTTTCATTCGTTTTTTGAAGTTAAATATTTGTACCGGCACGAGGAACCGCCCCTCGCAACAGAATCTTTCATTCTGTCATCCTTATACCGGTTACCACTCTGACTTTGGTGTGCCACACTCTTGCGAGCCACAAGGAGTTCACTCTTTTTACGCATATATGAACTCTACCATTCTGCTCCCTCTCTTATTTATCCAGGATTCAGGCTTTCCTGTTTTTTTCAATTATTCTTACGGTCTTACCATCTTACAGTCTTACGGTCTTTTCATACCCAATCGCCTCCAGATACCTCTCTAAATACCCGTCTTTCGTCCAGATAATATCCCGCACCTTTTTCACTCCATGAAGCACAGTCGCATGATTCCACCCGAACCGCCGCCCAATCTCTGAGAACCCCAAGCCGCATGACCGCAGATAAAACCAGTACACCTGCCTCGC
>Ga0099364_10012638_pt1 | contig 11364 bp, 8 predicted proteins | sample TergutTh196P3_FD_73070 | JGI IMG/M metagenome (GOLD analysis project Ga0099364, IMG submission 73070) | Microcerotermes parvus P3 segment gut microbial communities from Pointe-Noire, Republic of the Congo - Th196 P3 | ecosystem: Host-associated > Arthropoda: Insects > Digestive system > Gut ...
CGTCTCCCAAGGTAACCCAACCAGGCTATTCGAATCTGTACAATTGCCGAATTCAAATGCGACGACTTTTAACGCGATTGGGCCGGTGCAGACGATTACTTACAACGCGATGGGTTTCAATACCGATCCAAACCCGAGCAATCCATTTGCTATGTATCTTTACGCGATCAATAGTTCGACGAATCGCTTGATTCAGATTGATTCGACAGGCGCGACGACAGGCTTAGGCGGATCGGGTTCGGTGACAGGTTTACCAGCCTTGACGGGATCGAATACTTACAATGCGGGCGCAATGTGTACCTCTGGTAATTATAATATCCTGTGGGTGGCGAGCTCGACCAATAGCAACACGATTTACAGTATAGATGTTTCGGCGGCACAGCCGACCGCCACGCCTTTGGCGCTGCATGCCGGTATCGGTGGGTATTCTTCTTTACCAAATACCGCTGACTTTGTTTGCATCAATGGCTATCTGTGGGGTGCTTATGGCGGGGGTGGTGCTACAGCGGCGGCGCCTAACGGCATGTACCGCGTTAATCTGACGACTGGCGTGATAGACTGGTTTAGTTTGGCCGGTATCGTGACAATTGACTGGGGTAATTCGTTCGGCGCCCAGTGGGTTTATGGTAACGGTAACATCGGTATTTCGAATAACCAGACGGGGAATATTCACCAGATTCAGATCGATAATCCTAGCACAGCTACGCCGACCTTTACAGAGGTGGCTGTTTTGACAGGGCCAGCCAGTACGACAAATGATGGGGCGTCTTATCTGGGCGAGCCGGTGGATCTTTCCTTGGTCAAGACAGTCGCCACGGATTACGGCCCGTTTGGGTCGGGGGCGAATAATGATACTTATACGCCGGGGAGCAATTTGACTTATACCTTGACAGTTACGAACAATGAGACCAGTATTACCAGTAGTGGGTTCTACATCACGGACACTTTGGATGCAGCGATTGATCCATCGACAATTTCGTTCGACGACTCGGCTTGTTATATATCGCAGGCTGGCACGTTGAATGTAACGCCGACGACTATCACCTGCGTTTACGGCGCGTTGGCTCCGGGCGCGTCAACGTCGTTCAATTTTTACGCGGTTTCTCCGCTGACGATTGGCGGTTCTGTGACCAACACGGCGACGGTTACCGGTAATGAAGCAGATCCGGTCCCAGGCAACAATACTGATTCTGTGACCAGTAACGCCGCGCCGTCAGGCTACATCGTCAGCAAAGCGGCGTCGCCGGCCCAACATGTTTTGCCGGGTGAAACGGTCACATACACCGTAACGGTGACAAATACCGGTAGCACAGACTACACTGCCGCGGGCGTCGGGCTGGCTGACTTCACAGATAATTTATCGGACGTGTTGGATGACGCAACGTTGGTCACGCCTCTCGGTGCTGGCTTGACATTGAGCGGTACGAATTTGAACTGGAGTGGGGAATTGTTGGTTGGCGTTCCTGTGACGGTGACATATCAGGTTACTGTGAACAGCCCGGTTACTGGCAACCAGCTTCTTAACAACTCTGTGATTGCGACTCATGACGAGGGCGGTTGTGGCGGAGTCTGCTCGACGCAGACCAGGATCGGCGTACCTAGCTATTCGTTAAACAAGACAGTTGACAAAATCGTGGCTCGCCCGGGTGACTTTGTGACCTACACCATTTCGATCACGAACACAGGCACCGCGCCATACACTGCGCATCATCACCCGTTGATGATCTCTGATGATCTGTCGGACGTGTTGGACGATGCGGTATTTACTGGATACGTTACCAATGGTGCATATGTTCAGGGCTCGACGTTGTACTGGAGCGGGCCGCTGGCGATCGGCGCCAGCACGTCGATTAGCTACACCGTGCGCGTGGTCGATCCAGGCACGGCTGGCGGCAATTTAGTGATGAACAATCTGGTGTCTCCGTCCAACAGCGAAGGAACGTGTGCTAACTGTGCGACTTCAACACCGATAGATACTTCGCTGCCACCGTTACCGCCAGTTACGCCGCCGACGGGTCCGGGTGTACCGGGCGCTCCGAATACGGGGTTGTGGTTGGTAAAACGTTAATCGACTAACGATTTGCGACTAGGTTAATTACCAAATATTAAAATTACCTCTGTTAAGGACGGAAAAACAATTACGACATAAAACAGGGGTCTTGACAAACAGAGAGAGAGATAGTATTTTAGACAACAGTACTCCGCTGTTGAGCTCTGATTCATGACGTTCCGCGGTGTAAGCACTTTGGAAAGTTATGGAAAGGATATCAACATGAGGACGAACCACGCTCGAGTTGTTCGGGCGTGACTTCAACACCTGGAAGGTGAACCATGAGAAAGAGGTGGCGTGCGTTCGTCGCTGCTCTTGCGATGATCGCCCTCACTTTCCTCGGCATGGCTCCGGCCTACGCCGAGGATCCCGCACAAGACGAGGTCCAGCAGCAACAGCAGCAGGACCCCGCCCCCTCGGAGACCCCTAAGGTCTTCGAGTCTCCGGCGCCCCCTGTGGTGCCGTCGGAGCCACCCGCCAACAACACGCCAGCTCCGCCGCCGCCTGACGAAGGAACTGGGGCAACCTCCCAGGGCCAGTCTGGCGACACGTCGACCGACGACGGCCAAGAGGACCCTGGGGCTGAACAGCCCAAGGGTACCGCAGAGCCAGGTTCGGACCCCAAGGGCACCCCGCAAGGGGTCGTCCCGCTGGGACCTCCGACCCCCGCCCAGGTCAACGGCGATGTGTTGGACCTGGCCGCCATCGTTCCCGGAACTCCGGGGATGGAGGTGACCGTTCCGGACGCCACGAAGCCCAACATCGTGAACGTCTGCACGGGAACCTTCACCTTCGGCATCTCGTACACCATCGGTACTGAGATCTTCTCGGCCGATCCGGACACGATCGGTCTGATCGCCACCAACTCTGGTGGTTGTCAGACCTACCTGCTGGAGCCTGGCGACTATACTGTCAGGTTCTCCGGCGACGTGTACGGTGGTGACCCGGGCTATGTCTCGGCCGAGGTGACGATCACGTCGACCACGGATCCCGGGACCGACCCGCCGGTCGAACCGCCGGCCGACGACGACGTCACCATGCCCGCAGCTTGTGATGACCCGGATGCCCGGGTCGTCTTCGACCGCGGCGTGGTAGACGGCAAGGTCACCGTCGCTCTCCGCCCTTGCCAGGGCGTCGTGGCTACGTTGACATCGTCAGAAGGCGACGAGGACACTTCGGGACACATCAACAAGGGCCAAAACCCGAACGGTGTGTGGCTGAGTGTCCCCTGGGTGCTCGGCGCGCAGTATCGTCTGTGCGTTTCGAACCCGGGTGGCCAGCAGGTCGAGATCGAGCTCGCGCTGCGGGCTACGGCCGACGGCGTGGTCGACGTCGCGTTCACAGAAGTCGGACGGTGTGGGGGATCAGTCCCCGGCACCGACCCCGGAACGGATCCCGGGACCGACCCCACCTGCGACCCTGAGCAGGAGGAGTGCGACGATGTGACTCCGCCCGCCACGTGTGACAACGCCGACTACGCCGCCGAGAACGAGGAGGAATGCACCTCCTCTGGCCCCGGCGACGAAGGTGACGACACTACCGACACCGACAAGGACAAGACGATCGGCTACGCCAAAGCTGGGCCTTCCGGCCCATCGTTGGCCTCTACCGGCTCCGAAGCCCTGCTGGGCATCGCCCTTGCTGTCATGGTGGCTCTGGCGGGCACTGCCTTCGTGGTCGTGCGGCGGCGGATGGGCCTGGGTCGTCCCTGACTCAGTCGCTCGTCAAGTTCGTGACACAGGCTAGGTAGTTCTGTCTGTGTCATCATGCGGGTATAATGTCTGGGTAACCCCAGAAAACGCCCGCGCGTCCTGTTATCCGTTCCGATCCCGAAAGGAGGCTTTCCGCCCATAGGGTGGGGCGCGCGATGAATCTGTCGCGCGTCCCACTCTGGACGACAAATTTGGAATTATTTATGTATTGTTAAGAATAATAATCTTGACAAATAAAAGGATAAGGAGTATAATAAGAAATTGTGCTCCGCTGTCTGAGTCTCTGGATTCCGGTGCGAGCAAGCACCGAATCGTTCATGAGGAGGCTTTGACAACGAGGCACATCAACCATCCACAACCAGAGGAGGGGTCTTCCATGCGAAGGCTTGCAAGTGCAATCGCCGTTGCCCTAGTGGTGACGGTTGGAGGTGCCGGTGCGGCTCAGGCCGCTACTGGCGATAACGGCAGTGGTCAACCCACTGCCAGCGCAACTCCGGAGGCTTCGCCCTCAGGAAGTCAGGACTCGACACAGGCTGCAAAGCCGACGTCGAGCCCTACGCCGTCTGCCACGACGACCAGCCAGGTCGTCAGTGACGCAGCACGGGTCACTGTCACCTACGACGTCAAGGGTCATACCCTGTACGTCGAGGCGACAGTCCTGTCCGGCCAGCCATCGCTGGACGTCCTGTTTGCGTCGACAACCAATGCAAGTGTCGACGTGTCGGACGTTCAGCCGGGTGCGGTGCTTCAGTTTAATGCGCCGTACGAAGGCTGCGACAGCTGGTGGGCGGTGGAAACCCGCGCGCCAGGCGAGTCCGACCTTCGTCCGGAGTGGTCCATTCAGGGACCGTGCGACGAAGACCCGAGCAATAAGGTTGGCACCGATGGGAAGGGGGTGACGAACGGGTCTAGCAGCCAGCCAGACTCGTCGTATGATCCCGGGCCGTGGTTGGGCCCTGAGCCCGACCAGGGTGACGACGCTCCTGTGCCGTCGCCGACGACATCGTCGCCGACTGCAGCCACTCCGACAGCTGTGCTGGCGGAGACCGGCGGCTTCGACGCCAGGGGATGGCTCCTCGGGGCCGTCATCACCGGTGTCGGTCTCGGTCTCGTCGGCCTCGCCATCTGGCGTAGCCGTCTCTCTCAGTGACGATTCCGGTTGCGACTAGCTAACACCTAGCTCGCAACCTTCCCCGTGGGGCACAATCTGGTAAACCAGCCAGATGCGTGCCCTACGGGAACGTCACATGCTTATCGCTATAGAATTATCATCCTGAACTCGTTTCAGGATCTTTTTCTTATTAAATACAGATCCCTCGACTTTGCTCGGGATGACACAATACATCAAAACCTTGACCAAAAAGCCGCTTAAGTATAAAATAGCAGCATGGAGCAGGTAGTCCTTGACACCCTTAATTTGATCCCGTTTGGCGGATTGGCGACGACCAACGAAGACGGTTCGCCGCATGCGGTGCCGATGCACTTTGCGGCTGATGATCGGAATTTGTATTGGTTTTCGATGACGGATGCGGTTCATTCGCAGAATATCGCCCGCAATCCGGCTATGTGTTTCACGGTTTGGATGCCAGATCGGATTCCGAATTTGCGCGGCGTCAGTATCAGCACTGTGGCGCGGCGGATCGATAACGAATACGAAATGGGGCGGGGCCGAACGGTCTTTACAACGAAGTTTCCCGAAATCCCCGATGCTTTTGCTGATTACAGTATGTACACGGCGCCGATCGGCGAAGTTGATTATGATCGATCGGGCAACACTTGGTATCTGAACGCACGCGAGCACCAGTTCTAAGGATTGGAAATTGTTTATAAAAGTGCTTGACCACGCGAAAGCGGCTATGGTATAATCAACACATGCCAATAGGAAAAGCGGTGGGCGATTTCTTTGCCTTAGACATAGGATCAACAGCAGTGCGCGTAGTAGAACTGTCGCACTCTGGCCGCGGTTGGAATCTGAAACATTATGGAATCCAGCCGATCGATATTAGATTAAGTGAATCAACAGCCGAAAAGGACCAGCGAGCCCTGGGCGAAGCTATCACCAGTGTTATCGCACAGTCCGGCATCCGCGCCAAGGACGTAGCTATCGGCGTGCCCAGCAGCAAAATGTTTGCAGCAGTGGTCGAAATTCCCAACGTGGCCAAGGCTGAACTGAATGCCACGATCAAATACCAGGCCGAAAATTACGTGCCAATGAAAGCCGACGAAGCCAAAATCGACTGGGCAGTTATCGGCGAATCACCGACTGACAAGCAAAAGGTCGAGGTGTTGGTGGCGTCCGTCCAGAATTCCTTTACCGAGGCACGATTAGATTTGCTAGAAGGATTGGGCTTGAATGTTATAGCCATTGAACCGGATTCGTTAGCGTTGACACGGGCGTTGTTGCCGGACGGCGTGCAGGATGGCCGGCTGATTATCGACATGGGCGACTTCTCGACTGATCTGGTGGTGACGCTGGGTACGGCGCCGCGGCTGATTCGATCGATCCCGATTGGGTTTCAGACTCTGGTGCGGACCAGCAAACAGAACTTGAATATCGAAGAACAACAGGCACAACAATTAATGCTGAAATTCGGCCTGCTGCCGGACCGACTAGAGGGTCAGATTATCCGATCGGTGCAGTCAACAGTCGACCAATTAAATGGCGAAATCAGTAAATCCTTGAAATTCTTTGCCACTAAATATGCTGGCGTCAATATCGGTGCGGTGTTGACCAGCGGTTTTGCGGCCATATTGCCTGGATTCTCTGATACGGTTTCACGCCATGTCAATATCCCGGTCCAGGTTGCCACACCATGGCAGCACGTTAATGTGTCGGGCGGCGATCAGCCAAAACTGGCGCCAGTCAGCAGCCAATTCGCCGTAGCGGTCGGTTTGGCGGAAAGGCTGGGTCTCTGATATGCTGCAAGTCAACCTGCTACCTGATGTAAAGAAAGAATTTATCAAGGCTAAACGTCAGCGAAACTTGGTGATGACGGTATGCATCATGGCTAGTTTGGGTGCTGGTGCCGTAGTGGTGGTATTGTGTGTGATCATGGGCGGCCAGCAAATACACAAAAATATTCTAATGGGTAATGTCGACCGCGACAAACAGACAATCCAGAATGCGCAAGAAAACAAGCAGCTCAACGAATATTTGACAGTGCAAAACCAGCTTAGCCAAATTGACAGCCTGAAAGAATCGCAGCCAATTTTGTCGAGATTGTTTGACTACATACAAGAACTTAACCCAGCTGATCCGAATGGTGTCGAGCTAAGTTCGGTAAGAATGACTGCAGGTGGCAACACGGCTGCAGCTGACACTACAACAGGGGCTGCAGCCGAAAGCGGTGGCACGATTGAACTGAATGGTCTGACAGCCAATTTTGCATCGCTGAACGTTTACAAGACGACATTGCAACGAACAGAGATTACTTATTCAGATGGCGAGGATGGTGATTCGGTGACTGAGCTGCTGTTTACATCGGTGACGGTCAACGAAGCTGGCTTGTCGCAGGCTGGTGGCGGTGGCGATCAGGTGTCGTTTAGGATTACGGTTTCTTACAATGCGGCAGCCTTTAACCAGAACAGTATGGACGTGACGCTAAAGATTCCGCAGGAAACGACCTCGGACGCTGTTGTCAACGCACCGCGTAATGTGTTTAACAATAACGGACCGACCGTAGAATCTGGAACAGCAGGAGGTGGCAATGGCGGCACTGACTGAGGAAAAGCCACTGACCGGTGTTCGCAAACGACAGCAGATAGCGACTGCCAACAAACAAATGTTGGTCTGGGTGGCAATAGCGGCTGTTGTGGTGTCGATTTGTGCAGTGTTGGCGTGGAACTTTGTGCAGAGGATTATTTATCAGGCCAAGGTCAATAATCGGATTGGTGAAACAGCCAAGGTCTTGGCAGATAATATATCTGCAATCGACAGTCTGACGACCGAAGTCAACAAGCTCAGTACGAACAAAAACTTGAACCTGCCAAACCTCAGGCTTGATGACAGTACGGCCTTTCAGGTAGTGCTGGATGCCTTGCCGACCGAAGACGATCGTACGGCATTGGGCGCATCGCTGCAGGATAGAGTCTTGAACCTGTCGGGTGTATCAATCGAGCAACTCGCTGTGACAACCGGTGGCAGCGGCGTGGTTATAACCGGGACTGATGACGCAGTCGGTTCGAGCAATCGACCAACTGCCCAGCCGATAACATTTAACCTGGGATTGCGCGGTGACTTCATCTCAATTCAAGAAGCCATAAAGGACATCGAACGTACCATTCGGCCGATCATAATTACGACGATCAGTCTGCAGGGGACCGACGACAGGTTGCAAGCCACTATTTCAGCAACAACTTTCTATGTGCCCAGGGTTAACTACGTCCTTGGATCAGAGGAGGTAACACCATGAAAAAGTCTGACTGGGCCATGATTGTCTTGATTGTTGCTATTGCCGGTATAGCCAGCTATTTTGCGGCCAGCGCTCTACTGCCTGACCCGACCAAAAATCCGCAGACTGTGCCAACGGCTGAACCGATTACGGCCGAAGTTTCCGAACCTAGCGAAAAGATTTTTAACGAAAACGCTATCAACCCAACGGTGCGGGTCACCATCGGTGATCAGAACGTCAGACCGCCCTTCTCACTCGGGGGACAGTGATGGCCATTTTGACCGACGAAGCCCAGAAAAAGGTCGAGGCAGGTCTGATAGATAGCGGCATAGTGTCGCAGATTCAACTGGAAGATCTAGCTAAGAAGGCCAAAGAAAATAGCCGGCCATTTTTTGCCTATCTGGTTAGCGAGGGTGTTATCAACGACGAACAGCTGGCCGAGGCTACGTCAAAAGTCGTCGGCGTGCCGTACGTCAATTTGTCCAAAGCGATAATCAGCACCAAAGTCCTTGACCTGTTGCCGGTCGACACCGCCCAACGTTTTATGGCGGTCCCCTTAGGTGAAACCAGTGACGGCGGGGCCAAACGATTGGCCGTGGCGATGCTTGATGCCAGCAACGTTCAAGCGGTTGACTTTCTATCGAATGCAATTGGCCGGCCGATCAAAGTCTACATGGCTTCAGAGTCTGGTGTTGCTAACGTGTTGGCGCAGTACCACGTTGATCTGGACAAAGGCGTCGATGCGGCCTTGGCTAACGCCGAAGAAAACGCCGCTATCAAAACTGACGCTGGTGACAATGCCAAAGTCATCGTCCAGGATTCACCGATCAGCAAGATTCTTAATCAGTTGCTGGAATATGCCCAGCGGGCGCGAGCCTCTGACATCCACATCGAACCGCTGGAAACCAAAGTCGTGGTGCGTGTGCGAATCGACGGCGTTTTAAGGATCGCCATGGAACTGCCGAAAAGCATCGAGGCAGCGCTGATCAGCCGTATCAAAATCCTTTCCAATTTGAAAATTGACGAACATAGGAAACCTCAGGACGGTCAGTTTGCTGTCATGGTTGGCGACAAGGAGGTCGACCTGCGTATCGCTATCTCGCCAGTTGTCTGGGGTGAACAGGTGGTGATTCGTCTGTTGGATAAATCCGGTTCGTCGTTCAAACTAGAGGACATGGGCTACGCTGGTCGATCATTGCGAACCATCAGAAAAGGCCTGTCGCGGCCCAACGGTATGATTTTGACTTCGGGCCCGACTGGTTCGGGAAAGTCAACTTCTTTGTATGCTTTGGTTCAGGAAATCTTTTCCGAGGAGATCAACATTGTCACACTGGAGGACCCGGTTGAATACAAAATGCAGGGCGTTAATCAGATTCAGGTTAACACGGCTGTTGGGTTGACCTTCGCGTCAGGATTGAGATCCATTCTGCGTCAGGACCCTGATGTGGTCCTGGTTGGTGAGATTCGTGACGCTGAAACGGCCAATCTGGCGGTGCAGGCGGCTTTGACGGGGCACTTGGTTTTCAGCACGCTGCACACTAATTCGGCGGCCGGCATTTTGCCACGTCTTTTGGACATGGGTATCGAGCCGTTCTTGATTGCATCGACTGTTAACACCGTAATCGGCCAGCGTTTGGTGCGGCGGGTGGCGACGGAACACGATACTTACCAATCAACTGAAATCGAGACCAAGGCGATTCACGATTCGATCGGCTATCTGTTACCAGAGAAGCCAGAGGACGTTGCGGCCGTCAGCGAAGACCTGGGCTACAAAGATCTGCCGCTGCGCGATGCGGCGTCATATATGTTGGTCAAGGGCAAAGACACGCCGCAAACGCCGAACGGCTACAAGGGCCGAATGGGCCTCTACGAGGTCATGGAAATCACCGAAGAAATCCAACAATTGATTGTCAAACATGCCACATCGTCGCAGATTCAGAGGCTGGCGGTTGCGCAGGGCATGGTGCCGATGCACGCCGATGGCTATCTGAAGGCGTTGAATGGGCAGACGACGCTAGAGGAGGTCAATCGGGTGGCTTCGAATATGGCTTAGGGATTGTCATCCTGAACTTGTTTCAGGATCTTCAAAATCTTGCTTTGACCGCACCTACCACCAACGAACTTCTCGCGCCGTTCCTCAGGCCCGTCGTCACGGGCTTCGTCTCTGACACTTTCGCCGTCCGAAAGAGTCGCGCGGGAAGCTGTTGCTGGCGCTGCTAGTTGTCGTGATATAATAACCATAAGGGTTTTGACAGTTTTAGTGATGTCTCTCTGGAGTTTTCCATAGGCCAGACTTCACTAAACGACAATCCTAGATGAGTTAGAAGTCTAGAAAGGAGGTCGCCCATGACTATTAATGTCAAATGGCTGCGATTAGAGCTGGTGCTTCGGCTAAAGCTTCTCCCCAAAAGACGAAAGGCCAGACGTTAGTCTAGCCTAAGTCAAAACCTATTGCGAAGTGTTTTCTAGGAACACTTCCTTGACATTCAGTATAGTAAATTACGGTTGAAAAGTCAAGCTACTGGGCCCTGAAAGCCTTGCGCAAACCAAACCGGTTGTGATAAAATGCTCTACAAGAATAGGGGGGGGGACAATGGAAAATATAAGGATCGAAGTTTTACTGCAGGAAGTTATCAATCAGCGGGCCAGCGACCTTCACCTTCAGGTTGGGTTGTCGCCGATTTTGCGTATCGATGGCGCGCTGGGGCCGATTGCTAACACACCGGTATTAAACGAAGAAATGGTCGAGAAGTTGGTCTTTTCGATCCTCGATCAGGACCAGCAACAGATCCTTCTTAAGGACAAGGAATTTGACTTTTCGTTTGCGTTTGGCGACTTGGGGCGCTTTCGTGTCAACGCTTTTCACGAGCGGGGCAATATTGCAGCGGCGCTGCGTCTGATTCCGAATGACATGCCAACGATTGCTGAACTAGGGCTACCGACTGTGGTTGAGAAGTTCGCTGACTTTCCGCGTGGTTTGGTGCTAGTGACGGGGCCGACTGGTTCAGGAAAATCGACAACTCTGGCGGCTTTGGTTGACAAGATTAATACCGAAAAGGCCGAACACATTATCACTATCGAGGACCCAATCGAGTTTACGCACAAATCGAAACGCTCAGTGGTGGTTCAGCGTGAAGTTCACTATGACACCTATTCCTTTAATGCGGCCCTGCGCTCGGCCCTGCGTGAAGACCCAGACGTGGTTTTGATC